>Ga0209123_1001437_pt1 | contig 23639 bp, 23 predicted proteins | sample BarGraIncu00431A_FD_184500 | JGI IMG/M metagenome (GOLD analysis project Ga0209123, IMG submission 184500) | Arctic peat soil microbial communities from Barrow, Alaska, USA - Barrow Graham LP Incubations 004-31A (SPAdes) (version 2) | ecosystem: Environmental > Terrestrial > Soil > Wetlands >...
AAACAAATGTCGATTATCTTAGGGAAATCAACTATTGAAAATACGATGCCTCCTTCTCATGGATATTCGTCAATCGTTGGAATATTCCTTGTCGGTTTCGGCACGTTGATGGGCTTGCTTGCATTTATCAGGTACAAAAAGGTTGAGAGACAAATAAATGAAGATATCTACCAACCCTCATCTGTACTCAATATATTGCTTCTTCTGGCAGTCCTTGCAGTCGGAATCTTCCTTGTAATTTATCTGATTCATAGTACTTAATACAGATTATAAAAATGGATTTAAAAGTCAGAGCAACCGCTGAATATAAAGATATCTCCATAGAAGATACCTATAAATTTTTAGAAACAACAGCAGACGGACTTTCGGATGCGGAAGTAAAGAACCGTCTCGAGAAATTTGGTACGAACGAACTAATAGAAAAGAAAACAAATCCTTTTCTTGAATTCCTGCTTCGTTACTGGGGTCCTATGCCGTGGTTGCTGGAACTGGCCATGGGTCTTTCCGTTGCATTGGGCCATTACATGGAAGGCGTGATCATCTTTGTGCTGCTCACCCTGAATGCCATCATAGGACAACTGCATGCAAGCAATTCACAAAACCTGATGGCACTTTTAAAGAAGAAATTAGCCATCAAGGCAAAGGTCTTGCGGAATAAAAAATGGTCGAAGGAAGATGCTAAAGGGATTGTGGTTGGCGACAGTATCTCTATAAAACTGGGGGATATTGTTCCGGCGGATGCCAAAATTATTAGCGGTGAACTTTCGGTGGACCAATCGGCTCTTACCGGAGAATCCATGCCAATTGAAATACATCCGGCTGACATTATTTACTCCGGCTCCATACTCCGGCGGGGTGAAGCTACCTGTATTGTTATCAACACCGGTGCCAATACCTATTTTGGCAAAACAGCCGAGTTGGTCAAAGTTGCAAAGCCAAAGTCGCATCAACAGGAAGTAATGATGGCGGTGGTAAAATACATGATGTATCTGGGTATAGCTGCTTCTGTAATAGTTACCGGTTATGCACTGCTTATACATATGAGCATTTTATTGATATTGACCTTCGTGGTTATTTTCCTTTTAGGAGCCATCCCTGTGGCTCTTCCGGCAGTTCTCACCATTATACAATCTGTCGGTGCAACAGAGTTGGCCAAAAAAGGGGCATTGGTAACCCGGCTTGAGTTGGTTGAAGATGCGGCCTCCATCGATATTATTTGTTTTGACAAAACGGGTACGATAACGCAAAACAAGTTATCGGTTGTTGATAGCATTCCTTTTTCCGGAAATCAGAAAGAAGATGTGCTGAGAATAGCTTCCCTCACATCCCGCTCAGAAGGGATGGACCTGATTGATATGGCCATTATGGAATATGCAAAGAAATCAGGAGTAAAATTTGATGATTACAAACAAGTTTCGTTTACGCCTTTCGACCCGTCGGTAAAAAGGACAGAAGCCACCATTGAAACCGGTGGAAAGCAGTTCAGATCAATTAAAGGTGCAACACAGGTAATTCTGTCACTCTGCAAAGGCACAGATAAAAGCACGTTAGATGAAATAAATAAAACAATCGACGGATTTTCAAAAAAAGGCTACCGGACAATTGCTGTTGCCCGCTCGGAAGGAGATGATTTGAATAACCTTCAATTAGTAGGATTACTGCCGCTTGCTGATCCACCCCGACCGGATTCCAAAAGCATGATTGAACAGGCAAAGCTGTTGGGGATAAAACCCTTGATGCTTACCGGTGACAGCATTGATATAGCAAAAGAAATTTCCAATCAGATAGGTATTGGGATGAATATCATCCGGATGGCAGATATTAAAGACCTTAGCACGAAACAACAATTAAAGGCTGTTCGCGAATGCGATGGCTTTGCTGAAATATATCCCGAGGATAAATATACCATTGTAAAACTATTGCAATCGGGCGGGCATACGGTAGGAATGACAGGTGATGGCGTTAATGATGCTCCTGCTTTGAAACAGGCAGAAATGGGTATCGCCGTGAGCAATTCCACGGATGTGGCAAAGGCGGCAGCAAGTGTAGTACTGACCGAAGCCGGCATAGGCGTAATAATTGACACCATAACCATAAGCAGGCAAACCTATCAGCGCATGCTGACCTGGGTAATCAATAAAGTTGCCAAGGTGATGGAATTTGTGGTTTTGCTCACTATCGGATTCTTCTGGTTGCATAACATGTTACTTTCTCTTCTTGGGGTGTCATTTTTAGTATTTGCCAATGATTTTGTAACCATGTCGCTGGCAACCGACAATGTGAAACATACGAGTAATCCGAATCAGTGGAACGTGAAAAATAATATTCTGGCATCTCTTGTTCCTGCATTGTGCTATGTTTTGGAAGACATCGTGGTCATTCTGGCGGGTAAGTTTTATTTTCAGTTGCAATGGAATGAACTCACCACGCTCGTTATGCTGAGCCTGATTTTCAACAGTCAGTTCAGGGTACTCATCGTCAGGGAAAGAAATCATTTCTGGTCATCACTTCCGGGTAAAGGATTACTTATATCCAGTACCGCAGCTATTATCGTGTTTGCGCTCATAGCGCTGTTCGGAATTCTTATTCCTCCGCTTAGTCTGCTGGTAGTGCTCACAGTGCTGGTATTATCAGCATTGTTTACATTCGGTATTGATTTCCCGAAATACTGGATGTTCCGGAAATTTGGATTGTAATGACCGGCAAAAAGAATGAGATAGTATTCTAAAATGGCGGAAGCAAAGGTTTATTAAATGTCAAATAAAATTATAAAAAAAGAATCGAAATGAGATTATACATGATTAATACAAAGCATTGGAAAAACATACTGTTCGCAGGACTGCTGTGGGCAATACTGCCGGCTTGGACGCAGGCACAGATGAACATGAACCCTTACTTCACTGCAATCAATTATCCGGTTGATAAACAGTCGTTGATGTTGATGGCTATGCCGGATTTTCAAACGGCTCGATACGGAAACAATTTCGTTACAGGGATGTTGATGGCTGAGTACGGTATCACCTCGCGCTGGACGGTTGCCATCATGACCGAGGGTCAGAAGATTGCCGGTATGGATGCCGCTTATGGTGGTATACGGATTGGCACCTATTTCCATCTGTTCAGGGACGAACGGCTGTTTAACCTGACCCTTTACGGTGAATTCGAGGATCTGAATGGAGCCGCCCTTTACAAAATGGAGATCGCCGGTTTTGGCAGTGGAGACCTGACCGAACCCCTTGAACTCGCACGCAAAAAACATGTACGCACTTTCGAGCAGCGTTTGATTCTGTATCATGACTGGAATCGGCTGAACGTAACTTTCAATTTCATCAGAGAAACTTTTCTCCAAACGCCCCATGGAAGCGATTATGGGTACGCTCTTGGACTATTTTTCAGATCCTCCTGGATGGGCGGATCGATGAAAGACATGAAAGGAATGGAAGGAATGGCTGATATGACTGTGCCACCGGCACTTTCCATAAGCCGGCTGGGCTATGGTCTTGAGATGATCGGAGCACTTGGAAATAACCATCAGTTCGGCTTCGAATGGAATGCTCAGCAGCATTACCTTGGTGCTGTTCTCCAGTATACCCTGTCTTCCCATTGGTCGGTGCGTGCTGAACCTTCATTTGGTCTGTCCGGTGTTAGCGACCCATTCATGCTGCGCACCGGGCTGACGTATATGTTTGGAACGTCAACCTCAAGTGCTATGAAGAAGGATCAATAAGCATTTCTGAATCAGGAAATGGAATTAAGAGATTAAATTTATAAAAACCGAAACAATGGCAACTAAAAGATCGCTAACCATCGTTCAAATGAATGACACCCATGCTTACTTTGATATTCACCAGGAGATGTTCTGGCAGGGTGACCATGCCGTATACCGCCATGCCGGAGGTTACGCCCGCATTGCCACAATCGTAAAACAGATTCGGACTGAAAGCCAGGGAAATTGCCTTTTTTGCGATTGCGGTGATACTTTGCATGGCACCTATCCTGCTATGGATACGCAGGGACAGGCTATGATCCCAATCTTAAATTCATTGCGACTTGATGCCATGACAGCCCATTGGGAATTCGCTTTTGGCCCAGCAATATTTAACCGGCGGGTTACTGAACTCAATTATCCGATGCTGGCGATCAATGTCTATGATAAAGCAACAAAAAAGCTGGTGTATCAACCTTATTCCATTAATGAGATTGGAGGAATAAAAATTGGACTTATAGGTATTGCCTCAAACATTGTTGACAAAACCATGCCGCCATCCTACAGCGAAGGGATATACTTTACCATGGGTAAGGATGAACTTCCACCAATAATTGATTTACTGTGCATGAAGGAAAAGGTTGACCTGATTGTCCTGATCTCGCATCTTGGGTTCACTCAGGATATGAAGCTTTTGTCCGAAGTAAAAGGCATTGATGTGTGTCTCAGCGGCCATACTCATAACCGGCTTTACAAACCGGTTGTTATTGGGAAAACGATTTTAATACAATCCGGATGTCATGGTTCATTTTTGGGCCGTCTGGATTTGGAGATAGTTGAAGGACAAATTACAGATTATAAGCATCAGTTGATTGAAGTTGAAGCATCAATACAACCCGACCCATTAGTTGATGAACTGGTATTTCAGGCACTCGCGCCATACAAGAAACAACTTTCAGAGATTGTCGGTGAAACTACCACCGCGCTCCACCGTGGAACAACCATGGAGACTACTATGGACAATTTCCTTCTTCAGGCATTGCTTAAAAGTACAGGAGCGCAACTGGCATTTTCAAATGGCTGGCGCTACGGCGCACCAGTAGTTCCGGGAAATATTACGTTGAATGACCTTTACAATATTATCCCTATGAACCCACCTGTTTCAACGATAGAATTATCAGGAGAGGAAATCAAGGAAATGTTGGAGGAGAATCTCGAAAGAACATTTTCGTGCGATCCATATAATCAAATGGGAGGATATGTGAAACGTTGTTTAGGACTAAATGTGTACTTCAAGATAGAAAACCCCTCTGGCCAACGTATTCAAAAACTATTTGTTGGCAATGAAGAGATTCAGTCTGACAAATATTACTCAGCTGCATTTGTTACGATGCAAGGGGTCCCTCAGAAATACGGGCGTAATCGCGAAAACCGGTCCGAACATATTATAGATGTGCTGCGGACATATCTGAGTAACTACCGCCCACTTTATGCGGAACTCAGAGGAACCTTTATTGCAGTGTGAAAAAACGGACTACTGATTAAAGTGAAGCAACTTGGATTAAAAAAGGGAGATAATACAATGAACAATGAATAAGTAAAGTCTTTAAAATAGTTTGATACTAAGCAAAGAAGAAATCGTATTATTCTCATTTAAAATTATTCATATCTGAAATAGATCACACTACTTTAAAATTATTTGTATTTCAACTTATATAATGTCTATTTACTGTTGGGAAAATTTGTGTGGCCGATTTTTTCGATTTAAACTCATACAGTCATGACTCCCGAACCCAGTTTATGAGTTGGGCGTTGATGAAGCAACGGTGCATGGGATTTTCCGGCAAATACACGTGGATATACCCCAAGTATTGTTTTGGCATGGGTTACACCTGCAAATGAACTTCGCGGTGCTTTTTCACTTATGCCAACTATTGACAACGAAATAAATATTGACCCTATTAACTCAGTTAAGCCTGAAGATAATAAAAACATATTGCAGAAAATTTTCTCAAAAGATAAAAAGAAGATGGTTAATAAAAAATAAGCTATTAACTTTTTGAAACATTTTATACAATAAACTTTAGAATCAAGGTCATGGAAACAAAAAAACAAGAATCAGAATCTGAAAAAGAAGAAATAGCAACGATTTATCAATGTCCTATAAGTAGTAAAACTTGTGATCAAGAAGGAAATTTCCCCGTGTGTAACAGGAAACTGATACCTTTGGATGGTCAAAATACACCAAGTCAAACTCAAACGTCTTGCTAAAATTACAATTAAATAAGCTTATTTATAACCAAATTTCGATTAGTTTTATTTAAAAGAGTTATATCATTTACTTATTTTAAAAATAAAAGTTAATTTTCTCCTTACAACTATCTTATCGAAAGCTGTGTCCCGAATGATATTGTTTTGCTTATCACAATTAAAGTCAGTGTAATAATATTCTATGAGTCTGATATTTAGCTTGGAAAAATAATTTGGATTATCGGCATTTTGCTTTTCGCCATACACAACAGCAATTTTAAAATCATCATAGTAGCCGCCCACTGGAAAGTCAAAGTAGTTTTGTCGTGAAGAAGTAATGCCTAAAACTTTGTCGCAAAGGTCAAGCACATATTGTTCGTCTAAGTCCGATTTAGGTTTTGCCATGTCCATGTCTGAATAATTTTATGCTATAATTACCGTTTAAAATAATTATTAGATGCTCTTCAATTTTAAATTAGCAGTATCCTTGTATCCTCGAAATGAGTAAAATTTCTCTGTAGATGTTTGGCTAATGCCTGCCGATAAATCGGCATGTACCATTTGCTTTCGTCGAAGCTAAAGATGTCCCGTTTATCGGGAAAGGAAAGATCATAGCTTTTTTACAATATATAACAACTGCTTTTCAAATTATGTTTCAACATTAGAGATATTACATTGTTTTTAACCACGACCAAAAGAGGGAATATAGTTTGTTGTAATTTTGTAGAAAATTATACTAAGTTATTCAATCAAGAGTTGAATTATCGAAGTATTAGTTCGTATTTATTTAAATTAAAGTATAAAAACGGTACAAATTTAATCAATATTCAATAAAAGCAACCAATATTAAAAATATATTTTATATTGATTAAATTAGACATAAATAAAGGAGTGGTAAGGGGTTACTTTATGAAAGAGAAGGAGACACTTGTGAGAATGCCTTTTCTGGCACGTTGTACGCATTGTTATTCAGAGAATAGTCGGCATTGTTCACTTCCTGGATAAAGTCAATCGAGAGCAGAATAAAGTGAGTGCCTTCTAATGCAGGAACAGTGGCTGGTTTCAACGAAACAACCTGAGCTATGGCATCGGTTGCAATACGCAACGGAGCAGAAACTGTCATTTCCGATTCACCGGTCAAAAAGTTCACACTGGCAAAACCACTTTTCAAAATGATTTGAGATGCTCCGCTAGGCAAACTAATATCTTTTTGTGGGTTCAATACAGCAATGCTGATTTCACCGGTTTCAGTGTCCACTTCAAACGCTTTGTACAATACTGTACCAAGAGCTGCATTTACATTGAAGTTAAAACCAATCAACAAAGCTTTTGCTTCGTCTTTGGTCATTCCTTCGCCAACATGGCGTTCACCTCTGGCGTTAGCCTCATCCATGTTTTTAATTTGAGCCATGATTTGTGTAAGCCTTGCGGTTACACGTCCATCCGATGCATCCTTGCCCAATACCCGAACGGCATCACGCAATAATTTACCTGCTGAGGCTGAATTACCAAACTCAGCACCATTTTCACGGGTTCTTGCAAATCCCGGATCATTCGCAATCCGGGAAGCGTCCACACCACCTTTTTCCCGCGCAAGATAACCATCTTTTGATTTGTAGAAAGAGATTCCACCAATGGTTCCACGCAATTTTAGAATACTTTTTTGTTGTGCCATAATAATATGTTTTTAAAATTACAAAGGCAAAATTATATTCACTATTATCATTTTCGAACACAGTCACTTCCGTTATTGTCTATTTCTGCCGTTTTTGCCGAAAAAGGATTTTTTATCCATATATTTTTTTGTAAATTTGCATTGAAAACAATGACACAATTGAAGTTAAACGCATTTGCATATATCCAAAGGATGTGCAACTCATTACCGGCAAAAGCGAACGTTACGGCAGATTCTTACTAATGCAGATAAAAAAACGCTACAAAAAGCAAGAACATCAATTCGTCACCATTGACGAGTTTTGCCAATATACCGGACTAAAAGCCGAACAATTACATCCCTTCATTAAAGGATAACAGACAGAAAAACCATACCAAAAGTTAGTTATCTTCCTACATATTATACTTCAACCGTACTAAAAAATAGCCTTCAATCCTTACTTGGTTCAGTTAGAATTTATAGGTTTATGGCTAAAATAATATGATTAGACTCGAAACGCTCTTGCTTTCTGTTCTATTTCTGCGGTGGGAACTTTGTGTTTAGTTGCTACTTTTCTCCAATTGGAAACAGCGCGAATTACGTCATCTTTAATTTCTGCTGCACGGTTGTCGGATAACAAATAGTAAGGAGCCGTATTCATAACCAAATCAACATCCAAAGAATTATCTTCTTCATCTATATTCAGTTTTAATCCTGTTCCTGTTTCGTCTGCATTGATGTCAAATGCCGGTGATAAAGTCCAACCAGCTTCCGTGTAAAGAAAACCATGATTACGTAGATGATCATCCGTATTGGAAACGCAAACAGAAAAGAGCACTCTGCGGAAAAGTTCTTCCAAATTTGCGGTTGAATCTGCACATTCAGTCTTAATAAATGAAACTAGATCCAAATAACTTACTCCATTGTCTGCATCGTCTCCATCCGTTCGTTGTAGCAGTGTCATAGCTGAAGCATAATGAACCCGCTTATTGTCTTCTGTCCTGTCAAAACGTTGGGATAAATAAGTATGATAAGGAGAAGCTAGTTTTTTTATAAAAGCATTTGGAACCGTAATTTTAGCTTGAATGGCTAGTTCATGGACAACCATTTCCCACAACCCTATATCTGAATCATCCTTTTTACTTGGAAATTTTGCAATCCATTGTTTTCCGTTTGTGTCAACAACATCTGCTTTAGGACGAGCCCCTCCCAACGATGATCCGGGAGCAATAAGTTGATTAATCCATTTCAAAGAAGCTTCATCTAATTCGTCAGCATTTTTCTCATATTGTTCAACTGCATATTCAAGGTCTCTTAATGAATTCCAGGGTGGAGCTGCCAACCGTTGGTCATTACTTATAAATTCGCCATCTTCGCTCTCTTTGAAACGCAATCCCCCCATGCGATGACTATCGTGTACACCCAATAAAAAATCAATTCCAAATAAAGTGCGAGATTCTGTTTTCTCAATTTTAGACAAAAGGATTTCTCTACGCTTCATCAATAGTTGCCCCCATCTGTCCGGTGAAGAATCTTTGAAAATGCCAAAATTATCATTTGAGGACGCATAATGTAATCCGGAAAAAAGAGGCAATTCCGGATCAATGGAGATACCAGTTTTTATCCATTCATTGTCATATTCAAAAGAATATACAGCCTTGCCCCGAAGAGAAGCAAAATATAATCTTCCTATCAATTGAGGTGAATCGAGCATATACCAATCCGCATACACATGTATTTCTTTTTCTTTATTCTGCTTCATAACAAATTAGTCAAATTTAGGTTTCTCAGAATTCCCTTTATCAATAACATGATCAATAGCTGATTCTGTTTTTTTCTTTTTCGGCGCTCTTTTTTTTACAATCAGTCCGGCGTCCTGAATCTGTCTGCCTACCGGATCTTTGTCTGCTATTAATAATAAATCATCTTCAAGCCGTAAAACAGATAATACTTGTAAATAGCTACCTAGCGAAACCGATGGAGAACCATCTTCTATATTTCCCAACGTAGATGTAGCTATGCCAGCTCGCTCAGCCATAGAGCGAATGGATAGCTTACGGCGTAAACGGGCTAACTTTATATTCTCACCTAATGTGGCAAGGATATTTTTCTGCTTCTGAATGTAATTTGTTCCTTTTGATTTCATAACAACTGATATTTCAACACAAAAGTATATATAATAATTGATATATCATATATTATATCTGAAAATCGTAGAACAAATATAAATTATTAGTTATTTATTATGGTCTCAACCATACTAAAAAATAGTCCTCATTTCTTTGTAATATCATCAATGTTAAGTACTTTTGTATATAAGATTTTTCAATCACTGAACTGCACTTTTTAGAGCAAAAATTTTGATGGTAAAAATCGGGTATCCACGATTTTAGCGAGTATAACTTACTGATAAACAAAATATTATTTGGCGGATTCAAGTCCCTTTCTCTCCGCAAAATAGATTTCAAAAATCAGTAAAAGCCTGCAAATCATAAATTTGCAGGCTTTTTTAGTCACCGGATAGCTAAATTGCTTAAAAAATATATGTATTCGGTCATTCAGTTTATATAATTTCAATCCCTTGTTCCTTACATAACTCCAGTGCCATTTCCCTGAGTTTGAATTTTTGAATTTTGCCACTACCGGTTAGCGGATATTCGTATAAGAAAAATATATACCGCGGAATCTTGTAGCGAGCAATCTTATCTTTGCAAAAATCCCGAATATCTTCACTCAATAAATCAATACCATCATGTGGTATAATAAATACCCCGACATCTTCACCATATTTGGGTGAAGCAATAGCAACCACTTGTGCATCTTTCACACCCGGCATATGGTACAGGAATTCTTCAATTTCGCGTGGTGATATATTTTCGCCTCCACGAATAATCATATCTTTGATACGTCCGGTAATACGGTAATTTCTGTCGGGATCTTTTACACCCAAATCGCCTGAATGTAAATAACCGTTCTTATCTATTACTTCGGAAGTAGCTTGTGGATTTTTATAATATCCTTTCATCACATTATAGCCACGACAGCACATTTCACCCTGAACACCATCAGGACAAATTTCGCCTGTAAGTGGGTCAATAACCGCCACTTCAGTAAATTCATAATTGCTCCCAACAGTAGTACAACGTGATTCAAACGAATCTTCAATTCGGGTTTGAGTCATACCGGGCGAAGTTTCTGTTAGTCCATAAACGCTGGTAATTGTCATGAACATTTTTTCATTTACTTGTCGCATTAACTCAATTGGACAAAGCGCTCCAGCCATAATTCCGGTGCGCAATGAGCTCATATCGAATAAATTAAACATTGGATGATTCAACTCAGCTATAAACATAGTCGGCACTCCATAAACTGCCGTACAACGTTCTTTATGAATGGAAGCAAGTACTACCAATGGATCAAATTTCTCAACCATCACCTGTGTACAACCATGAGTCAAACAATTCATTGTGGCCAACACTACTCCAAAACAATGAAAAAGCGGAACGCAGACACACAATTTGTCGGCTCGTGTAAATTTCATGTGCTCACCCGTCAGATAACCATTATTAGCTATGTTGTGATGCGAAAGCATAACTCCCTTAGGAAAACCGGTAGTACCCGACGTATATTGCATATTGACCACCTCGTGGCAAGTAACTGACTTCTTTATCTCCAGGAAGTTGTCATCCGGTTGATTGCTTCCCAATAACAACACTTCAGCAGTATTATACATTCCCCGGTGTTTTTCCTGACCTATATAAATAACGTTTTTCAATTCAGGAAAGCTTTTGCTTTGTAATTGCCCGCGTTGCTGGGTTTTCAGTTCAGGTACTAACGAATTAATCATATTCACATAATCGCTTCCCGAAACGCCATCAGTGATACATAAGGTGTGCATATCCGAGTTTTCCAATATGAAAGCAAGTTCATGATCTTTATAACTGGTATTTACCGTAACAGCTATAGCGCCAAGCTTGGCACAAGCGTATAAAAAGGTAAGCCAGTCGGGAACATTCTGAGCCCAGATACCAACATGAGAACCTTTGGTTACTCCTATGGATAATAGCCCCTTAGCCATATCATCAACCCGTTTGTTGAAAGCATGCCAGGTAAAATGTAAATTGCGATCTGAATAAACAATATACTCATGATCAGGAGTTTCCGTGGCCCAATATTCAAGCCAATCGCCCAGGGTTTTATCGAATAATTGCATAAATAATTGTGGTTTAAATTATTTATATTGGAGTATAAACCACCGCTACAATTTGGGCAGGTTCTTCATTTACAGCACTTACTAAATGATCCACAATTGAATCATAATAAATGCTATCACCTTTTTGTAAAACATGCGTTTCTTTTCCATAAACGATTTTTACAGATCCTTGTGTTACAAAAATGAATTCTTCGCCTTCGTGCGACGATAAAATAGGGTCATAAACGACAGACGGTTTAATATCAATAAGGAAAGGTTCCATGTGACGCCCTGTTTTACTGGCAGCCAACGAAAAGAAATCTAAATGGGAATTTGCAGTTGAAAGCTGGCTTGAAAAGGTGGCCGGATTTTTAAGTTCGGAAGCCCGATGAACTACAGGACCCAATTCCTGGCTATCGTCCAGAAAAGTTCCAAGTCTAACTCCCAAGGCTCTGGCAATCTTAATTAAAGGTGACAAGGAAGGGACCGTGTCACTATTTTCAATTAATTCGATTTGATTGACTGTTAAGCCCGATCGATCTGCTAAAACTTCTTTTGAAATGTTTTTATCGACACATAACGTGTTGATTTTTTGTGCAACTATGTTTTTTTTCATGGTGAATAAATGATTCTTTTAAATCCTGTTGAGATTATCAATTGTGTTTTAACGAGCACAAAAATAGAATTTTATTAGCACATAAAAAAGGTTTTTGATTGAAATATAAAACAATTTCAATCAAAAACCTGATAGTTAGTTGTAAATTTAAGAACTAAAGTGATAGATATATAGCTGTAACCTTTCTATAGTTGCTTTCTATTTCTTCAAAATCTTTATATATTTATTATCATGAGTAAGAATTTCAATTGCAGCTTTCAGATCTTTATCGTTTCGAAGAGAAAATTGAATTTCACCTTTTTGAAAGTAATACCGTTTGATAATTTCAAGACTTAGTAATTCGGAAATTTCAGCTTTATTTTCTTCAATGCTTTTAGAAATATCAGGTATAATTTTTGCTTTTAAAGCTGCAAACTCATCTTTTGCTCGTTTGTCTAATCCTTCATATTGAGCCATTTCAAATAATTCTTTGTAATATTTCTCGGTTTGTGTTGAATATGTGAATTTTTTTTGAGTTAGATAATCTGTAAACGATTTAAAATCTTCATCGGACAATTTGAATTCTGCTGCTGAAGCAATAGAAGGATGATTTATAACATATTGGGTGGCAAAATCGAAATAAAGATTTTGAATATAAATGTAATAAGCAATGTTCAATTTCCGATCATCTTTAGTAAGTGTGTCAGGAACAATTCCACCACCGTCGCGAACTATTCGGCCAATCTTTGTTTTAAATTCGTGTGTCAGACTATCGGGAATATGACCTACGCTTCCGTCCTCATTGCGGTGGCTGTAATCAATTGCCTGAATGCACCGACCACTCGGGATATAGTATTTAGCAGTAGTCACTTTAAGATTTCCGCCAAAACTTATAGGACGAATGTTTTGTACCAATCCTTTTCCGAAAGTTCGTTCTCCAACAATTACACCCCGATCCAAATCCTGAATAGATCCGGCTAAAATCTCTGAAGCCGAAGCCGATGAGCGATTAGCCAAAATTACTAATTTCATATCGGGGTAAATAGGTTCGGTAGGTGTTTTGTAAGTGCGGTCGGCATCCTTATTTTTTCCTTTTGTAGTAACTACTTCTGTACCTTTCGGAACAAAATAACCGACAATATTTACTGCTTCATCAATCAAACCTCCACCATTATTTCGAATGTCCAACACAAGCGATTCTATTTGATTGTTTTTAACCAATTCATTTACTGCACTTTTAAGTTCAATGGCTGCACGGTCGGTAAATTCACTGAGCATAACATAGCCTACTTTATTTGAAATGATAGCTGAATATTTGAGTGGGTTTACCTGAATTTTTTCACGTATAAATGACTTTTCAATAAGTTTTTGTTCTCCAGGACGTTTCAATTTCAGTTTTATAATCGTATTTGGTGTTCCCTTAAGCAGCGCACTGACTTCATTTACCGACAGATCTTCAACTTTTTCACCATCTACTTCAATAATTATATCACCTGCACGAATACCGTTTCTTTGAGCTGGCATTCCTTCATAAGGTTCTGAAATAGTGATTTCCTTTCCATTCTTCATAATTAATGCACCAATTCCGGCATATTCGCCGGTAGTCATAAATGTCAGATCGTCTGTTTCATCTTCGGGCAAGTAAACGGTGTAGGGATCCAGCTTTTCAAGCATATTATCGATGCTGGTTTTCACCATTTTATCGTAATTCAACGTGTCAACATAAAACAAATCAAGTTCGCGCAAAATGGAATTGAAAATCGTCAGATTTTTGCTGATTCTGAACGTGCGTTGATCGGTATTAGTTGCTCCAAAAACAACTGAACTTAAACCGACAAAAAGAAAAAATACTAAAATATGCTTTTTCATAAATCGAATAAAATGGAAATTAGCTAATAAAGAATTGAAAATAAGTTTCATAGTTTTACATTTGGTGGCAGAAAATCAGAAATATCCTTACCATACGAAATTAAATCGCGGGTCACCGTGGAAGAAATATATGAATATTTAGCTTCTGTAAAAAGTATAACAGTTTCTATTCCTGTAAGTTTACGATTGGCATCAGCAACTGTTCGTTCATATTCAAAATCACCCACAGAACGTAGTCCTCTCAAAACAAAATCAGCTTCAACCGAAAGAGCAAAATCGACAGTCAGACTATTGTATGAGGCCACTTTTACGCGTGGTTCATCTTTAAAAGCCTGTTGAATCAAATTCAATCGTTTCTCAACCGAAAAAAGCGTTAACTTTGCTTGATTCAGACCAATTCCAATGACTATCTCATCAAAAAAAGTCAAACCTCGCAGTACAATGCTATAATGTCCAATGGTAAACGGATCAAAAGTTCCGGGAAAAATGGCTCGTTTCATGTTATTCATGTTTAAACTTAAATCTATTACTTCTAAAAAGAATTAATCGTAATAACTGCAAAGATAAATAGATTTAACTTCTTACAAAGAGATTTGGTCATAATTGTTTGTATTTTTTTGATTTTACTACAATATTTCTGCTTATTATGTACCTTTGTTGAATTCTAATAATCAGATTTTAAAATTATAAACACTATATCATGCATTTAAAATCCGGAATTCTTTTTCTTTTTCTGGTAGTTTTTTATCAATCGGTTTTAAGCGTAGAACCCATTTATTCGTTTGACATTCCTTTAAAATCGGCATTTGCCGGACAATCTATTTCGCTCGAACGGTACGATATGCGTGAACGTTTTGACAGGGAACAAACAATTATTGCTTTTAATCATTCAGTTAGTTTTTTGATTATCAAGCGTGCAAACCGATATTTTCCAATTATTGAACCCATTTTAAAAGAGAATGGAATTCCTGATGATTTTAAATATCTGGCTGTTATTGAGAGCAATCTGGATGTTCGGGTAGTTTCACCTGCACAAGCTGCCGGATTATGGCAATTGATGCCTAAAACTGCCCAGCAATTTGGACTGGAAGTAAGTGATGAAATTGACGAAAGATACCATATCGAAAAATCAACAATTGCTGCTTGTCAATATTTTAGAAGTGCTTATGCCAAATATAAAAGTTGGATGATGGTTGCAGCTTCGTATAATGCAGGGATGGGCAGAATTTCACAAGAAAAAGAAAATCAGCAGGTTGAAGAAGCATTTGATATGTATTTAAACCCTGAAACAAGCCGTTATCTGTTTCGTCTGATGGCGATGAAGCAATTTCTTGAAAACCCGAAAGCTTTTGGATATATAATTAATCGAGATCAATTTTATCAAACTATTGGCACAAAATCTGTTACCGTAAAAGGAGCAATCCCTGATTGGACTGTTTGGGCTGCTCAAAATGGTATCAGTTATGCCCAGCTGAAAGATTTTAATTTATGGCTTCGCGACAGGAAACTAACCAATCCGACCGAAAAAGAATATACCATACTGATACCTGATAAAGCTGATTTAATTTTTAATAGTAGCAAAATTGTCATTCACAATCCAGTCTGGGTTTCGTTTTAAAATTATATTTTTACAATAAATACAGTTAATCAACGTTTTCTTTAGATAAACCATTAAAATTGAGTTTTACCTCTTAAAATATTTTGTTTATGAAAAAGAATAGTCTTGTAGCAGTATTACTGCTTTGTGCATCATTTAGTTATGGGCAATTAAATTTTGGGATAAAAGCTGCTTATAATTCATCACTTTCATTCTCAAACGTAAATTCAGTGGTAACCGGCGCTTACAATTTAAATAATGTAACTGCCGAAATGTGGAACAATTTCCAAGCCGGTATTTTTGCCCGTATTGGATTTAATAAGATTTATTTTCAACCGGAACTACTTTATTCTATTCAGAAAAAAAATTATACACTGACTCTGAATGATTTGATAAATAATGATGTAACAGTAAATAAATTTATAAATATCAGTACAATTGATGTTCCATTATTGCTTGGATATAAAATAATTGACTTGAAGATATTAAATCTTCGCACTTTTGCAGGACCTAAACTCCGTTTTGATTACAGTTCAAATTCACCAAGATTTACAAAAGTTTCTGGTGGAAACTTTGATCCTAATTCATTACTTTCAAGTGTAAAAAAAGCTCAATTGGGATTCGATATGGGCGTAGGAGTTGATCTTTTAATGTTGACTTTAGATGTTCGTTATAATTTAATAGGCAACATGTACGATGCAAAATTATCCGATTTTAATTTGCCATCCAATACTTTTGTAATTTCTCTCGGTTGGAAAATATTCTGACATTTCAAAACTCAAATAAAAAAAAGCTGTTACATACCAAAAATATGTAACAGCTTTTTTTTATACTGTGTATTTAGAAACGATATCGTGCTCCTAAACATGCACCGTTAAATGAGGTTCGAAAAATATTGTCCGTTCCGGGTATTAGGTAAAATCCAGGTCTATAATCAATTGATAGTTGCAATGGAAATTTAAAATTATACTCAATACCAATCTGACCTAATGCTCCAACTCCCAAAAATCCACTATGAGAAACTATTGCAGCACCGGGTCCTGCATACCAATTAAATCCATCGGCCAAATCAGGAATATTCCAAACCCACTGGTAAATGCCATTTAGGGCATAACCCCACGAATAATTTCCGGCTAAATTTGTACCAAGATAATTCCAGCCCAAATCTACCTCAAGCCGATGTTCATTACCAAGAGGATGTTGGTACGAAATTTCACCACCATATGCAAATCTAACACCAATTGCTTTATTAGTTTCTTGTGCATTTGAAGCACTTATAAAATACATTAACAGCCCGATTACTAACATTAATTTCTTCATAAAATGATTTTTTAAATTGTTTATTAATATCATACTTATTTAGTAACACAAAATTAAACATTATATTGTGAATTTTAGTTCAATATATAAGACATTTTTTGCGTTAAACCATCGTGTGATTTAAAAAATAAACTTAAATTTCAAAATCCAATATATTGCCAGAAATAATTATCTTTGCAAACAATAGTCACAAAAGCTCACTTTCCCAATGGATAAATTAGTATTTGCCACCAACAATTCCCATAAGCTCACGGAGGTAAGAGCCATACTCGAACCTGAATTTGAAATTATTAGTCTTGCAGATATAAATTGCTTTGATGACATTGCTGAAACGGCTGAAACACTCGAAGGAAATGCTTTACTGAAAGCTAATTATATACATTCAAAATTTGATATTAATTGCTTTGCAGACGATACCGGTTTGGAAGTAGAAGGTTTAAATGGTGCTCCCGGAGTTTATTCGGCTCGTTATGCCGGTAAAGATAATAATGCTTTCAACAACATGAGCAAAGTGCTTTATTTACTCGGTGAAAACAATAATCGAAAAGCTTGTTTCAGAACTGTAATTGCATTAATTCAACACACAAAAATAAGCTATTTTGAAGGAAAAATAGAAGGTACTATTGCTTTAAAACCACAAGGTGAAAATGGCTTCGGATATGATCCTATATTTATACCGAATGGATATGATGTTAGTTTTGCTCAACTTGATGCAATTGAAAAAAACAAAATCAGCCACAGAGCTTTAGCGGTGGAAAAACTGGTAAATTACCTGAAATTAAATTTATAACCTTAGCTTGATAACAATTTAGCCTTCAATTGCGTTAATATATTAGTATAAATTGGGATGAAATAAATTTAATGAATATGAGTTTCAATTGGATGAACATTTTTCAAAATTTATTTTACAGTAAAGCAACGTATAAAAACATGAATAAAAGAATATTATATATTAGCTTCCTTTTATTTTGTTTTGGTTTATCAACTGTTGCTCAAGTTGACATGGGCAAATGGCGAACTCACTTCGCATATAACAATGTGACTCAAATTACCCAATCTGCCAATAAGATATATGCAATAAGTGAAGGTGCATTATTTTCTGTTGATAAGTCAGATGGAACAATGGAGTTTTACAGCAAGTTAAATGGTTTAAGTAGTTCTGACATTTCAAACATTGAATATGATGCAGTTGATCAAGCACTTCTAATTATTTATACTAATGGAAATATTGATGTAATGAGTGCCGACGGAATATCAAATATTCCTGATTTTTATAATAAACAAATAACCGCAAGTAAGAATATTAACCACATTCAATTTTACCTACACAAAGCTTACTTATCATGCAATTTTGGTATTATTGTCTTAGACATGAAAAAGAAAGAAGTAGCTGACACCTATTATATTGGTCCAAATGCTTCTGAAGTAAAAGTTATAAATACAACCATTAATAATGGAAATATCTATGCATTAACATCTTCCACTGTTTTTCAAGCATCAATATCGAATCCAAATTTAGTAAATTACGCTTTATGGACAGCTCTTTCTAATTTTCCTGGTTCAGGCGATTTTCAAAAGTTAATTGCTTTTTCAGGACAGTTGATCTTACTTCGAGGGGGTAAACTTTTCAAACAGAATATTGATAATACTTGGACAGCTTTAATCCCAACTGTAAATATAAGTGCATTTAATGTTTCAAATAATAGTCTAAATGCCTTTGATGGGAATTCTGCATATTTATTTGATAACACGTTTAACATTAATACAGTAAATAATATTGGAGTTATAAGTGATGCAGAATATGATATTACGAATAATGCCTATTGGTTTGCTGCTAATGCATCAGGAATTATATCTTACAAGCAAACCGCAAACGAGACTCCAACAATTAATTATTATAAACCAGATGGGCCGGCAGTTAATACTCCGTGGGATATGACTTTCTCAAGTCAAAAATTATTTGTTGTTCCGGGTGGACGGTGGGATATTCAGTATAATAATTTAGGTAATGTAATGATGTTTGAAAATGGAATTTGGTCGAATATATTAACACCTTCAATTCAAAGTAAAACGGGCAAACAAGCTTTGGATTTTATGAATGTAGCAGTCGATCAGGCAGATAACAAACATTTTTTTGTAACTTCTTACGGGACCGGACTTTATGAGTTCAGAAATAATTCCTTTTACAGATTATATAATGAATCAAACAGTACTATTAAATCAATTTTCCCGGGTGACCCATTATATATGCGTTTGGATGGAGCAGTACTGGACACAAAAAACAATTTGTATTTAACTAATTCAAATGAAAAAAATGGTGTCGTGGTGCGCATGGCAGATAGTACCTGGACGCAACTTAATTATCCTGGGGTTGATAATAAACCTACTTTAGGAAAAATATTAATTTCAAATCAAAATCAGAATCAAAAATGGGTAACTTCAGTAAGATTTAATCCGGGAATTTGTGTTTTTGATGACAATGGAACTATAAAAGATCAATCGGATGATAAATCAGTTTTTTTTCAGACATTTACAATTCCTGAAATTGGCGATAACGGTCAAACTAAATACTCATCTTATTCACCAACTGCAATTTTTACAGTTGCTCAAGATAAAAATGGCGTAATATGGGTTGGAACAGATATGGGACCATTTCTATTTAATAATTTAGAATCGGTGTATAATCCAAACTATCTTTGTTCGCGCGTCAAAATACCGCGGAATGACAGTACTAACGCAGCAGATTATTTGCTTGCAAATGAGAGTGTTCAGGCCATAGCAATTGATGGTGCTAACCGAAAATGGATAGGAACCAAATCATCGGGCGCTTATTTAATGTCCGAAAATGGCCAACAAACTATCCATCAATTCACTGCCACAAATAGTCCATTACTTTCAAACAATATTTTATCAATTGCTATAAACCCTGGTACCGGCGAAGTTTTTTTTGGAACAGACAAAGGTATAGTCTCTTATCAAAGTGATGCAAAAGAAGCAGGAACCACATTTAATAACGTATACGCTTATCCAAATCCAGTTCGACAAGGCTATACGGGATTAATAACCATAACCGGATTAATTGAAAAAACTCAGGTAAAAATAACCGATATCAAAGGAAATTTAATTTGCGAAACAGTGTCAAATGGCAGTTATGCAACATGGGATGGAAAAGACGTACATGGGAAAAGAGTCAACACAGGAATCTATTTAGCTATTTGTGTCAATGCCGATGGAACACAAAGCACCATTACGAAGATTATGGTAATAAATTAATTTTCTCTCAAAAGAATGCAATATTTATGACCCAAATTCAACGATTTATATTTTTGGCAATCAACTGTTTGTTTGTAACGAAATACGTAATTCGTTTGAATTTTGATCCGTTTATTTTTAGTCTTATTTATTGTCTGGTTGCAATTTCTCTTTTATTCTTGATCTCAAATTATGAAAAAAAGATAAAGGAGAAAAATTCTAAAATACTCTATTTTGCATTTCTTATTTCAATTTTGGCTGGCATTCTGATTCTAAACTTTGCAGTCGATCCGCAAAAACTTCAAGTCGATCGTTGGTCAGCAATTCATAACTTTATTCATAATCTATTCAATGGAATCTATCCGTATTCAGCTCACACACATTTAGGTGGTTACGGTTCGCCTTTCCCGTTTTGGCAAGTATTTCACATTCCTTTTTACCTGCTGGGAAATGTTGCCTTGGGAATGTTTTTTGTCGTTATCCTTTTGGGCGGTTTTTTGGTCTGGTACTTTGAAAATTATATTCAACCTCTCTTTTATCTTCTATTATTAACTATTTCTCCGGCTTTTTGGTATGAAGTTGCTGTGCATAGCGATTTGATTTATAACTTTATACTTTGTTTTATTATTATTGGATTTGTCTACAAAAGAAGATATTCAATTCAAAATCAATCTTTTGGATTAGGAATATTATGCGGACTCATCCTTTCTACCCGTTTATCGATAATCATACCTTTTTCCATTTTTTTATTACCTAATTTTTTAAAAGCACAATTAAAAAATCAGTTTATTTTTATTGCAAGTTCTATGGCTGTATTTGTGTTGACTTTTTTACCTTTAGTTTTTTGGGATTTAAACTCATTGCTCTTTTTTAAATACAATCCCTTTGTTTTACAAACACGGCAGGGTTCAATAATTGAAGTAATTATTATATTATCAATGATTTATTATTATTCAACAAATTGGAAAAACAATTTTACGCTATGCCTTTCGTATATTGCAATTACAATTGTGGTTTTCGTCTTGATAACTTTTTTCCATAGAATGATTTCAGAGAATTTCGCAAACTCCTTGTTTAGTTCAAGTTACGATATTACTTATTTCTCAATGGCATTGCCGTTTGTAATTTTTTCTTTGGTTAGTAATGTATTTGACTCTTCGAATGTGTCAGGAAATAATTATTTGAAGTACAAAAATGAGAAACCTTAACAAGACCAACCTGCTCTTCATAAGTCTTTCGATATTTGTTTATGGAATACTTACAATTATCTGCTGGAATCATGGCTATTTTTGGGACAATATTCAACTAACATCAATTGAAGCCCATTGGTATTATCTAACAGATTTTAAATCATTTATAGTACCAAAATATGCCCAGGAATTTGGTATTTATGGAACAGGAGGACCACCATTACTTCCTTTAATTACAGCATACCTATGGAAAATAATCGGTTATAAGCTTTGGATTTCACATGCTTTTATAGCAATATGGGCTGTAGTATTGATATACAATGCATGGTGTCTTGTGAAAATGTTTTTTCCTGAAGAATATGTCGGAATAGTATTGTTTATTATTTTAATGGAGACCTCATTATTAACTCAATATGCGATTGCCTCTCCCGATTTTATTTTGATAACTGCACTAATTATTTCACTTCGGGCTATATTTAAGCATGATACTATTTTACTGTCTATAGGTTTTTTCTTTCTTTTAAATATAAGTACAAGAGGGTTTTTCACAGGTTCTATTTTGTTTTTTGTTCATCTACTTTTTAATTTTCTTCAAAAGGAGGAATTTGGCAAACAACCATTTATTAAAACCTTTATAGCCTATTTCCCGGCATTTCTAACAATGGGAATTTATATTTCTTATTATATTGTCAAACAGGGATGGTTTTTTGATCGTTCTAATTTCTCCTCAGCTCAAAATTTACCTCAAAGTTTTTTTTTCATTATTAAACATTTGTGCGATTTTGGGATGCGATTAATCGAAAATGGCAGGATAATTATTTGGTTTGTTGCTTTCTATGTTTTATGGAAGACTTATAAAACCAAAAACAAACTTCAACCTAACATTTTATTTAGCTTAGTTTTCTTGGGATTATTGACAGGTATGTATTTGGCATTCGTATTTTTGACCAAAATGCCATTTTTGACAAGATATTTCATGCCACACATTTTACTGTTAACTATATTTGCATTGGATGGATTGTTTAAATACCTGTCTGAAAGTAAACTGAAATTCTTTCTCATACTCATTTTGTGCTTTGAATTGGCTGGCCATTTCTGGATTTATCCTGAAAAGATCACTAAAATATGGGATAGTACTCTGGCTCATTTGCCATTTTATACATTGAGAGAGAAATGTTTTGATTATATTGACAAAAATAAATTTCACTACAAAGACATATCATCCGGATTTTGCCTTTACGATAACCGACGTTTTGTTGAATTAAAAAATGGCGACAAAATAATTGGAAGAGATAATAACCGTAAATATTTTATATATTCAAATATTTCAAATATACCTGATGAATGGATAGATGAATTAAAGAATCCTGTACTTTGGACACCAATAAAATCATTCAGTCAGGGATTTGTTATTATTACTATCTATCGAAGAATATAGTATTTAATTAATTATCAATATAATGAATCAGTTTCGAAAAAAATCAGAAAATTATTTTGATATTCATCCCGAAAACTTTAACTGTGCTCAAGCTGTTTTGAAAGGATTTCAAAATGAATTCAACATAACTGATCAGGAAATTAAAGAATACCGTGCATGGGGCGGGGGAAGGGCAGAAGGAGGCGTTTGTGGTGCTATTTTTGCCGCTGAGCGATTATTTCATCAGGCGGGAAAAGAATCGATTGCTGAAGAATTCCGTCAAATAACAGGTAGTATCCTTTGCTCAGAAATTAAAGAAAAAAAATTCACCTGCCTCGAATTGGTTCGCATGGCAGATGAACTTATTGAAAAAAATCTGAAGTAGAGATTACTGTCTGTTTATCAGATTCATAAATTCTTCCCTTGTTTTTGCCTGCTCAAATACACCTGTAAAATCGGAAGTTGTTGTAATAGAATGTTGTTTCTGAACTCCACGCATTTGCATGCAAAGATGCTGGGCTTCAATGATAACCATTACGCCCATAGGATTCAACGTTTTCTGGATGCATTCCTTTATTTGAGTTGTCATACGTTCCT
>Ga0209123_1001438_pt1 | contig 23618 bp, 18 predicted proteins | sample BarGraIncu00431A_FD_184500 | JGI IMG/M metagenome (GOLD analysis project Ga0209123, IMG submission 184500) | Arctic peat soil microbial communities from Barrow, Alaska, USA - Barrow Graham LP Incubations 004-31A (SPAdes) (version 2) | ecosystem: Environmental > Terrestrial > Soil > Wetlands >...
AAGTTTATGGCATAATAAACGGTTCTTAGAAAAAAAATCAAAACGAGAATACAAATTCTTTAAAGAAATTTCCTTTTTTATGGGAAGGACAATTTGGGATAAAAATATTTCAGGTTTTTTATCATCGAAGTCCACTTATTTTCATGTTGATGAAGTTCTAAGAGATAAATTCTATTCAGCTATTCCATGGAGATATAATAAAACCAATAAAGTATTAATTACCTCCACACTTTCAGATACCTTGTATAAAGGGCTAGATCTGGTGATAAAGACAGCTGCATTATTGGTTAAAGAACAATTTGAATTTGAATGGAGGATCATAGGTGTAAATAACGATTCAAAATCGGCCATACTTTTAAAGAAAATTTTAAATTCAGAGTATTCTTCACTGCACATAATACTTTTGGGAATAAAGAATACGGATGAAATTATTGATCTACTTTCAGAAACAACTTTATATATTCATCCTTCATATATTGATAACAGCCCAAATAGTTTGTGTGAGGCTCAATTTATGGGTGTACCAGTTATCGCTACAAATGTAGGGGGTGTTTCATCCTTAATCGAAGATGGGAAAGACGGTTTTTTAGTGCCTGCAAATGATCCGTATTTTTTAGCATCCAGGATAGTACAACTCAGCAATGATCAAGAATTAATGAAAACGTATTCCATGCGAGCAAGAGAAAAAGCGCAAAAACGTCATTCCAAAGAAAATATTTTGAATCAGCTATTAAGTACTTATAGATACTTATCACCTAGCAATACAAAAAAAGCAGTTCCAAAGGAAAATCTCTTAATTCCTTAATTAATTTTTAAATCAATGGCGGGAAAAATAGCTTTACCAAAAGTCCTTATTTATGGTGAAACTTTCAGAAAATTAGGCGGAGGCGGAATAACATTGAATACCCTTTTTGGAGATTGGCCTGTAGAAAATTTATTTATGCTGAACGACAGATTTGCAGGATACACAGAAGTTCATTTTTCACAATGTTATCAAATAGGGCATCTTGAAAATAAATCACTCATTCATAAGTTAGGCTTTATAACAGGGAACAAATCTGGTCCAGTTACAATAGATAAAAACAAATCAGAAGAAGAGACCATTACCTTTCAAGGCAACAGCCTTTTTAAAAGTAGTTTGTATTTCAGATTAAAGGATTTATTCATTTTGATTTTAAATACGCTTGGCATTTATGAATTATTTTTCCAACAAAATGTTTCAAAGGAATTGATTCAATGGATTAAAAAGATAAAGCCAGATATCATTTATTTTCAACCTAGTACAATTCGAAATATAAAATTTCTCAACGAATTACATAATATTACCGGAATTCCATATGCAATTCATGTTATGGACAATTTTCTTGAAACAAATACTCATGCTAAAGAAATAAAAGGCAAAAGCACTCAATTATTACAGCAATTTATTGAAGAATTAATAAAGAAATCAAATTTATGTCTTGGTATATGTGAAGAGATGTCTACTCAATATAGTAAGAGATTTAATAGAGTATTTTATTCATTCCAACATGCTGTGGATAATAATTTGTGGTTTAAAAATTACGTTGTTCGAAGAGATCCCATGCCATTTGTAATTTTATATGCAGGCAGGATAAGTATGGGAACAATAAATAGTTTGTTTCTTCTTGCACATTCAATTGATAATTGTAATAGAGATTATGAAAGTAATTTTGAATTTCAAATTCAAACAATATATCCTGTTCCTAAATTGTTAAGGAAATTTTCAAATTATAAATGTGTTAAAATTCACAATGCGGTACCATATAAGAGTTTGCCTGAACGATATACTCAAGCTGATTTACTTGTTTTACCAATGGATTTTGATAAACGAAGCCTTGCCTTTATAAAATACTCCATGCCAACTAAGGTCCCGGAGTATTTGGTAAGTGGCGTTCCAATTTTTGTATTGGCACATGAAATTACTGCCTTGTATAAATATGCAAAATCAGAAAATTGGGCCTTTCTTAATGCGACTGAAAAGGGTAAGGATATAGAAGAATTACTGATTAAAATCAGAAATAGTTATAGTAAAAGAGTTGAAATTTCAGAAAATGCAAAATTAGTTGGCAAAACTAACCACGATATTAATATTGTCAGAGATTCTTTTCAACAACTCTTAAGTGAATCATGTCATAAAGTATTTTAGGCAATAAGAAATTTTACTCGTTATCAAATATCTGTTTAAGATCCAAAAATTTATTTAATGATATCAGGAAAAAGAATACTGATTACCGGCGGTGCAGGCTTTATAGGTTCAAATCTATGTGAAGCACTAATAAAATTAGATAATTTTGTTGTTTGTCTAGATAACTTTTCAACTGGAAAAATAGAAAACATTGAGATGCTTCTCCATCATAAAAATTTCAAATTAATGACTGGAGATATCAGAAATCTTAAAGATTGCATTTCTGCCACGCAAGATATTGAATATGTTTTACACCATGCAGCCTTGGGTTCTGTACCGCGTTCAATAAAAGACCCGCTAACAACCAATGAGGTAAATGTAAGTGGGTTTTTAAATGTTCTGATTGCTTCTCGCGACAATCATGTAAAACGATTCATTTATGCCGCCAGTTCCTCAACTTATGGAGATTTGGAAAGTTTACCAAAAGTCGAAGAAAGTATTGGCAATCCACTTTCGCCATATGCAATTACAAAATATGTGAATGAATTATATGCTGATGTGTTTTCAAAAATTTATGGAATAGAATATATAGGATTACGATATTTTAACGTGTTTGGACCAAAACAAGACCCCAATGGATCGTATGCAGCGGTTATTCCACTCTTCATCAAACAATTAATTAATCATCAATCTCCTGTAATAAATGGTGATGGAAATTATTCACGTGATTTTACATACATCGATAATGTAATCCAAATGAATTTACTTTCATTGTCTACCAATAACCCGGAGGCAATAAATAAAGTTTATAATACAGCTTATGGTGAATCGACAACATTAAACCAATTGGTAACATACATTAAATATTTTTTATCAGAATTTGATTCGCAAATAGATGATATAGAAATAATAAATGGACACAATCGAATTGGTGATATAGCGCATTCATTAGCATCCATTGAAAAGGCAAAAAGATTGTTAAGTTACAATCCCCACTTTTCACTTCAAAGGGGGTTACAGGAATCAATAAGATGGTATTGGGAAAATTTGAAATGACGATTAATCACTATTTTATATTTTCAATTTATATCATTGAGTCTACTCCGAAAAGTCAAAAAATAAAAAATGCCACTAAGACAGTAAGATACAAAGGTACGCAAAGTATTGATTATATGCTATTTACTCTTAATGAAGCTTTGATACTTAGAGAATTAGTGGCAGGAAAAGACTTTTCGAAGTGGGCTCATCATTCTAATTTCAAAATAGATCGGGATATAAAAATTAAAAATAATCACACAAACGGCAACTTAAATCTATAATTTATATTTACAAATCATACCATGCTAAATAATGAAATAAAAATTGGAGTCATAGGACTGGGTTATGTTGGTCTACCATTAGCAAGACTTTTCGCAACGAAATACCCTGTAGTGGGATTCGACATTAATCAAAATCGAATTAATAAACTTAAACAAGGGAATGACGAGACACTTGAAGTTGATAAGGAAACCTTACAATCTGCATTAGTTAATAAAATAGAGACTTTAAATTTAAATTCAGAAAATCAGAAGTATTCCAGCGGTTTATTTCTCACAAATATTCTTGAGGAAATCAAATTGTGTAACTTTTATATAATAACTGTTCCAACCCCTGTTGATAAGAATAATCAACCGGATTTGACCCCTTTGGTTAAGGCTAGCGAGACTGTCGGGAAGGTAATTTCAAAAGGCAATATTGTTGTTTATGAATCCACTGTATATCCTGGAGCGACAGAGGAAGATTGCATTCCCGTTGTTGAACGTGTATCGGGATTAAAATTTAATCTTGATTTTTTTGCTGGTTATTCTCCTGAACGAATTAATCCTGGAGACAAAGAACACACAGTTGAAAAGATAAAGAAAGTAACTTCAGGTTCAACAGTTGAAGTTGCAGAAATTGTTGATTCTGTTTATAAATCTGTTATAACTGGGGGAACGCATAAAGCCTCCTCTATCAAAGTAGCGGAAGCAGCAAAAGTAATAGAGAATTCGCAACGTGATATAAATATTGCATTTGTAAATGAATTGGCAAAAATATTTAACTTAATGAATATTGATACTTATGAAGTTTTGGAAGCTGCTGGTACAAAATGGAATTTTCTTCCATTTAAGCCAGGCTTGGTTGGTGGGCATTGTATCGGGGTTGATCCCTATTATCTGGCTCAGAAAGCACAGGAATTTGGATACCATCCGGAAATTATTCTAGCCGGTCGGCGAGTTAATGATGGTATGGGGAAATATATTGCTGGCGAGATTATTAAGCAGATGATAAATAATGAATTACCGATTAAAAATGCCAAGGTAATGATGTTAGGCATTACATTTAAAGAAAATTGTCCTGATATTAGAAATACAAAAGCCATAGATATTTATAACGAATTAAAGAGTTTCGGTTTGCAAATTGATATTTACGACCCATGGGCCAACCCATCTGATGTTCTTCGCGAATATGGATTGTCTATACTTTCTGAATATCCTGAAAATAATGGCTATGCAGCAATTGTATTAGCAGTTTCGCATAATAAATTTAAAGATATTAATTTGGTATACCATAAGAATAGGGGATGTATTATTTATGATGTGAAAGGAATCCTTGACACTACAATAATTAGTAAAAGGTTGTAGTAATTGTAGTCAAATAGAAGTTAAGGTAAATGACATAACAATAAAATGAAAATACTTCCAAATACTATCATCTGTTTACATGAAATTCATAATCAAAATTGGTTAAATAATACTTTCGAAACGCTAATAAAAAATTATCGTATTATTGCCATAGAAGAGTTGGAAGATTATTATTATAGAAATATAAACCTGAGAAATGCCTGCCATATAACCTTTGATGATGGTGATTTAAGCTTTTACAAAAATGTATTGCCGATAATAAAACGACATAAAATTCATGTATCTACCTACGTTTCGCCATTAATGGCTAAAGATCAAGAGAATTTTTGGTTTCAAGAAATAAGAGGTTATAATGAACAAAAATTGATTGAGAGTTACAAAAAAGTAACCAATAAGAAAATCGAAAATATCCAACCAGTTGAAATAAAGAAATATTTAAAGACTCTTCCTTTAGAAATCATTTGGGAAATAATAAAATTATACCAGAAAGAAACAAATACTCATCCCAAGTCACCAATGAATATGACTGAAAAACAATTGATTGAGGTGAAATCTTCAGGTTTAGTTGATATAGGGGCCCATACACTTAATCACCCTATTTTAACAAATGAATCAAATTCAAGTGCCAGCAATGAAATTATTGGCTCCATTGATCAACTAAGTGATATCTTAAATTGTGAAATCAGATATTTTGTTTACCCTAATGGAGCTTATGGGGAACGAGAAATTGAAATTTTGAAAAATAAAGGAATCAAATTGGCTTTTACAACTGAGCGTGAAAAAATATCACCCATAAATAATCCCCTAAGTATCCCTAGAAGTGGTACACCATTTATTTCTGAATTAAAGAATAACGACCTCTATATTTTTTCAAAATGTATGGTTCAGCTCTTTGCAGGAGAAAATCGATATTACAAATATGCAAATGCATGGAGTTCAATTGCTTCTAAGATTTTGAAATAAACTAATATTAAAATTAATGGTAGTGAAGATTGATAATCACCTTTGCATACTAAATAACACCTTAAATTCAGGAGGAGCTGAGAAAAATTGTGTGGTAATTTGTAATGAATTGGTTAAGAAGGGGATTGTTGTCGAACTTTGGATTACAAGATTGGCAGATACACCTATGTTTAAGTTATTAGACAATAGAGTACAAGTCAGATCAATTCCTGGCACAAGAGTTCGTTATACATTGTTCCATTTGAAAGAGATGATGGTCAATTGTAAATCGAAAACCTTGCTCGTATTTAATATTGAATTGTTAGTTCCAGCATTTATAATCAATAAAATATTTAATCTTAAGATAAAGATAGTCGGTCGAAGCATCAGTACACTTTCATTGGCCTATGATCAGCAAGGATTATTGGCTAAAAATATTTGGTTCCGGCTCATAAGATATACTATCAATAAAATTGATTCAATAATTGCTCAATCTTCAGGCATGAAAGAAGATCTAATGAAGAATTTCCATATTAAAGAATCGAAAATTACAATAATATCAAATCCTGTATATAATTTTGTAAATAATACAAATGTAGCTGAAGTATATACTAGTAATTCTCTGGAAATACTTTTTGTTGGAAGACTCACTGAAGAGAAAGGATTGAATTATTTATTGGACATTTTCTCAATTGTTTTAAAAAGTTTACCAGATTTGCATTTGATAATTGTTGGCAAAGGAGATTTACAAAAGGAGTTTCAAGAAAAGATAGTTGAGAAGGGACTAACAAAATCTATAAGTTTGGAAGGGTATCAAACCAATATTTCACCATATTACACCAGAGCAAAGGCAACAGTTCTGACTTCATTGCATGAAGGTTTCCCCAATGTTTTAGTTGAATCAATTTCATTCGGAACACCTATTATTTCTTTTGACTGTCCCAGTGGACCAAGAGACATTATAATTAAGGATGTTAATGGGATTCTTATTGAATATCTCAATATTAAAGAATTTGCCAAAGCAATAATTGACGTTGTGAGCGAAAACATCAAATTCGAAAGGCAAAAGGTGATCGAATCTTCTTATAGATTTAATTTGGAGAAAATTATTAATCAATATGAGAAAATATTATTTGAATGATTACCGCAAAACTATTACAGAGGCATTGGAAAGGAGTGCATTGGAAGACATGTTCTGGTAGATATTTTGTACTATAATCACAATTATTATAATTTCTAAAGTGTACTTTTTAAGAATCATAAATTATTTATGCAAAATAGTAATTTATGAGGGAATAAGCAGTAGAAAAAACTTTCACAAGAAGAAAATGAAAATATTACTCTTATTAAATCAACCTTATCCCAATGGGTATGCCTTGACAAAAAGATTTCATTTGTATGCAAAGGGATTTATAAAAAATGGACATATAGCAAAATTAATTATTCCAATACCAAGAGAGAAAATCGGACAATCTAATAATAATCTATCAAAAGGAAGCTATGACGGAGTTCCATTTGAATATTCTTGGAGAAATTGCGAAAGAAGCAACTACTTTGCTATAAGGAGATTTCATGATTTATATGGAGCACTAAAAACTGGTATAATAATAATAAATGAAAAACCGAACATTATTATTATATCTTCATTTTCATTTTTTATTTATTGTTTTATAAAGCTTATTTCCTTATTCCTTTCCTTTAAACTGATACGGGAGAAATGTGAAATTGATCAACTGAATAAAGATAATATCAATCAATTTGATAAAATACAAATCAAAATAATCAATAGTTTTTTTAATGGATTTATTGTAATAACTCGACAACTTGAAGAATACCATAAATATATACTTAAGTCAAAAATTCCATGTATAAAAGTTCCAATTTTAGTAGAGGATTTTAAAAATGGGAGTTTCTTTGAAACAAAAAAAATAATTGTTTATACAGGTACTTTTTTGGAAAGAAAAGATGGGATTATTACATTTCTAAATGCTTTTTCAAAATTCAGGATTTATTATCCAGATTATAAACTTCTATTGACTGGATCCCCTATTAGGTCTCCGGATTATCAAAAAATCGTTGAATCAATTAATCAAAAAAATTTAAACAATTATGTAGTATTCACGGGATATTTACATGAAAGGGAACTTCAAAACACAATTTGTACAGCGGAATTACATATCTTAACAAAGCCAGAAAACCGACAGAATCATTATAATTTTCCAACTAAAATTGGTGAATACATGATAACAGGTAGGCCTATCTTAGCAACAAATGTAGGGGTTATGGGAGAATTATTTACTAATAATATAAATGTATTTTTCACTGAGTATTCATCAGATGCAATAGCTGAAAAAATGAAGTATATAATAGAAAATAAGCAGTTTGCTACACAAATAGGGAACAATGGAAGATCGTATGCCTTGTGCAATTTCGATTATGAATATCACACGAATAAAATGATTGAATTTTTTACGAAACTCATTTTGACAAAATCTACGAATATAAATAATCGCAGTGATGTTGGAATTATGAAGAATGAAACATTATATTAATAATACCTTGATGCTTAAATTAAACAAAGTATATATTTAACTAAATAATAAAATTTAAAGTCAATTAATGCCATGAAAATAGCAATTCACAGCGAAAAAGGAAGTTTTAGTGACCGTTGGATTTTCTATTGTGAAGCAGAAAATATTTCTTATAAAATTGTCAATTGTTATGATTCTGATATTATCTCTCAATTGAATGATTGCAAGGGCTTAATGTGGCATTGGACTCTTAGTGATTATAAGTCAGCCTTGTTTGCACGGCAACTTTCCTTATCACTTGAAAAAAAAGGAATAAGTATATTTCCTAATGTTAATAATTGTTACCATTATGACGATAAGTTAGGTCAAAAATATCTACTAGAAGCAATTGATGCGCCTCTGGTTAAATCTTATGTGTTTTATACAAAAAAAGAAGCACTTGATTGGTTGGAAAAAACAACATTTCCAAAAGTGTTTAAGCTTCGGGGAGGAGCCGGATCAGTAAATGTAAGTCTTGTTAAAACAAAACGTAAAGCCAAATCTATGGTGAATAGAGCATTTGGCAATGGCTTTTCTCATACCAATCGTATTAGTCGTTTAGAAAACAGGATTTGGATATTGAGAAGAGATAAAAATTTTTCAGCATTTAAAAAGGTGCTAACTGGTTTTGCAAGAATTTTTATACCAAATGAATTAGAAAGATTTTCTCATAACGAGAAGGGGTACATTTATTTTCAGGATTTTATTCCCGGAAATGACTATGATACGAGGTTAGTTGTGGTTGGTGATAAATGTTTTGGTGTAAGAAGGTTTTGTCGTAAAGATGATTTCAGGGCATCAGGAAGTGGTTTGTTTGATGCAAATCATAATCATATTAATATGCAATGTGTTAATATTGCATTTATAGTAGCTAATAAAATGGGTACTCAATCAATTGCATTTGATTTTGTTATAGATAGCCAGATTCCAAAAATTATAGAAATTAGCTATTGTTTTCCTTTGGGTGCTCCTGATGTTTGCCTTGGATACTGGGATGAAAAATTAGAATGGCATGAAGAAAAGATCAATGCTGAAGTATTTATGATTAAAGATTTTCTAAAAAATATAAAAGATATAAACACTCAATTGAAAATTAGAAACTCATTGCCTGAATTTTCTTAAATTTTCAATTTTCATAAAATTCATTTTAAAATAACAAATACATTTAACAGGTAAAATTTGGTTTCTAAATCTATAATAGGATTCGAATGAAGATAGGCGGATTACCTGACTTAATTTTATGAATATATTTAACTCCAATTTTGAATTCTATTGGATGCCAGTCACTCAATGATTTAATTCAATTCATTTTAATCTAAAATCAAAGGAATAATGAAAATAGCAATTCACAAAGAAGAAGGAAGTTTTAGTGACCGATGGATTTCCTATTGTAAAACAGAAAATATTAACTATAAAATCGTCAATTGTTATGATTCAGATATTATCTCTCAATTGAATGATTGTCAGGGCTTAATGTGGCATTGGACTCTTAGTGATTATAAGTCTGCATTGTTTGCACGGCAACTATTCTTATCTCTTGAAAAAAAAGAAATAAATATATTTCCTAATATTGATAGTTGCTGGCATTATGACGATAAGTTAGGGCAAAAATATCTGTTGGAAGCAATTGATGCCCCATTGGTAAAATCATATGTTTTTTATACTAAAAAAGAAGCACTTGACTGGTTGGAAAAAACAGCATTTCCCAAAGTGTTTAAGCAACGGGGAGGAGCCGCGTCAATAAATGTAAGTCTTGTTAAAACCAAACGCAAAGCTATATTTTTGGTAAATAAAGCATTTGGTAATGGTTTTTCTCACATAAACCGGATTAATCGTTTAAAAAACCGGATTTGGGTATTAAGAAGAGATAAAAATTTTTCTGCATTCAAAAAAGTATTAACTGGTTTTGCCAGGATTTTTTTACCCAATGAAGTTGAACACTTTTCTCACAACGAAAAAGGTTACATTTATTTTCAGGATTTTATTCCCGGAAATGACTTTGATACCAGGTTAGTTGTGGTTGGTGATAAATGCTTTGGTATAAGAAGGTTTTGTCGTAAAGGTGATTTCAGGGCATCAGGAAGTGGTTTGTGGGATCCTAATCCAAATAAAATCAATAAGGAGTGTATAAAAATTGCATTTATAGTAGCTAATAAAATTGGTTCCCAATCAATTGCATTTGATTTTGTTATAGATGGAAATAATCCTAAAATTATAGAAATTAGCTATTGCTTCCCCATGGGTGCACAAGATAAGTGCCTTGGATACTGGGAGGAAAATTTGAAATGGCATGAAGAAAAGATAAATGCGGAAGTATTCATTATTAGAAATTTTATAGAAAAATGCAAAAATATAAGTAACATAAATTGCATTAAATAGCATAATGTTGGATCGAAGCAAGTATTTTATTGATTATATATTTATTTTATGAGAATTCTATTTTGCGGTTTATCAGGTATACCCAATAAAGCATCTGCTTCAATAAATAGATATATGGCAATAGGACAAGCATTGTCATCAAAGAATGAAGTGATATTTATAAACAGGTTTCCCCTATTCAAAGAAAGCGAAAATCAAACCTCTGATACATACAATTGTTTTAGGATAATAGATGCATCAAAAACCAAATATAGACCACAATCATTTTTGAAGCGTAATTTCATAAAATTTTTCTCATTTGTTTATGAATTTCAAACTATTAGAGAAATTAACAAAGAGAAGAAGATAGATTGGCTAAATGCCTACACTCAATTTTTTGGAATTTTATTATTTTATTATATTTTATCAAAGATATTCAAGTTTAAAACAATCTTGCATTACGTTGAATATAGATCTAAGTTTATAGAAAGAAATTGGTTATTTCGGATCAATGATTTATTGTTTGACAAATTTGCTGTTTTTCTATGTGATAAAATTATTCCGATAAGTACAACTTTAAATGGCCATATTTTGACATTGAAACATAATGCGATTACATTGATTATTCCACCTATATGTGATTTCAAATACTTTGACTCTATAAGACCAGAAATAAACGATAGAAAATATTTCGTATTTTGCGCATCTGTATCATATCAAGAAGTTTTTTTATTCATTATTAAGTCATTTCTTAAATTAAGCAATTCGGAAGAAATCACATTGCACCTTGTTATTAAAGGGGATATAACTAATCAAACAGTTAAGCAATTAATTAAAATAAATAATGAAAGAATCTTCGTTTTTTCACATTTGGAATACAAAAATTTAATTTCAAAATATAAAGGTTCCGTGGCGCAATTGATCCCACTTCGTAATTCCCTTCAAGATTGTGCACGCTTTCCACAAAAAATATGTGAATTTATGGCCTCTAAAAAACCAATTATTACAACAGGTTTTGGTGAAATAAATCATTATTTTATGGATAATATAAATGCAATAATTGCAACTGATTATGAAATAGACTGTTATTCAAAAAAAATGGAATGGGTTTTAAATAATCCAGATAAACTGCAAACTATTGCTAATAATGCTTATGTATTTGGAAGTCAATATTTTGATATTTTTAATTACTCATCTAAAATGGATAAATTCCTAAGTGCCTAATAGTCCCAGCACCTATGATAGGTTGAAAATTATAAACATATCAATAAAGTGATTTTATTTTTAACTCATTTAAAAATTGGAAATATGTGTGGAATAACAGGGATATTGCATTTTGATAAACAACGCAAGATAGTTCCAGAGATACTTAAAAAAGCGACAGATATCATAAGCTATCGTGGCCCTGACGGCGATGGTTTTCATATTAATGGTAACATTGGACTTGGCCATCGAAGATTATCTATTATTGATCTTAGCAATGGAAATCAACCAATGTATAATGATGAAAAGAATATAGTGATTGTATTTAATGGTGAAATCTACAATTATATTGAACTTAGGGAAGAGTTGATTTTGCTTGGACAAACTTTCCATACAAACTCCGATACAGAAGTTATTATTAAAGCTTATGAAGAGTGGGGAGTCGAATGTCAACAAAAATTTAATGGAATGTGGGCATTTGCAATTTGGGATAATAAGAAGAAAGCTCTTTTTGTGTCTAGAGACAGAATTGGTGAAAAGCCTATTCATTATTCTATTTGGGACAATACATTCTTTTTTGGTTCTGAAATTAAGAGTATTCATGAGATGGGAGTACCTCGTGAAATAGCCTTAGAATTTACTGAACTCTTTTTGGTTTTTACTAATATTCCTGCACCCTACACATTTTTCAAACATATAAAAAAAATGATGCCAGGACATTATCTTTGGATTGAAAATGGTGATGTAAAGGAAAAGAAATATTGGGATTTACCTCCAATAGATGAAAATTGCATGTTAAATAACAAGAATGAAATATATGAGCAATTCGAATATTTACTTAAAGACTCTGTGAGAATAAGAATGAGATCAGATGTTCCTTATGGATCCTTTTTAAGTGGTGGATTGGATTCTTCAGGAATAGTATCTTTAATGGCAGAAATATCACAGGTTCCAATCAATACATTTACAATGGGTTTCCCTTATAAAAGATATGACGAAAGCAATCTGGCAAGAAGTGTAGCAAGAAAGTTTAATACTATTCATCATGAAGAAACAGTACATGCAAATTCCTTTAAGGATTTTCTTAATAAATTGGTCTTTCACTTTGATGAGCCATTTGGTGATGCCTCATCTATACCTGTTTTTTATGTTTCAAAATTTGCAAGGGAAAAAGTAAGAATGGTGTTAACTGGTGATGGTGGAGATGAGATTTTATCTGGTTACAACTCTTTTCAAGGAGCTAAGTTATCTAGTATTTATTCAGGGTTTCCTCAGATAGTTCAAAATATAATTCCTACAATGATTAATGTTTTATCACATTTAGCAAAAGGTTCTTTACGTTATGAAATGAACAGGATTAAACGATTTTGTGAGTCAGTTTCCATCCCATTTAATGAAAGTTCGATAATTAAGAAGTCATTTACAGACCATCTTGCTATTCAGGAGATTACTAAAGAAATGAAATGTATTTCACCAGGCGAATATTTTTCTGATTTTATGAATAAATGTCCTTATAAAGATAATTTCTATAAAATTATGTATGTGAATCACAAGTATGATTTGCCAAATGATTTTCTTGTAAAAGTTGACAGAATGAGTATGGCAAATTCAATAGAAGCAAGAGCTCCATTTCTGGATTATAGACTTATAGAATTTATGACCCAGGTTGATAAGAATGTAAAGATGCAAGGATGGGAACGAAAATCAATTCTAAAAAAAACAATTGGAAAAAGGCTACCAGAATCGATTTTATCAGCACCCAAAAAAGGGTTTAGAATACCTTTAACGGAATGGTTTAAGGATACGGGATTTTCTGATATTCAAGCTGAATTATACAAGACAAATTGGCCTCTGAATAATAATGTCATAAAAAATATCGTACATGAAAATAATAATGGGAATAAGGATAATGGAACATTTATTTGGTCATTGATATTTTTGAAAAAAATAATTGAAATAAAATAGAGCATTTAGTATAACATGATGGGATTTTTATTAAAAAATAAAAGTCAAAAAATGAATTTAATTGTGACAGGAGGAGCTGGATTTATAGGTTCAAATCTAAACAAAAAGTGATCAGCTGAAGGTTATAATGTCATATGTATTGATAATTTTAATGAACATTACGATTCAATAATTAAAAGAAAAAACATTGAAATATTCAGAAGTGATAAATTTAAATTGAATGAAGGAGATATATTAGATAAAACCTTTTTGTCAGAATTTTTTTTTGAAAACTAAATAGATATCGTGATACATTTAGCTGCAATGACTGGTGTAAGACCTTCAATAGACAATCCATTTATTTGTTATAATGTTAATGTAATTGGAACATTAAATATTATAGGAGTAATGAAAGAATTTAAGGTCAAAAAATGATTTTTGCTTCATCTTCTTCCCCCTATGGAAATAATAAAAAATTACCTTTTTATGTGGTGGACAATATAGATAATCCAATTTTACCATACGCAGCTTCGAAGAAAGCTGTAGAATTGCTATGTCATACCTATACTCATTTGTATAACTTCGATGTTAATTGCTTAGATCCTTTACTGTATATGGACATAAACAAAGGCCATACTTTGCAATTTACAAATTTACAAAAGCGTTAATTAACAATGAACTAATTCATTTTTACGGAAATTGTTCAACACGAAGTTATTTTATACGCATGTATATGATATTGTTCATGGAATAATAAATGCATTAGAAAAACTGGATGAGTTTAATATTTATAATTTAGGAGAATCAACTACCTTCTTTTTAATAGATTTAATAAGAATGCTTGAAAAATATACAGGGGAAAAGCCAAAATAATATATTTGCCCATGCAAGCTGGTGATGTTATACAGACTTATGTAGATATATGCAAATCCAATGTTAAATAAGCATATTCATCTAGAGTCTCGAATAATAATGGTCTAAGAGATTTTGTGAATTGGTCTAAAAATAATTTTTTGATTTAAATGAAAGTATTGCATTTAACAAACAACTTTCCAACTTTAACTTATCCAATTTTTGGAATATTTGTTAAAGAACAGATAGAATCTTTAAAATATTTAGGTATCGATTGTGATGTTTTTTTTATTAATGGCAGGGAAAATGGCAAGCTGGAGTATTTATTATCACTATTCAAACTTCGAAGATATTTAAATACAAATAAGTATGATATAATTCATTGTCACCATGCTTTGTGTGCCTTATGTTTAATATTATCAGGTTCTTTAAAAAAGAATAGAGTAATTGTTTCTTTTCAAAACGATCCTGAAAATGAGTTTGGTCTTTATGTTTATAAATTTATAAAAAAAAGAATAAGTCAAAGTATTTTTAAAAACAATTCAAAATTAATTATTGACGATCGTGGATACTACTTATCGAATGGCGTCAATACTTCATTTTTTATTCCTAAAGATAAAGTTGAATCATATAAAAGATTAGGATTAGATAAATCAAAAATATATATATTATTTGTAAGTTCTAATTTTCTTAGAAAGCAGAAGCGATATGATAGGTTCAAGGAAGTACTTAAAATTTTAAAATCAAAATACAATTGGAAACATATTGAAGCACTTATTTTAATAAATAGTGAGAGAGATTTAGTCCCTTATTATTTCAGTGCGTCGAGTTTACATTTATTGACTTCTGATTTTGAGGGTTCTCCAAATTCTGTGAAAGAAAGCATGTGCTGTAATACTCCAGTTGTTTCAACACCTGTTGGAAATGTTAAAGAAATGCTTTTGGGAGCCAAAAATTGCTTTGTAACCAAATCATTTGATGTTGAAGAATTGGCTTACTATTGTAATAAAGCTTTAATAACTTACGGAAATCCCAGGGATTTAATTATACAAAAAAAATTAGACATGGAATCTGTGGCAATTAAACTTAACCAGATCTATATTAAGGTTTTATCTGGGTCAGTATAAGAAATAAATAACAATATTAAATTAAAATATACTTCCTAATATTCTCAAATTATATATAAGAGATGCTAATGCTTATACTTCCACATGCAAGGTGGAATGCTATTTCATTTAAAAATTATTAACTCTGATAATTTCAAATCACAAGTAAAATGAAGAAGAAAATTTATATGGCCGGTTGTGGCGGAATGTTAGGAGAAGCATTTTATGCACAGTTCAAAAATGAATATGAAGTTAAGTGTACCGACAAAGATCAAAATGAAGAATGGCTTTCATTTTTGGATTTTCGCAACTTTGATTCATACAAGAAAGACGTTATGGATTTCGAACCCGATTATTTGTTTCACTTAGGTGCATATACAGACCTCGAATTTTGTGAACGAAATGCAGATGAAACCTTTTTAACCAATACCTTAGCAGTAGAAAACGCAGTTTATCTGGCAAACACATTAAACATTCCAATATTATATATTAGTACAGCTGGAATTTTTGACGGAAAGAAAGATCTTTATGATGATTGGGATTTGCCAAATCCACTTGGCGTTTATGCCCGCTCAAAGTACATGGGTGAGCGATTTGTGGTTGAAAATGCAAATCGTTATTTAGTATGCCGTGCCGGTTGGATGATGGGATCCGGTCCTATAAAGGATAAAAAGTTTATTCAGAAATTAATGCTACAAATTAAACAAGGTAAAAAAGAATTATTCGTTGTAGACGATAAAGATGGAACTCCTACCTATACACATGATTTTGCAAAAAACGTAAAATTATTACTAATTAAAGAGTACTGGGGACTTTACAATATGGTTTGCGGAGGTCAAACAAGCAGGTTGGAAGTGGCAAAGGAGCTATTGCATCTTCTCAATCTTGAAAGGAAAGTTAAACTAACTGCTGTATCCTCAGATTATTTTAAAGATGTTTATTTCGCAGAAAGACCCCCATGTGAAAGATTACAAAATCGCAAACTACAAATGCGAAATGTGAATATTATGCAAAGCTGGCAAGATGCTTTAAAGGAATATGTGGATGCCTATTACTTTGATTACATAAAGAGTTACGACAGTGTTGCATACTGATAAATTAAAAAGAGAACAAAATGCAAATTTTAAGACTAAATATTCTTATTTCTGCACATGAATTAAATCCATATGGAGGTTCAGAGTGCGCTGAAGGGTGGAATGTAGTTACTAGACTTGGAAGATATCACAACATAACTGTTTTGTATGCAAAAGGGAGTCAATTCAGTCCTAGTTCATATGAATTTGCAATAAAAGATTTTTTTTCAAAAAACACTAATCCGTATAATATTAAATTTATTTCTATTGAGCAAACAAAAGCTACTCAATTTGTGTCCAAATTAAATAGAATAATATCGAATAATACTTGCAGCATAGGAAATCCATTTTTATATTATTTAGGTTATTTTATTTGGGAGAAACAAGCATATAGAATAGCTAAACAGTTATGCCTTAATTCAAAATTTGATATAATTCATCATCTTACTTCGATTTCATTTAGGGAACCTGGGTTTTTATGGAAACTTCCCATTCCATTTGTTTGGGGGCCAACTGGAGGTTTATCAAAAATTCCATACTCGTTTTATAAATATATAGGTTTTAAATCATCACTTCGTGAAATCATCAGGAATATTATTAATCAAATTCAATTCGGAGCAAATAATAGGATAAAAAAGGTGATCAAAAAAAGTTCCCTCATATATACTTTTTCTAAAGAGGATCAATTTATCTTTTATAATATATCTGGGATACAGCCAAAATTGTTACTAGATGCTGCTTCCTTAAAACCAACCATGAAGAATATAAATATTTCACGTAATTCAAATCTCATTTCAGTATTGTGGTGTGGTGAACTGATAAAACGAAAGTCGTTGGATATCATTTTATTCGCAATAAGTTCAGATCCTCAACTTAAGCAAAGGATTACTCTTAAAATTGTTGGAAGTGGACATTTAGAATTACAGTATAAAGATTTATGTGATACATTAAATATAAATAATTGCGTAGAGTGGATCGGTCAGGTGGATAGACCAACTGTATTTAAAATCATGGACGAATCTGATTTATTTGTTCATTCAAGTTATCGAGAAGGAACAGGGCATGTTATAACAGAAGCATTATCCCATGGGTTACCAGTCATTTGTCATGATATTAATGGAATGAGCGTAGCAATTAATGATGAATGCGGCATAAAAATTCCATTAATTAATCCTGAAAAAAGTATCAATGGATTTAAAAACGCCTTGTTGGAACTTACTAATAATTCTACACGATTAAAAAAATTGCAAATGGGAGCTATTAATAGATCGCAGGAACTATCGTGGGATGCAATGGCTGAAACAATTGCAACTGATTATTTATCAATTTACGAAAAACATAAAAATATAAAAATTGAACAAAAATGACTCATAAGTTTTTCCTTGCTAATAATTTGATACAAATTGATAAATGATTATGAAAAAGATTGCAATTATTGGATCTCATGGTCTTTATGCGAATTATGGAGGGTGGGATCAACTTGTTCGAAATTTGGCTGAAAAAAAATCACTCAATAACTTTGAATATTTAATTTATAATTCTTCCGATTCCCCAAAAGTCATAAAATGTCCTCCGGGAGTGAAAGTAAAAAGAATGATTATAAAAGCTTCAGGTTTTCAAGGATTAATCTATGATTTTTGGTCAATATTATTATGCTACAGAAAAATCGACACTATCTTGTTCTTAGGAGTACAAGGAATTCCTTTAATTCCAATATTATTTTTGTTCCGGAAGGTAAAGATCATTTCGAATGTTGGAGGCATTGAATGGGAAAGACCAAAATATGGTTACTTCTCTAAAATGTATTTGAAATTTTGTTTTAATCTCAGCTTTATTTTTTCTGACTATGTAATTTTAGATAATCCATATTTTTATGTATTTCAGCCTGAAAGGAAAAACGCAAAAGTAAAAGTATTAACCTATGGCGGAGAAATTGACAATAGTTTAGATATTAATAATGAGATTATTGATAAATATAATTTTATAAATGACGAATATTTTCTGTCTATAAGTCGATCGTTAGAAGATAATCAGTTAGAGGAAATATGTAGCTGCTTTGCAACGTTAAAGCAAAAGTTAGTATTAATATCGAATTTTTCAAAGTCAACATACGGAGTAAAAGTATATGATAAATATAAAAAATTACCCAACTTATATCTCATTGATGGTCTTTATCATAAACCAGAATTAGATTTGATTAGAAGAAAATGTAAAGCTTATATCCACACTCATAAACTTTGTGGAACTGCTCCCTCTTTGGTAGAAATGATTATTGCACAAGTTCCGATTATCTCATATGATAATCCCCAAAACAGACATACCCTTCATAATCAGGGATTTTTCTTTTCTTCGTTTGATTCAATTCAAGAAATTGTTAAGAATGAAAAGAATCTTTCAAGTTATATTCCTACGAATGACATTGTAAAGCTATATAATTGGAATCAAATTATTTTGGATTATGAGAGCATTTTATAACCCAGTAATTTATTACACAGAATACATTTACAAATTATGAGTAATATTCTTATTACCGGTGCACATGGTTTTGTTGGAACTAACCTTTCAAAATATCTTGCAGTTAATAGTAACTTTCAATTATTTGCATTAGATATTCTGAAAAAGACAATATCCTCATATAATATTGAACAGACATGGAATGAAATTAACAAAATAGATTTTGATGCGATTAATACCGTAATTCATTTGGCAGGTAAGGCACATGATACAGGACATACAAATAATGCAAAAGAATATTTTGATATAAATGTGGGATTAACCAAGCAGGTGTTTGAACGGTTTTTAAAATCGAATGCTAAAAAATTCATTTATTTCAGTTCTGTAAAAGCAGTGGCTGATTCTGTAAGAAATGGAATGTTAACAGAGGAAGATATTCCAAATCCACACACTCCTTATGGAAAATCGAAACTAGAGGCTGAAAAATATATAATGAATCAACTTCTTCCTGAAGGAAAATCAATATATATTTTACGTCCAGCGATGATACATGGGCCTGGAAACAAAGGAAATCTTAATTTACTTTTTAATTTTATAAACAAAGGAATCCCATATCCATTGGGGGCTTTCTCTAATCAGAGATCTTTTACTTCCATCGGGAACCTAAATTTTGTAATTCAAGAGTTGATTGAAAGAGAAATTGAATCTGGAATTTACCATATAGCTGATAAAGAAACGCTATCAACTAATGATTTGATCGAACTAATAGGGGAAGCAACAAGTAGAAATCCTAAAATTTGGAATATTCCGACATCGTTAATAAAAAGTTTTGCAAGGATTGGAAGCATACTTTCATTACCGCTGAATTGCGAATCATTACAAAAGCTTACTGAGAGTTATCTGGTTTCCAATAAAAAACTTGTAAACGCATTGGGAGTTGAATTGCCCATACATGCTCTTGACGGATTGAGATTTACATTTAGTAGCCTCAGTACAAATAATCTATTTAAACTGCCTATCCCTTTCGGCCAAGTAAAAAAATGTAATATTGTAACATGATTAGTAATGAACATTATCCGAAAGATTTTCCAAGAATTCCTTGCTCAATTTATAAATGAGGAAGATTATTGGAATTATATCTTTAAAATAAGATAGACGAACGGCATTGTTTGTCCCAAATGTTATGGAAGTAATAAATACCACAGCCGTTTAAAGAAATTATAAAATTAACTTGACCGAAAGGGATAGGCAGTCTATTTAATTAAGAATTGAATCGTTTATAAAATAATATTTGAGTAAGATAAAAATGGAATATTTTTTACTTTTTGTCATGCTTTTTGCATTATCCAATATTTATATCAAATTGGCAATGAGATATAGTATCTTTGATATACCCAATTACCGAAGTTCACATTCAAAGGAAACTATTCGTGGGGGCGGAATAATCATTCCAATTAGTTTATTGAGTTGGTTTATATTTTCTGGATTTCAATTTCCAATGCTTTTTATTGGACTTATTATCATTAGTTTAATTAGTTTTTTAGATGATCTTTCAAAAGTTTCGCATAAATTAAGATTATTTGTGCATTGCAGTGTTATGTTACTGCTTTTTAGTGAAATACAATTGTATCGTTTGCCTTGGTGGACATGGTTTCCTGCATTAATTATTTCAGTTGGAACTATTAATGCGTTTAATTTTATGGATGGAATTAATGGAATTACAGGTGGATATAGTCTTTCGGTTCTTGTTGGCATTTGGTTTGTAAATAATTATCAAGTAGAGTTTATTGACAACGAGTTGATTTATTATTTGATGATTTCTATTGCTGTTTTCTCTTATTTCAATTTCAGAACTAAAGCGAAATGTTTTGCCGGTGATGTTGGATCCATATCAATTGCATATATAATTGTATTTTTATTGGCAAAACTTATCATTCAATCTGAAAATTGGCTTTATATTCTTTTTCTAAGTATTTATGGGGTAGATACTGGATTAACATTTATTTATAGAATAAACGAAAAAGAAGATATTTTTAAAGCCCATCGAAAACATCTATATCAATTACTAGTCAACGAATATAAAATTTCTCATCTGAAGGTTGCCGCAATCTATGCACTTCTACAACTTATTATTTGTTTAATAATTTTTATTGTTTCAGACTACATCAATAGCCTCATTAGTAATTTAATTACTGGAGCCAGCATACTTGGTATTATTGCAATTGCTTTTTATCTAATCAGATATAATATTTATACGATAAAGTTAAAACTATAGTGTTCTATGCAGAAAAAATCAATTGATCTCCATTAATTCAAAATTTCTCGATTTGAATAATGAATAAAAATTCGAATACAATTCATTTATTTTCATTTTAATATTTTAAACAATCTGCCATATGAAAAAATTAATTAGGGCATTGTTCCAGACAAGTTACCTTCCAAGTTGGCTCGTTTCTGTTTGTGACCTGGTTATATATTCTGTAACGTTTGTTTTTACATACGGGCTTGCTCAAAATGCTTCAGATATTCCAGTGAATATTAATATAATGATATTGCAATTGCTTACAGGTGTGCCATTTTTCTATCTTGCCATATATTTATTACATCCTCACAAGGGAATTATCCGCCATTCTAATACAAGAGATGCAACAGTGATCATTTTTGCACATCTAATAATTACTTCGGGATTAATGTTTGTTTCACTTATAGAACATATATATTATTTAGATATTGCTATCCCATATTACATTATATTTACTCACTACTTTATTGCAGTAATGACGATGATATCCTTTCGATTAGCAATTAAATTTACATTTACTTACTTTTCAATTCAACAAGGCCAAGTTCAGCGAATATTAATTTTTGGAGCGGGAAATAAAGGAAGAATTACCAGTGATGTAGTTGAAAGTGATCGAAGTCTAAACATTAAATTAGTTGGTTTTATTGATGACAATTGGCAACTTCAAGGTAAAATGATCGGTGGCCTTCCTGTGTTTTCTGAGGAAAAAGCTTTCGGAAAAATAATTGAAAAAGAAAGAATTAAAGAAGTAATTATTGCCATTAATCATGATAAAATTACAAAAAAACGAAAGAAACAAATTATAAACCTTTGTCTGGAAAAGCAAATTAAAGTCAGTGATGTTCCAGATACTTCTTCATGGATTAACGGATTACTATCTGCTACGCAAATAAAAGAAATTCAGATTGAAGACCTATTAGGAAGAGATCCAATAGTTTTAAACAAAGATAAAATAGCAATAGGGTTATTTAACCAAACAATATTAATTACCGGAGCTGCAGGATCTATTGGTTCAGAACTGGTACGTCAAGTATTAAATTTTCAACCAGGCTGTATGGTATTGGTTGACCAAGCCGAATCATCATTGTTTGACTTGCAATCAGAAATTAAAGAAAAACTAACTCATATAAAAACATATTTTATTGTAGCAAATGTCGCTGATCGTTATAGAATGAGAAAAATATTTCTCAAATATCGTCCTGATGTTGTATTTCATGCGGCAGCCTACAAACATGTACCAATGATGGAATTGCAGCCTTACGAAGCTATAAAATGCAATATTGGAGGAATTAAAGTAATTGCAGATATGGCTGTAGAATATGGTGTTAAGAAGTTTGTAATGGTGTCAACGGATAAAGCAGTAAATCCCACAAATGTAATGGGTGCAACAAAAAGAGTGTGCGAAATTTACATTCAATCACTTTCTCAGATAATGAATATGAAAACACATTTCATTACCACACGTTTTGGAAATGTATTGGGATCAAATGGTTCTGTAATTCCTTTGTTCAAAAAGCAAATCAGCAAAGGAGGACCCGTAACAGTAACAGATAAAAATATAAATAGGTACTTCATGACTATTCCTGAAGCCAGTCAATTGGTATTGGAAGCTGGATTTATGGGCAAAGGAGGTGAAATATTCCTTTTTGATATGGGGCAACCCGTTCAAATTTATGATTTAGCCGAAAAAATGATTTTGCTTTCTGGATACACACCGCATAAAGATATCCAAATTGAAATAACGGGATTGCGACCTGGCGAAAAACTCTATGAAGAATTGCTGGCTTCAACCGAAGAAGCCCTTCCTTCCTTTCACAATAAAATCTTGATTGGGAAAATAAGACCCTTTAGTTATGAAGAACAAAATAGTAAAATTGTAGCACTTCTAAATAATTTATCAAAAGAAAATGATGAATTACTTGTAACACGATTAAAAGAGTTAGTGCCGGAATATATATCCAATAATTCAGAATTTGAATTATTGGATAAGCATAATACAAGCAGT
>Ga0209123_1001439_pt1 | contig 23598 bp, 18 predicted proteins | sample BarGraIncu00431A_FD_184500 | JGI IMG/M metagenome (GOLD analysis project Ga0209123, IMG submission 184500) | Arctic peat soil microbial communities from Barrow, Alaska, USA - Barrow Graham LP Incubations 004-31A (SPAdes) (version 2) | ecosystem: Environmental > Terrestrial > Soil > Wetlands >...
CCCTTTAAATTCGCGGACCAAGCTGCAGGCGGACTTTCTCGTTTATGGCGGCGGAACCGTCTTTTTTTCTTTTCCATTCTCATCCTCCAGCGCTGGAACCTTTACCAAGGTCTGTTCGGTTTTTAAGGCGCCGGTACGGTCCTTTCGGCGTTTAAGGAATAAATTCGTCAAATGCCGTTGGAACTTTAAGCATCGAGTAGCCCTGGGCATCGGCCTTGGGCCGTTTGAGCCGGGCACTAGAGCTGAAGCTGCGGCATTCAAAACGCTCAGTAAAATGGATTTTGTCGGGCTTAGAGACCGGGCAAGCTTTAAGTTGGCGTCAGGTAAATGGGGTTTGGGAAACCTTTCTTTAGGGGCCGATATCTGTTATTGTCCCGGGTTATTGGGCCTCAGTTGTGCGCCGCGCGCCAGGGACTACCGGCCTGTCGGGCGTATCGGGGTCATCATAAGGGACTGGGTTCACTCAAAGGAGGGGACGGCCTACGTCTCCCCCTTGCGGTCGGCCGTGAAGAATTTGCGCGATAGCGGCTACCTGGTGGATTATATCTCCTTGTGCCGCAACGGTGATAAGCAGTGGTTGCAGTTGCTTGGCAGTGAAAATGAAAGCGTCGTCGTTTGGGATCCCTCGCAATCGAGCCTGAACGATTTCATTGCGTCGTTTCAGCGCTACGACGTCATCGTGACCGCCAGGTACCATGGCGCGGTTTTGCCCGCGGTCCTCGGAGTGCCCGTCATTGTGGTAGGTTTGGAACAAAAGCTCAGGGAGGTGGCCGACGAACTGCTTGGAGCTCCGATGCTGTGGGACTACCCCTTTGAGGTCGAGGAAATCTCTCAAAAGATCGAGGCCGTCTGCTCCGATTACCAGAGAACCTGTGATCTGCTGGCAGCAGCCGTCAACAGAAGGTCGGTCGCTGTGGAGCCCTTGGTTCAGCAGTATCTTGAATTCCTCAACGAAGCGTGCAGCTAAGGAGCCTTGTTTGTGAAAAGCATGTTATATTGGACACATTTGCCATGGGGATGGATCAAGCAGCGACCGCACTTTATTGCGGAAAATTTAGCCGGCTCGTACGATGTCACGATATGCTGTAAAAAGAATTACCATATAAAAAACCTGACCAACGAAAAGTCTCCCGCCAATATACCTTTCTGGGAGATTTTCGCCCTCCCTTTCTGTCGCATCGGGGTTATGAACCTGCTGACCAAGCTATTGATACACCGGCAGATGAGAACCAGGATAAACAATTTCGACATCATTTGGATCAATCATCCCGCGATGTTTTATTATGTCAGGGAAATTATCAAACCCGAAACGCACCTGGTTTATGATTGCATGGATGATTCGCTCGAATTCCCCGTGGTGAAATCCGATCGCAAAAAAACATTTCGGCTAAAAAAACTCGAGGAGGGGCTGCTGGCCAGAGCAGATACCGTATTTGTATCTTCAGCCCATTTAAAAGATGTCATCTGCAGCCGATACAACTCCACCAAAAAAATGAATTTGTTAAATAACGGTATCGACCAAATTATTCTTGGCCGCGGCCAGGTAAAACCGGCCACTGAGAGTATCGGTAACATCAAAGAGATCCCGCTGAAGAAAATTATGTACCTAGGCACCATTGCCGGTTGGATCGACTTTGATCTGATACTCAAGAGTCTCGAAGAGCTGGATGACATTGTCTACATCCTGGTCGGGCCCATCGAGGTAGTAGTGCCAACGCACGACAGAATCGTCCTGATCTCCCCGGTGGAGCATTCCCAGGTATTCAATCTGATGGAGATGGCAGACGTTCTTGTGATGCCGTTCGTCGTAACTGATCTGGTGAGATCGGTAAACCCCGTGAAGGTATATGAATACATCTACAGTGGAAAACCGTCATTGGTCGTGAACTATTCTGAAACATTGCAATTTCGGCAATTTGTCACTCTTTATGATGATGGTTCCGACTATATTCGCAAGCTTAAGTCCATTTTAAACGGAAATGAAGTGACTAAAACCAATGTGACGGCTCAAGCGCAGCATTTCATCGCGGACAATACTTGGGAAAAAAGGGTGGCTGATATCAACAAGGTATTGGAATCGAAGCCTTAAAAAGACGGAACGACTTTCCCAGCGCACCCGTTCGGCACTGGCAACACGAGTGTTAGTGATTTCTTAAAGACTGTCTGCGCAGCAAACCCTGTTTCAAATAATTGACACATCTTCCTTCCAAAGCTTTACAGAATTTTGACTTTTCTCTCTTTTAGGTCATCCTTTTCAAATTCCCACTATGAAAAACAATAGTATACGGTATGGCACAAGCTTTGCTAAAAGCTATATGGATAGTTTTTCATTTCAGTAGCACAGACCCTGGCAAGGTCCTGAGTCAGTTTGCTAACAACTTTTGTGTTCAGACATGTTAGCAGGAACAAATTATGCTAAGGGCTTGCAACTTATGACAGACAAATGTATGCTTGGCGTTTATTGATTTGATCGAACTATCAATCAGGTGCTTAGCCTTATCTAATTTAAAGTAAGGTAATGTATTCTAGAACTGAAGCAGAGGAATTTGTATGAACGTTTGCACCCCTTTTCATTTGAAACGTAGCTTTGGTTATTTTTGCACCTTATTGGTTCTGGTCGCTTGCCTCGGAACGATTCGCCCTGCATCCGCCGCCGCCCCGGCGGCTGATGACCTGGTGAAAAGAGGGGCGATCGCCACCCCTCAACCTTACCCTCCCGTTGCGGCGCCACAGGTTCTGGCGCAGCCCGCTGCTGCTCCTGCTCCTGAGAAGACAAAAGCCAGTGGAGATGAGCCGTTGCAGTCTACTGGTCCTTCCCCCCTGGAAAGGATGATCACTTCGGACGAGACCTTGCAAGCCGGGAAGGTAAACGGCGCGAACCCCGCTAAAAACCTGACCCAGTTCGGTTACAGCTACTTTAAAAACGTGAGTTTTTCTCCTCAGACCGATGTTTCGGTCAGCGATGACTATCTGACCGGTCCCGGGGATTCACTGGTGCTCAATCTGTGGGGGAGCGTTGAGGGGTCCTATGAACTGACGGTTTCCCGCAGCGGCGAGGTCCTGCTTCCCAAGGTAGGTCCGGTAAAGGTGGCGGGGGTTCCCTTCGGCAAACTTGCCGATGTCTTCCGTCTGCGGCTGAACCGGGATTTCCGCGATTACCACCTCTCCGTCAGCATGGGGAAGCTGCGCAATATCAAGGTTTTTGTGGTAGGCGAGGTGAATTCCCCCGGAGACTATTCGGTAAACTCCCTCTCCACGTTGATAAATGCCTTAAGTGCTGCAGGCGGGCCGACCAAAAACGGCAGCCTCAGGAACATCATGCTGCGTCACGCCGGGCACGGCGACGAAACCATCGATCTCTATAGCTTTTTCACCCGCGGCGACAAGAGCCGCGACGTGAGGCTCAGTAGCGGTGACACCATTTTTGTACCGGTGCTGGGACGGGTCGCGGCGATTGCGGGCAGCGTGAAAAGACCGGCCATCTACGAATTGAAGGACGAAAAGACTTTGAAGGACCTTATCGGTCTGGCCGAGGGGCTTACTGCGACAGGCTACCTGCCGCAGGTACAGATTTCACGGGTCGTCGCCAACGAGAAGAAAAAAGTCATCGATTTGAATATGGAGAGTGTCGGTACCGGCAAGAGCCAAGACGAGCTGCTGGCTGCAGTGGCCATACAGGATCTGGACCTGGTGCGGATATTTCCCATTAACAGCCTGCTTCGGGACCACTTCCGGCTCGAAGGGCACCTGGAGCGTCCCGGTTCCTATGCGCTCAAACCGGGACTGCGGCTCAGCGACGTGCTTTCTCTGGATCACTTTCTCCCTGAGTATTATCCGTCCTTCATCGAGGTCACCAGGCTGATGCCGCCGGACCTCCAGCCGCAGAAGATGGTGGTGAAACTGGATGCGCTGCTGAGCCGGGATCCGGCCCAGGACCTGGAAATCAAAGAATTCGATGTGATTCGTGTCTTCTCCAAGGTCGAACTTGAACGCCAGCCCAAGGTAAAGGTGGCGGGCGAGGTTCAGACCCCGGGCGAATACCGTCTGCTCAAGGAAATGAGGCTGCGCGATCTGTTGATTCAGGGTGGCTATCCCACCCCCAGTGCCTATCTGGCGAGTGCCGAGATCAGCCGGCTGAAAAGGACCAATGACAAGGTCACTGCCTATCCCATGAGTGTCAACCTGGCCGATGCGCTCAAGGGTGATCCCAAGTCCAACATCCTCCTGGAGCCTTTCGACGAGCTTACCGTGAGGAAAATCCCCAACTGGGCGGACGAGACCGAGCGCCATGTCACGCTTTCCGGGGAATTCCGTTTTCCGGGTGTCTATCCCATCTACAAGGGGGAACGCCTCAGTTCCGTAATTGAGCGGGCCGGTGGCTATTCGGACAAGGCGTATCTGTCAGGCGCCAAATTTACCAGGGAAACTTTAAGGCAACTCCAGCAGAAACGGATGGACGAGGCGCTAACCAAGACCGAGGCCGAGGTAGCCAAGAAGCAGGCAGACCTTGCTTCGGCCGCTTCTTCAAAAGAGGAGGCCGAAGCTACCAAAGCTGCCTTGGATGGGCTGCAGAGGAACATTGATCTTCTCAAGAACAAGCGGGCGGAAGGACGGTTGGTGATCAGAGTTGCGGCCTTGCAAGAGATGAAAAACACACGTGCGGATCTTGCCGTGGAGGGTGGAGACAGTCTTATCATTCCTACCGATCCCGATGCGGTCAATATTCTTGGGCAGGTGTACAATCCGACCAGTATTGCATATGAGCCGCACAGTAATGCCGGATACTACCTTAATAAGGTGGGTGGTCCCAGCAAGGACGCCGATGAGGGTGAAATTTACCTGGTGAAAATGGACGGCACTGTTTTCAGTAAGCAACAGTCAACGTTCTTCCACAGGTTTATGTCTCAGGACATTGATTCCGGCGATACCATCATAGTGCCGCAGCAATTTGAGAAGACCGCCTGGGTGCGGGATATCAAGGATATCGCCACCATCATAGGACAGATTGCCCTTGCTGCGGGTGTGATGGTTGCTGCAGGACTTTAACATATTTGCTACCAGTGGCCTGGCCATGCCGGATAACTGCTTAATGTCGATATTTGACTGCTTGTCCTCCCTGACTCAATACATGTTCGGAGAGAATTAGATTATTGTTACCTCTGACGGAGCTCTTTGATGCATCAAGAAAATAACGCTGACACAAGTATTAGCTCTTTGCCTGACTCCTCAACCTCCATCCCTGCTCCTACCACAGTATTGTTTGTGGATTTGCTACATGTAATGTTGGTGCAGAGGAGGATGATCTTTCGTGCAACTTTTTGCGTCGTTATTCTTAGTACACTGGTAACACTTCTCATGCCCAATATCTACACTGCCACGACCTTGATTATCGCAACCGAGGATGACAAAGGCGGTATGAGCGCCATGATGGCTCAATTGGGTGGGCTCGCCAGCCTTGCGGGTGCAGGTGCGCTTGGCGGTCCCACAAAAACGGATCTTTACGTCTCTATGCTTAAAAGTGAGACTGTCAGGGACCCCATCATTGACCGCTTCATGCTGCTACAGGTGTACAAGGCCAAATTCAGGGTTGATGCCTATAAGGCACTCGATGGCAAGTCAATGATCAGCGCAGGCAAAAAAGATGGCATCATTACGATCACTGTTAGCGACAAAAATCCTAAACGGGCAGCCGAGATGGCAAACAGTTATGTCGACGAGTTGGGAAGGGTTGCCGCTAGGCTTAGTACGAGCGGTGCCGGTAAAAATCGTCAGTTTTTGGAGGAGCGACTAGTAACAGCCAAAGCTGATTTAGCGCGCGCTGGAGACGAGTTGAAGACCTTTCAGACTAGGAACAAGATGGTGAATGTCACAGAGCAAGCAAAGGCATCTATTGAAGGCGTAGCGCAGCTCAGAGCACAGTTGGCTGTTCAAGAAGTCCAACTCGCCGGTTTGCAACGGCAGTTTACCGATACAAGTCAGGAAGTAAAGCGGGCCCGGGTGTCAGTCGCAAACCTGAAAGGGCAGATTGCCCATCTTGAAGGAAACTCTGGTAATAGTTCAATCCCTTCAGTCGGCTCGGTGCCCCAGTTAGGTCAGGAATTTCTGCGGTTGATGCGTGAGTTTAAGATTCAGGAAACAATGGTCGAGCTGCTGACAAAGCAGTATGAGATGGCTAAGCTCTCAGAATCAAAGGATTTGTCACCCTTTCAAGTGTTGCAGAAGGCAAAGGTTCCCGAGAAGAAAAGCAAACCAGGGCGCTCAATCATAGTCATACTGTCAACCTTTGTGATGTTTATCCTCTCTGTATTGTTCGCCTTCGCACGGGAGGGCTTTGCCCGGTTACCTGAAGCTGAACGGGGTCGTTGGAAGTCTTTGTCCGTTGTACGCAGACCCCAATAGGACATACCCTTGGGGTAATGACTCTTAACCTCATGGCGGGATCTTCAGTACACTGCAACCAGACATTCTAATCATTCTGATCATTCTGATCATTCTGATCATTCTGACAGGCTGCTGCCGGCCTTTGATGTGAGGTCTGCGGTTATTGTCTGCTTGCAATATAACCTTATTTCGAGGTTTTCCGTGCCACTCTCTTTTTACGTAGCAGGCACGAGTGGAGTACCAGACATGTTCCATGTCTCAGCGCAATTGTTGAAGAAATGATGACGTTATAATAAAACATTTATCTGTATTGATTTTGTTAGGTAAAGGCTGGGGCTATTTACACTAATTAGGTTCGTATTATGGCGAAAATCTTCGATCATTCCGCTCATCGCAACTTAGCTCTTAGTTACTCCTGATAAATCGGCGAATTTTGGGTTTTTATAATGAGCTTCCATGTTAAATATTATGAGTGCTTACCAATCTCAGTTTCGCAGAATCAAGGACCAGCATGATTAAAAAGACAATACCATCCCAGTTTAAAATAAATATATTAGCTGGTATATCTGCCAATGTGGCTAATGTTCTAATAACACTGATTTCTTACCCCTCTTATTTACATTTTCTGGGTTATGAAAAATATGGTGTATGGATTGTTTTGTCGACTATCCTTACATTTACTCAATTGAGTAACCTTGGAATAGGGACAGCTGTTGTTAAATTTGTGGCAGAGGAACATGGCCTTAGAAATTACGCTGGCATCCAAAGTTATGTTACAACAGCCATTTTTTTACTTACTGTTACTGGGCTTTCCGCGTTTTTTTTAATTTTGTTGTTCAAAACACAAATTGTTGGCATGTTTAACCTAAGTGTGACTAACACTGCAGTTTCGATCAAACTTTTGCCCTACATGGCGTTGTTGTCGGTCTATGTTTTTATAGTGCAGGTTTTTAGTGCTACATTATCCGGAATAGGACGGATAGACTTGGCAAATTATAGTGATACATGTGGGAGGGTCCTCGCGTTAGTCGTGTCAGTTTCATTGCTTGCACTTGGTTGGGGCCTCGAGAGTCTGATATTTGGGAGCATGCTTTCATATCTATTTATACATGTGTCCACCCTGTATTTAATATATCACCAAATTCCATTGCGTATTTTGAGAATTAGCAATGTCGATTCTTTGCGTTTGAAGAAAATGTTATCCATTGGCGGTGGCATGTTCGGGAGTTCACTCATAAGCATTTTGCTCGGACCATTTAATAAATTATTACTGTCCCGATATGTCGGTGTATCAGTTGTCCCTCTCTATGAAATAGCTTTTAATGGCGCTATGCAACTCCGAAGTCTTATTGAATCCGGTTTACGTGCTGTATCTCCCGAAATAAGTCGTTTAAGTGGCAATATGAATTATGAAGCAATAAGCAAAATTAATGACATGAACCGTAAAGCAGTCAGGCTGATTTGGCTCTACGGTGCTCCCTTTTTTGTTTTGCTAATTTTTTTGCTCGATCCATTGCTAATGCTATGGCTCGGCAAACGATATGTTGACACCTTACCTTTTGTTTTTCGTATTATGCTGGCCGGAACCTTTTTTAGTTTGCTTGGGGTCCCTTCTTATTATATTCTCTTAGGCCTAGGACAGACGAAACAGATATTTATAGCTCACGTAATACAGTCTTGCATTAATGCTGCGCTTGCTTTGCTGCTACTATATCTAGGGTTTAAGCTGTCTGTCTTGTCGGTTTCTCTGTTCGCGACAACAGGGATGGTCATTGCTCACATCAGTATTGTCCAGCAAAAACGAATGGTAATTAAATCCTACTTGGCGAAAATTGCTTAATAGTTGTGGGGGTAGGTGCTATGTTTAAAAAATATTTTAAAAATCCAATAACACTTTGGTTTAGGCAAACACTCCACAATGCTTTGCTAGAGATCAAATTCAAAGGTCTTAAATTAGGCTATATGTGTTGGGTTGATAATTGTAAGTTTGGGAATACTAATACGATTTGCGATAATGTCATTCTTCAGAATGTAGAAATAGGTAATTTTACCTATATCGCCAATCTTACCAAAATACAAAATGCAACGATTGGCAAATTTTGCTCTATTGGGCCGGAGATTCTTATCGGATTAGGAAAGCATCCGACCAATACTTTTGTATCTACTCACCCAATCTTTTTCTCAATTGCTGGGCAAGCGCAGACTGTCATTTGTGATCGGAGTTATTTTGAAGAATTTGCCCCAGTAACCATTGGGAATGATGTTTGGGTTGGGGCAAGGGCTATCATTTTGGACGGTGTTACTATCGGAGATGGCGCTATTGTTGCTGCAGGTTCTTTGGTCACCAAAGATGTTCCACCATATGCAATTGTTGGTGGTGTACCGGCAAAGGTTATCAAATATAGGTTTAAACCAAATGAAATTGAGCTATTGCTTAAGGCCAAGTGGTGGGATGCCAATATTGGATCACTTACTAAGAGATTCAAGCAGTTCCATAATATTGATGATTTCGCCAAGGATTTTGATGATTATCTAACTAATTGAATAAGGAATGAGGTTTTTAAATGAAAAAAGCCCTTATAACAGGTATAACTGGTCAAGATGGTTCTTATCTAACTGAGCTTCTCCTTGAAAAAGGGTACGAAGTCCACGGTATTAAACGCCGTGCCTCATTGTTTAATACACAGCGGGTTGACCATATTTATCAAGATCCGCACGTTGAAGATGCACATTTCAAACTACATTACGGTGATTTGACGGACTCATCCAATCTTACGAGGATACTGCAGGAAGTTCAACCTGATGAGGTCTACAACTTGGGTGCGCAGTCCCATGTGGCTGTTAGTTTTGAATCACCTGAGTATACAACTGACACAGATGCTGTAGGTACGTTACGTCTGCTGGAGGCAATTCGACTTTTAGGGTTGGATAAAAAAACTCGATTTTACCAGGCCTCGACTTCGGAGCTTTTTGGCTTGGTCCAGGAGACTCCGCAGAAAGAAACCACTCCCTTTTACCCTCGCTCACCCTATGGCGTTGCAAAACTCTACGCCTACTGGATGACGGTAAATTATCGCGAATCTTATGGTATGTTTGCCTGCAATGGCATTCTATTCAATCACGAATCCCCTCGCCGCGGTGAAACCTTTGTAACTCGAAAGATCACCCGTGGTCTGGCAAATATTGCACAAGGGTTGGAGCAGTGTCTGTATATGGGTAATATTGATTCATTGCGCGACTGGGGGCATGCCAAAGATTATGTCAAAATGCAGTGGTTAATGCTGCAGCAGGATCATCCTGATGATTTCGTTATTGCCACAGGTGTCCAATATTCTGTGCGTCAGTTCATCACATGGTCCGCCGCCGAACTTGGAATAACACTTCAATTCGAAGGTCATGGTGTCGATGAAGTTGCAAAAGTGGCATCTGTCGAGGGTGAGAATGCATTTGGTGTCAAGTTTGGTGACATCATAATGCGTATTGATCCTCGATACTTTCGTCCTTCTGAGGTAGAAACCCTGCTTGGTGACCCTACTAAAGCCAAAGAAAAGTTGGGTTGGGTTCCTGAAATCACGGTCCAAGAAATGTGTGCAGAAATGGTTACTCACGATTTAGAAGAGGCGCGTAGGCATGCGCTTCTGAAATCCCACGGATATAATGTCGCTGTCAGCACGGAGCGTTAATCAGCATGCCATCCTTTGATCAGCCAATCCCGATTGACGCGAAAATTTATGTAGCTGGCCATCTTGGCATGGTGGGAGGGGCAATTCTCCATCAGCTTAATTTAAGGGGGTACGCAAATATCCTCACACGCACCCGTGAAGAATTGGACTTAACGATACAAAGTGCTGTAAATTTATTTTTTGAGACTGAGCGTCCTCAGTATGTTTTCCTTGCAGCAGCAAGGGTTGGTGGTATTTATGCCAATAACACCTATCGTGGTGAGTTCATTTATCAGAACATGATGATCCAGAATAATGTGATTCACGCTGCTTATCTTAATGGTGTCAAACGTCTGATGTTCTTGGGATCAAGTTGTATCTATCCCAAACAAGCACCACAACCTATGACCGAAGAATACCTGCTCACGGGTCCCTTAGAACAAACCAACCGGCCATACGCCGTAGCCAAGATTAGCGGCATTGAGATGTGTTGGAGCTACAACCGCCAATACGGTACTAAATATCTGGCTGTAATGCCCACCAACCTTTACGGCCCCGGTGACAATTATCACCCTGAAAACAGTCATGTTATCCCTTCTCTCATTCGCCGGGCTCATGAATATAAATTGCGGGATGAGCCCGTATTTGTTGTATGGGGTACTGGTACTCCCCGTCGTGAATTTCTTTACTGCGAAGATTTGGCCGCTGCTTGCGTATACTTGATGCTATTGCCTGACAATGAGTACGATTTTTTCATAAATGGAACTATCCCGCCGTTGATTAACATTGGTACTGGTGATGATATTACTATTGCGGAACTTGCGCGAACCATATGTGAGGTTGTTGGGTACCACGGTGAGATTATATTTGATACGACTAAGCCTGACGGTACCATGCGCAAACTTCTAGACGTGTCTCTTTTGAATAATCGTGGTTGGCGAGCTAAGACTGGCTTGCGGGATGGACTTAAAGTCGCCTACCGTTTGTTTGTAGAACAACAAGATCGACTCGGGGGGTAATGGTGTCTACAGGAGCAATAATTCCAGAAGAACGCCTTGATAGTAATGACTCTATCAACCTCTCGTCAGCGCATCTTCGACCATGGGCGGGTCTTCCCCGTGATGCAAAAAAACCTTCCACTCAGCCTTTCTCGATAGGTGGGGGTGGTATACGCCAAGGCGGTCTTTATACCCGCGGATTCGCTAAAAAATCGCAACCTGATAGGCCGCTTATTACTGTTATTACAGTGGTGTTAAACGGTGTCTGTTTTTTGGAAAACTGTATTAATAGTGTCCTCAGTCAGACGTATGAAAATATCGAATTTATTGTCCTAGATGGCGGATCCACGGATGGCACTGTCGATATTATTAAGAAGTATGATGATCGGATTGATTATTGGGTGAGTGGAAAGGATGGCGGAATTTATGAGGCTATGACTCGAGGAACTGAAATAGCCAATGGGGATTGGATCTATTTTCTCGGTTGTGACGATATACTGATTGAATCTATAGCTGCTATGGCTGTGTTTTTGAGAGATAAGATGGCCATTTATTACGGTGATGTATTTCTTCCACATCAGAATAAAAAATATGATGGCGTTTTCACCGCTCGTAAACTTTTATTGAACAATATTTCACACCAGAGTATGTTTTTTCCTCGCAGTTTGTTTTGTAAATATTCATTCGATCTGAAATATAGGACTCATGCTGATCACGAACTGAATATGCGGCTGTTTTGCCACAGCCCTTATAGTTTTGTTTATGCCCCCGTGCTTGTTGCAGTGTTTAACGACTGCAACGGAGTAAGTTCACTAGCAGAAGATCCTGTTTTATTGGCAAACCGTCACAGGCTTATCAAAGCTTACTTTCCAAGACATCTATATGTTTATTTTCTAATCCGCTGTTCATCTGTTAGATGCATGGAGATTTTGGGTCTTAAAAAAACATTCAAACTTCTTCTCAAGAGAAGAGCTAAGTCGAGGGTGGTGCCTTACCCGTCAAGTGAGGGTGACTGATGTTGGCGCTCACTAATTTCTGGCAGGCGCTCTTTGATGCACCCTATCTTTTTATTGCAATCATTGCAGCAATTGGTTGCTTGTATTTCACGATTTTCAAGAGTTATAACTACTCGCTGTTTGATCCTATGCTTATTTGGCTGCTCTTTACAAGCTTTGGGACTGCGGACGTTTTTTTTATGTATTCCGTTGGAATGGTTAGTTTATATCATTTAACCAGTTTCTGCCTTACGCAAGGCTTTTTCATTGCAGGTTTTCTTGTTTTCAGGCCGATTAAGAAGGTGTACCCCTGTAAGCTGTATAAGCAGTCATCAGGTGACGACAGGATGATTGGGATTCTCGCCGCTCTGTCGGGATTGATTTACGTTGCCTGCCAGTTAACTACTTACATGGCCCTTGGGGTTTCGCTTCTAAAAGAGTCAAGATTGATGACCTTTGCCGAAGGAGGTGGCTTAGGTGTTCTCGGCAGGGTTACCATGATCACCTCACAAATTTTTGTATTTACTCTGCTGTATCGTTACAGCGGTGGTACGAAAAAGACGATGCCCGTTATGCTTTATGATGCTATTGTGCTTCTTTTTGTTCTTGTGTCTGGCATCCTAAGCGGTAGCAAATCCACCTTTTTAGTCATTATTTACATAATGTTTTACTTCTCGTTGTTTTTCCAACGGTCGGAACTGTTGCAAGACTATTTGACAAGGATAAGAAAATACCAATATCGACTTTTTTGTTTTGCTTTTGTAGCGGCTATGAGCATCATCTCATTTGAACTTACTCGAGCCTTTGAAGGGGGGGAAACGACAAGCCCACTGTTCCAACTATTAGTGCGTTTTCTACAGAGCGGTGACGTGTTCATGTTTGCCTATCCTGACAATGTGCTCGATTTGATGGCCTATGACAACCCGTTCAAAGTTATTTTTGCGGACCTACTCGGGCTAACCAGGGTTTTCTCTTGGGATGAGTTGCCAATAGCTTTGGGTAATCAGTTATATCGTTTTCACTATGACAGCGACCTGCCGATGGGGCCGAACCCACTGCACAACGTTTTTGGACTGTTTTACTTTGGCTATCTTGGGTCGCTAATCTACTCCTTCTGCGTAGGGATGATTTTTAGCTTTATTCGGAATAGGCTGCTTTTTACTGTTTCGTCAACTCCAACCGGTGGGCTTTTGTATGTGTTACTGTCAATAAATCTGTTCGCCATTGTGACTGACATCTCTCTGTCTATGTACTATTTGGATAATTTGCTGCTTGTTGCACCAGTTCTAATAATTATCAGTTGTATCGTTTCTCGTATAGACTCTGGAGGCATGATGTGGCCTCTTTTAAAGCAAGCAAGTTTACCCAATACGTCCCAGATCGAGTGAGAAATTAAATGAAGGTAAAAGTCTACATAATCATCCTAAACTGGAACGGTTGGCCTGACACTGTCGAATGTCTCGAAAGCGTCCTCAAGAGTTCTTACCCTAACTTTCATGTTGTGATTTGTGACAACGGTTCTACTGATGGGTCTTGTGACAAGATACTAGACTGGGCAGAAGGGAAATGCGAACTGATTCTGTGTTCCGAAAATCCACAAGTCAATTGTCTGATTTCACCTCCAGTTGCAAAGCCTCTCGGAATTTTTGAATGTTCAAGAGATGAGGCACTCCTAGGAGGGAATCCGGAATCCGCTCAATGTCGAGTTACCATGATACGCAACGGAGCGAATTTGGGTTTTGCCGGTGGCAATAATGTTGGTATCCGCTATGCTCTCACCAAAAATGATTTTGAGTATGCTTGGCTGCTAAACAATGATACCGTCGTACACCAAGATGCACTTGCCCGGATGGTAGAGCGTATGACTGACTGTACCAAAGCGGGGATATGTGGTTCAAAACTCCTTTTTTATGACTCTCCCGATACTGTTCAGGCACTTGGTGGCGCGACCTTCAACCGGTATCTTAGCATTCCGCAACATATTGGAGTGGGATTGAAAAGTGGATGTCCTGTCGACAGACTACTAGTTGAAGCGGAAATGGACTACGTAGTAGGTGCTTCTATGCTGGTTTCCGGAACGTTTCTGCGACAGATAGGCTTACTTGAAGAGGAATATTTTCTCTTCTACGAGGAAATTGACTGGGCAGTCCGCAGCAAAGGTCGCTTTAGCCTGGTGTTTGCTCCTGACAGCGTAGTGTACCACAAGGAAGGGAGAAGTATTGGGACCAACAGCTTACCCGGTGCTGATAGTATTAAATCTGACTATTTTCGCACTAGAAACCGCATTGTTTTTACAAAAAAACACTTCCCTTGGCTTTTGCCATTGACGTATTTAGTCGTGTTCATTGTCTTGTTAAACCGTGTACGTCGTAGACAGTGGAAGCGCGTGGCTATGGTTGCTGCCATCCTTTTCGGTAATAACACAGTTGCTCTATCAATAGTCGCCGGAGAGGACAAATGAGTAACACTAACAGGGAAAACTTACTGTTTATTTCGGCTCACCTACCCTCTCCTGACGTACCACAGGCTGGACAGAAAATAGCGCACCGTGCTGTTTGCGAATATGCGGACAAATACAACGTTTATCTTGTGACTTTTTTTAATGAAGCTGAAGCTTCATGTGCCCGAGGATTTTCTTTGCCCTGTTGTAAGGACGTAGCCATATTCCCCGTGACCAAATGGAGCAGGGCCGTTGGATTTCTGTTCCACCCGCATCTGCCGCTTAAAGCTTCTGTCCGGTACAGTTCTGCTGCAGTCAGGTATATACAAAACCTGCTCAGAACTGTGAAGTTTACCGTAGTTCATTGTGAATTCACGGCGGCTGCTCGCTACCTTGAATATATCGACGGCAGCATTCTTACGGTTGTTACAGAGCACGATATAACTTACCAATCTTTTGAGCGTAAGGCCGAACAATCTACCGGGTTTTTCAAACACTTTTATCGTTTTGAAGCGAAAAGGCAAAAACGTTGGGAGCTTTCTGTACTGAATACAGTTGACGATATCGTTGTACTTAGCGAAAAAGACCGTCAGATTATTGCAGATGACGGCATTCCCCTCAATAGAGTTAGAGTCTCGCCGCCGGCCATAGACCCAGCTTTCCGTGACCTTGATCGATCTCTCTTTGTGAGCGGCAGCCTTCTATTCTGGGGAGCTATGGACCGTCCTGAGAATGTAGACGCTGCAGTCTGGTTTGTGAAATATATATATCCGAAAATCGTCAGTAAGTGCTCGTTTGTCAAGCTGTATATTGTCGGAGCATCACCGCCCGAAGCCGTTAAAACTTTGACCAGCCCGACTATTATTGTCACCGGATTTGTTGAAGATCCTCTGGAGTATTTCAGAAAGTGTCATATTGGTATAGCTCCCTTACGCATTGGAGCCGGAATTAAATTGAAAGTTTTAGAATACCTTGAGGCAGGACTCCCGGTAGTAGCTACAGGTGTTGGCGCTGAGGGGATTGACAGCCCCTTCTTATTTATTGCGGATAACGAAGAAACGTTTGCAGAAAAAATAATTGAGCTGATCAACTCCGAAAATCATAAGGAAAATACATCATTGAAGCTATGAAAAAATTACTTTGCATTCCTACGCTTAATCCTGGCGATCAAGCTATGTCGCTGATCAGGTCTCTGCGGACTCAGACCGTTCAACCAGATGAAATATTGATAATTGATTCAGGCTCTACTGATGGCAGTAGGGACCTTTTTTCGGAATACGCAACCCGGATTCATATCATATCTAAGAATACTTTTAATCATGGTGCTACTCGTCAATTAGGGGTGGCTATGGCTCCTGATGCTGAAATCATAATCTTTATGACCCAGGATTCCCTTCCTGTGTCCGTAGATGCGATAAAGTCCTTAGTTGCTTGTTTTGCCGACCCCAAGGTCGGGGCTGTATGTGGCAGACAACTACCCCACTTGAATGCCTCACCAATTGCGTCACATGCCCGCTTATTCAACTATGTTGGCGAGTCCTCGACCAAAACACGAGACGACATTCCAAGACTCGGAATAAAGGCGGCCTTTATCTCTAACTCATTTGCTGCCTATCGTCGGACTGCCCTTATGGATGTTGGCGGCTTCCCTTTGGACGTTATTTTCGGTGAAGACACGTATGTCGCGAGTAAAATGCTACAAGCCGGTTGGAGCCTTGCCTATTCCGCCGAAGCTTCTTGTTATCACTCTCACAATTACGGTTTTGTTGAGGAATTTAACCGATATTTCGACATCGGTGTGTTCCACACCCGTGAAAAATGGTTTATTGCCTCGCTTGGCAAACCGGAGGGTGAGGGTAAGAAATTTGTATATTCAGAAACTCTTTATTTAGTTCGGCATGCTCCCTGGCTGATTCCTTCAGCTATCATACGGACTGGACTAAAGCTCCTTGGATATAAATTAGGCCAGAAAGAACAAAATATACCACTGTGGCTGAAACGTAAGTTGAGCATGAACAAAGGATACTGGAATGGCACTTGCGTGTGATGTGGCTATGTTAAAAGCTAATTCACCATCCGTAGTGGTGAAGTGCATTGTGTCTTTGTCGACGTAGCGGTAACAAAGTTAAATTACAAGGAAAAAGCCATGGGGAAAATTCTAGTGACCGGTGGTGCTGGTTTCATTGGGTCTGCTGTTGTTAGGCATTTAATAGCCTGCCATGTTTGCGTCACAAACGTGGACAAGTTGACATATGCCGGGAACCTCGATTCTCTTACTGGGGTCACTAATGATCCGCTCTACGCCTTTGAACATGCTGATGTCACTGATCGAGAGGAAATGAGCAGGATTCTTGCGGTTCATAAGCCAGATGCAATCATGCACCTGGCGGCGGAGTCCCATGTTGACCGCTCTATTGACGGGCCCGGCGAATTTATCGAAACAAATATCGTCGGCACCTATTCTCTTCTGGAGGCGGCCCGCTCCTACTGGATTCAACTTCCTGCAGAGAAAAAGGCAGGCTTCCGCTTCCATCACATTAGTACTGATGAGGTGTATGGCGACCTGCACGGGACGGACGACCTGTTTCTGGAGACCACCCCTTATGCCCCCAGTTCGCCTTATTCCGCCAGCAAAGCTGCCAGTGATCATTTGGTGCGTGCCTGGCAGCGGACCTACGGCCTGCCAACCATCATTACCAACTGCTCCAACAACTACGGACCGTTTCACTTTCCGGAAAAACTGATCCCTCACGTGATTCTGAATGCTCTGCAGGGAAAGGCGCTTCCCGTCTATGGTGATGGCCAACAGATCCGCGACTGGTTATATGTGGAAGACCATGCCCGCGCCTTGGTAGAGGTGGTAACAAAAGGCGTGGTAGGCGAGACTTACAACATAGGCGGCCACAACGAGCAGCGTAACCTGACGGTGGTCCAGACCATCTGCGACTTGCTGGAAGAACTGGCTCCAGACTGCAAACAACCAGGCGTTGAGTGCTATCGCGATCTGATTACCTTCGTTAAGGACCGCCCCGGACACGACACCCGCTACGCCATTGACGCCGGAAAGATAGAGCGCGAGTTGGGTTGGGTGCCGCAGGAAACCTTTGACAGCGGCATGCGCAAGACGGTGCAATGGTATCTGGACAACGAAGCGTGGTGGCAGCGGGTTATCAGTGGGGACTATAAGCTGGAAAGGATTGGTGCTTGATATGAAAGCTAGAAAAGGAATCATCTTGGCGGGAGGCACCGGGAGCCGCCTGCACCCCGCCACTCTATCGGTATCAAAACAACTCCTTCCGGTCTTTGATAAGCCAATGATTTATTATCCCCTTTCCACGCTTATGCTGGCGGGAATCAGGGAAATTCTAATCATCTCCACGCCGCAGGACACGCCGCGTTTTGAACAGTTGCTCGGCGATGGCAGCGCCTGGGGGATTAACCTCCTGTATGCCGTACAACCATCGCCCGACGGTCTGGCTCAGGCATTTATCCTTGGTGAGTCCTTTTTGAACGGATCGCCCTCGGCTCTGGTGCTGGGTGACAACATTTTCTACGGGCATGACCTGCATCACCTGCTGGAAAATGCCAAGAACAGAGAGCACGGTTCCACCGTGTTTGCCTATCATGTCCAGGACCCTGAGCGCTATGGTGTTGTGGAGTTCGATCCCGCAGGGACCGCTATCAGCCTCGAGGAGAAGCCGGTAACGCCGAAATCAAATTATGCCGTAACTGGCCTCTATTTTTATGATGATACGGTTGTCGAGCGCGCCAAAGCCTTGAAGCCTTCGCCTCGCGGCGAACTGGAAATCACGGACCTTAACCGCCTGTATCTTGAGGAGGGTAAACTGTCGGTTGAGATCATGGGCCGCGGATATGCCTGGCTGGATACTGGTACCCATGAAAGTCTGCTGGAGGCCGGTCAGTTCATTGCCACTTTGGAAAAACGGCAAGGCCTCAAAGTGGCCTGCCCGGAAGAACTCGCCTGGCGCCATGGCTGGATTGACGATTCACGTTTACTGGAACTTGCCCATCAGCTTTCAAAGAATGGCTATGGAAAATATCTCAACAATCTGCTGTTAGACAGGATTAAATCATGAAAATAGTAAAAACAGAAATTCCCGACCTGCTGATTGTTGAGCCGACCGTATTCGGCGATGATCGTGGTTTCTTCTATGAGAGCTTCAATCAGAAGCAGTGGAATGAGCAGACGGGTCTGAACACCGTGTTCGTTCAGGACAATCATTCCCGTTCCGTGCAGAACGTGTTGCGCGGACTGCATTACCAGATCAAGCATCCCCAAGGGAAGCTGGTGCGGGTTACGGTCGGGGAGGTGTTCGACGTGGCTGTTGACCTCCGCCAGGGATCGGCGACTTTCGGACAATGGGAGGGTGTGACTCTTTCTGCAGAAAATAAGAAACAGTTGTGGGTGCCGGAAGGTTTTGCCCACGGCTTTCTGGTGCTATCCGAGGTCGCTGAGTTTTTGTACAAGACCACGGACTACTGGAACCCGGAATTTGAACGCAGCATAATCTGGAATGATCCGGAACTGGCCATTGCCTGGCCGCTTAAAGGTGAACCGATGCTGGCGAAGAAGGACGCTGCCGGGTTGCCGTTTGCTGCAGCGGAAAAATTTCTCGATTTGAATTAGGGCTTATAGCCGGGCCGTTTTGATGAGCGCCTCTGAACAAGATCGACTGACACCAACTCAAAACTGAGGTACTCATTCCATGATCATCCCCGTCATTCTTTCCGGTGGCACCGGATCTCGTCTCTGGCCGCTCTCACGCGAACTCTATCCCAAACAGTTGCTGCCTCTTGTTGACGAACAGACCATGCTCCAGAATACAGCCCTTCGCACCGGCGGTCTGGATGAGGTCTCCGAACCCATCATCGTCTGCAATGAAGAACACCGCTTTATGGTGGCGGAACAGTTGCGCTCTATCGCAACTGCGCCAAAGGCAATCCTGCTGGAGCCCTTAGGGCGCAACACGGCCCCGGCGGTTGCCGTGGCGGCGCTGCAAGCCCTGGATTGCGACAGCGATCCACTCCTGCTGATCCTCCCCTCCGACCACGTTATACAGGACGTTGCCTGTTTCCAACGCGCAGTGGCCCAGGGTGCGCTGTTGGCCCGAACCGGCAAGCTTGTTACTTTCGGGATTGTGCCCGGCGCCCCGGAAACCGGTTACGGCTACATAAAAGCGGGGGCAGGGCTCGCGGTAAAAGCTGAGGAGTCGGCGGCATATTGGGTCGAGCAGTTTGTGGAAAAGCCAGACCGGGAAACGGCGGAACGATACCTGGCTTCCGGCGACTATTATTGGAACAGCGGGATGTTTCTCATCAGTGCAGCTGTCTATCTGCAGGAACTGGAACGCTTCGCGCCCGAGATGGTGCAGGCCTGCCGAAAATCATTCGGTAACGCCAGTCGGGATCAGGATTTCGTCAGGTTGGACAAAGCCAGCTTCTCTTGCTGCCCATCCGATTCAATCGACTACGCGGTTATGGAGAAAACAGACAAGGCTGTTATTATTCCTCTGGATGCCGGCTGGAGTGATGTCGGAGCCTGGTCCGCCTTGTGGGAGATTGGTGAGAAGGACGAGGCGGGAAATGTGATCCGGGGGGATGTCGTCGCTCACGACAGCCACGGATGTTATATTCAGGCAAATAGCCGATTAGTGACAGCGGTAGGCCTTGAAAATCATGTGATTATAGAGACAGCCGATGCTATTTTAGTAGCCCCTAAGAACCGCGTCCAGGATGTCAAAGCAATTGTTAATCGTCTTAATGCTCTCAAGCGTCCGGAAACCATAACACACCGTACTGTTTACCGGCCCTGGGGCGCCTATCAGTCTGTCGATGCCGCTGCTCGCTTTCAGGTGAAAAGGATCACTGTCAATCCCGGTGCGACGTTGTCGCTGCAAAAGCACCACCACCGGGCTGAGCACTGGGTGGTGGTGAACGGCACTGCCAGGGTTACCAAGGGGGACGAGGTTCTCCTGCTCTCAGAAAATCAATCAATCTACATCCCGCTGGGGGTGACTCATCGCCTGGAAAATCCTGGTGTCATTCCGCTGGAGTTGATTGAGGTGCAATCCGGCAGTTACCTTGGTGAGGATGACATTGTCCGATTCGAAGACGTTTACGGGAGGTAGGTTATGTCTCAATTAAACTGTTTCAAAGCATACGATATCCGGGGCCGGGTGCCTGACGAGTTGAACGAAGAGGTGGCCTATCGCATCGGTCGCGCCTATGCCGAATACCTGAAGCCGACGCGGGTGATCGTCGGCCGGGACATCCGCCTTTCGAGTCAGCCTCTGGCTGAAGCCCTGACCCGCGGTCTGACCGACGGCGGCTCCGATGTCTTCGACATCGGGATCTGCGGTACGGAACAGGTCTACTTCGCGACCTTTCACGAAAAGATGGACGGCGGCATCATGGTCACCGCGAGCCACAATCCCATGGACTACAATGGCATGAAGTTGGTGCGGGAGGGTTCACGCCCGATCAGCGGCGATACCGGGTTGAACGACATCAAGGAATTGGTGGGCGCCAACAGTTTCTCCGCGCCGGTGAAGAGCGGCAGCGTCACCTCTTTGGATATCGAGGAAGCCTATGTTTCACACCTCCTCGGATACGTGGACGTCGCCGCTTTGAGGCCGTTGAAGGTCGTTGTCAATGCAGGCAACGGCTGCGCCGGAAGAGCGATTGACCTTCTGGAAAAGCATCTTCCTTTCTCCTTTATCAAGGTCCATCACGACCCGGACGGCACTTTCCCCAACGGGATACCTAATCCGCTCCTTGAGGAAAATCGTGCCGCCACCATCGCCGCGGTGCAGGAGCATCATGCCGAGGTCGGCATCGCTTGGGACGGGGACTTCGACCGCTGCTTCTTTTTCGATGGAGAGGGGAACTTTATCGAAGGGTATTATATCGTCGGCCTCCTGGCTTCCTCCTTTCTGGCCAGGGAACCGGGCGCCAGGATTATCCATGATCCCCGCCTCACCTGGAACACGGTCGATCTGGTGCAGAGTGCGGGTGGGGTACCGGTGATGAGCAAGACCGGCCATGCCTTCATAAAGGAACGGATGCGGGCGGAGGACGCGGCCTACGGAGGCGAGATGAGCGCTCACCACTATTTCCGTGAGTTCGCTTACTGCGACTCCGGCATGATCCCGTGGCTTTTGGTTCTGGAAATCATGAGTAAGAGCGGGAAGTCCCTGGCTGAGCTGGTGGGCGAGCGTATGCGGCTCTTTCCGGCCAGCGGCGAGATCAACCGCACCATTGCCGACCCTCAGGGCGCTATCGAGCGGGTGCGGGGGCATTACCTTTCCCAAACCCCGATTATCGATTACACAGACGGGATGAGCATGGAGTTTCCCCATTGGCGCTTCAACCTGCGTTCCTCCAATACCGAGCCGGTGCTGCGCCTTAACGTGGAATCCCGTTGCGATGAAGCGCTTATGCAGGAGAAAACGGCGGAGCTGCTCCAACTCATCGAGATGGTGGACGGGGAAAAAGAGACGGTTTAAAGGCTTGTCTCACGCAGAGACGCGGAGATACGCAGAGAAAGGCACAATCTTTTGGTTAACCCTAAAGCTGTTCCAGTTTTTAGGTTTGGTTTACTCTGCGTGCCGCTACGCCTCTGCGCGAGACGGTTTAATTGAAGCGGACTACTTGTACAACCGAGGGAAACATGAAAATACTGCTTCCGGTCGCGGGAAAAGGTACCAGGCTCAGGCCACATACACATACCAAGGCGAAATCTCTGGTTCATGTGGCAGGTAAGACGGTGCTCGAGCATATTATCAGCCGCCTTGTTCCGCTCCAAGCTTCGGAATATCTCTTCATCACCGATGAGAACGGCGGTCAAATCAGGGAGTATATGGATGCAGTCTTCCCGAGTCTCAACTGCCGCTATATTGTCCAGAAAGAGCGGCAGGGACCGGCTCACGCTGTTGCCCTGGCTACCCCGTTTATTGAGCCGGGTGACGACCTACTTATCGTTTTCAACGACACCATATTCGATGCGGACCTGACCCGCATCCCCGAGCTTTGTGCGGGTTGCGACGGCCTCATCTACTCCAAAGAGATTGAGGACTACCAGCGCTTCGGCGTCAACGTTCTCCGAGACGGTCTGATTATCGATATGGTAGAAAAACCGGAGACTCTCGTTTCAAAACTGGCCCAGGTTGGACTTTATTACCTGAAGGATGGCGTCTCTTTCATGCAGCACCTGGAGCAGACCATCACCGCCGGGGACACGGTTAAGGGCGAGTACTATCTGCCTGCGGTTTTCATGCGGATGATCAGGGCCGGTGGAAAATTCAGGGCGCCAGAGATTGACGCTTGGCTCGACTGCGGCACTCCGGAGACGCTGCTTCAGACCAACAGCTATTTACTCGTCGGGCGCAACCACAACCATGGAGAAGCGATTGATTCGGTGCTGATAGATCCGGTGCATATTGAGAAAGGTGCCGTCGTTCGCGGCAGCATTCTCGGGCCGAATGTCTCCATCGCTGCCGGAAGCGTCATAGAGTCAAGCATCCTATCAAATTCGATTGTAAATAGTGAATCGCAAGTCACCAATATGGTACTCCGCAACTCGATTCTGGGTGATTCGGTGCAGTTGATAGGCTCAACCCGTCGGATGAACATCGGGGACCACTCCCTGATTGAGATGCAGGGGTAAGGGGGCTGCATCCTACGCGCCGCTTCAATCTAGTACTCCGTCGAGCTATGTCTTCTGATGACTCTCCTTAAATCTAAGTCTAAGTTACTTATTTCTTAGTCAGCGCTCGGAGTTCTTAACTAATTGCCTCCATCCCGGGAGAGTGTCAGCGATGGTGCCATCTGCGGCGAACCCCGGACCCCGGCTATGAGTCGGTGCTTGATAGAGCGGCACGGGTGCGAATCAGATGTTTCGAAGGTTTAAGCTGAACTGGGCACTAGCAGGCTGTTGAAATTCAGATAGATAAAACTGCCATTTTATGATACTTTATCGCGCATAACTGACTGCTATTACTGGAGAAACTTATGCGCGGACCAGACAGCAAAACAGAGGCATTGTTCACGTATGTGACTCCAGAATCTTTCGTTCCTAAGGACCATCCTCTTCGAGCCATTCG
>Ga0209123_1001440_pt1 | contig 23589 bp, 26 predicted proteins | sample BarGraIncu00431A_FD_184500 | JGI IMG/M metagenome (GOLD analysis project Ga0209123, IMG submission 184500) | Arctic peat soil microbial communities from Barrow, Alaska, USA - Barrow Graham LP Incubations 004-31A (SPAdes) (version 2) | ecosystem: Environmental > Terrestrial > Soil > Wetlands >...
GCCGGGGTCACCATGATTTGCTTACAAAAATTTGCCTGAGATGAAATGTTATCTTAGATATGTCCAACCTACTTTTATATATCGGGAATTCAATGGTATGCAGCTGTCGAGCCATCTTAGGGTGGAGGGCAAAAACATATCTCAGGATGCCCACCTGCTGAGTGCAGGTTTGGACATACTAAGAGACGGCATTTTGGGTTTTTAATGATAGTTATGGAACGGTACTCAAGTGGCTGAAGAGGACGGTTTGCTAAATCGTTAGAGGTTGTGAGGCTTGCGTGGGTTCAAATCCCACTCGCTCCGCCATTACTGTTCAATATGGGGAATTACTCAGCTGGGAGAGCACCTGCCTTGCACGCAGGGGGTCAACGGTTCGATCCCGCTATTCTCCACCAAATATTCAGTGACGATAGCTAAGGGGTTCCACCTGTTCCCATACCGAACACGGTAGTTAAGCCCTTATACGCCGAAAGTACTTGCTTGGAAACGAGCTGGGAGGATAGGTAGTTGCTGATTTTAGTATTATTCCTGGATAGCTCAGCGGTAGAGCATCGCCTTGCCAAGGCGAGGGTCGAGAGTTCGAATTTCTTTTCCCGCTCCATTTACAAGGCGGCATAGCCAAGTGGTAAGGCAGAGGTCTGCAAAACCTCTATCCCCCAGTTCAAATCTGGGTGCCGCCTCCAATTTAGTTCAAGTTTCATACATGCGAGGGTGGCGGAATCGGCAGACGCACCGGACTTAAAATCCGGAGGATGGTAACGTTCGTGAGGGTTCAAGTCCCTCCCTTCGCACCAAACAGGGGCGTAGCTCAATTGGTAGAGTACCGGTCTCCAAAACCGTCGGTTGAAAACTCGAGTCTTTCTACCCCTGCACAAGAATTTTTGACCCACAGAGAATTATCTCTGTGGGTTTTTGCGTATTCCATATTTACATTGTAATACATATAATTAATACCGGTAATATGTGTCATTAGGCATGTGCTACTGGTTTCTTTATGCTCTGCAGCAATGTTCGAGTTGTACCAGTAGCGGATAAATTATGCTAGGAGAACTTGTTACAATTGTTTCTCTAGCTTCATTTTATCTCATTATGGAAGTACCTGACGAGCGTCTCGAAAAGCATTTTGCCAATAGGGTGCATCTAGATTGCTTATTATGATCTTTTTTGCAGTGGATGATGCATGGATAAACATGCGGTCACCAATGTATAGGCCGGAGTGGGAAATGGTTGGATCTTCGGTGGTGGCGAAAAAGACTATATTGCCTGGGCGCAAGTTGTAAAAATCCACCTGACTACCGACGGTTGCCTGCTGGTCGGCTGTACGCGGCAAATCTTTACCAATTTGGTGGAATATAAACAACATATAGCCGGAACAGTCGAATCCAGTAGGAGTGGAACCTCCATAGAGGTACGGTACACCTAAATATTGTTTAGCCAATGTGACAACGTCGCTTTTGGGATGATGTTTTTTATCCAGCAAGAGGAGACCGTAAAAAATTATGCCGACAGCGACTAATGAGATGACGCAAATGGTAAATGATGTAAGGGTAACTCGAAAGCGCATGGCTAGGTCCTCCTTGTGAAATCATTTTTTAATACATAGCTATATATATATTCAGCATTGTGGCAATCAATGCGACGGCAGAAATTGGTCTTAAGGTTCGTTATTTATCAATTGTCATCTTAAGTAACTATTAGTAAGTCGATGAAAGTCTCCAATTTGGAATTTTATGTTGAAACCAAACGGAGCGTGAATTCGATCCGTAACTTCAATGTTAGCGTATTACAGCGATATGGGAAGTATTCTCGGTTGTGTACATGAGAATTATTAGAAAAACGATGATTCCAGGTGTGAAATTATTTTTGTAAAATGATCTGATTTGCGCTATGATAGTAATTGCGATGCACGATAATCCTATATATATAACAAAATGAGGTGTTAATCTGATGAAAAAGGTTTTATTGGTCGTTCTAATGGTAATGGTTATTATAAGTTCAACCATCACTCCAGCTGCTGCTGCCGATGGTAATGCGATGGCGGCTGTCGCTCTATTTATTGATACGTCTGGGCACTATATTCCAGGGGTTGATATCCTAAATAAGGCGCTGAACGAGGTAATTCGTTTTAAGATAAACGTCTTGCTTTTGGGTAGTGAAGTTCAGTCCGGAAATGAGGTGTTGCGGGATCTTAATCGCTGTAACATCAGTAGGGCTGCTGATGCTACCACGGAGAGAATGGATCAGTACGGGAAGGATCGCCATGTTAATTATATTGTTTTGGTATCTGTGCGTCCGCTAGATGTGGCTCTCGATTTAAAGGCTTATTCTACATCTGATAACGCTTACATTGTGGATAAATCAGTTACTCGGCCGGATGGAGCGGAAGCGATGTCAGTACTGGATACGCTATCGGGAATGGTTGGTAATGAAGTATCACAGGCTCTTCAGACAATACGTGGTTCTTAAAGTTATTTGAAATCATAAATTACAAAAAGCACTGCTAATATTATCGTGTGATAATACTAGCGGTGCTTTTTTATTATTTATGTCGTTGGATGACGCGATGGTGGACAGTGATATTGTATAGATATGAATATTTGGTTAATAAATACAAGGGAAATAAAGGGGAAAAGGGGATTGGTGTATAAATAGTGAATAATATTCACAGATGTGTGATTGGGGAGGAATTTTATGAAAACTATTTGTAAAATTGCAATTGTGGTCTTAGCAGGATTACATCTTATAAAAGCCGTTGCTACTATTAATGCAACAATGGCGATATTTGTCGTTTCCATAGTTGTCTTACTATCTGGTTTAGTCATTATGAGTAAAGGGTTCAAAAAAGCAACTATTGTATTTCTAGCTATCGGGACCGCCATGCTATTTCAATCTAGTCAACCTTTGTCAGTTTGGATATTGGCCGTTAACGCCATGACTAATATTATTGCGGTACTCGTCATTATGCAGACTTTTTCCATACCAATAAAAATGGGGGAATATAATATAGCCATAGGATATTGGTTACATAAATATTTCAAAAAAGAAGGAACCCTCTTTTTATTCACTACAATTAGCACACACATTTTTACTAGCTTTTTAATGTTTGGTTCCATTCCCCTTATGTTCTCCTTAATGGAAAATACCCTCAAAGGGCATGTTGGAGACTATAAAAGATTTATGGCGACAGCAATTTCGCGAGGCTTTGCTTTTGCGTCTTTATGGGCACCTGGGGCAATTACTGTACTTTTAATGGTGCAGACGGTTGGGGTGACTTGGTCTGAAATTTTTGTGCCGGGTATTATTTTAAGTATTATTGGTTTTGTAATATCTTACTTAATTGAAATGAAATTCAACTTATCAGTGAATACAAAGTATAATGAAATAGATAATAAAGTACTATATAGTGAGAAATGTGACCAAGGTAGGGCTTTTCACATTATTTGGGTGGTGCTTAGTCTGATTCTATTTAATATTATTCTTGAAAAGTTACATATAGGATCCTCTTCCAATCGAATCACACTCGCTGTAGCAATTGTAGTTTTATTGTGGACGTTGCAGTTTATAAAAAATCCTAATTTAAAAACTACATTAAGGAATTATTGGAAAAATGATGTCTTAAAAACTGCTGATTTAGCACCGTTTTTTATCGCTATGGGGATTTTTTTCATCGGTCTTGAACATTCTAGTTTTATTGGTGTAATTCAATTTTCACTGCAAAATTTTACCAATACATGGGGATTGTTATCCATTGTGATTATACCATTATTGATCATTGTTTGTTCCATATTTGGGATACATCCCTTCATCACCATCGTACTATTCGGTAAAATTTTCACATTATTGCAACTGCCAATTACTCCCGTTACGATAGCTTTATGTCTGGCATTAGGTGGGACAATTTCTTATATGGTCTCGCCATTTGCGGGTATTATTATGATTATCGCCAAATTTTTGGATGCCAGAACAGTGGATGTAGCAATACACTGGAATTGGCTCTTTAGTCTGATATACTTTTGGGTAGGAATTATATTTGCATATTTTTGGGGGCAATTTTGAGGAAATCATTTTGTATAAGATGCTGTTACTAGTATAGTAACTCGGTAATGTTTTGCAATGAAATTACCAGAAATAATCGGAATTTGCCTATTTGGATTATTATGGTTGAAAGTGCTGATTTTGTTGCGTTTTGGAGGTTTTTCTAATAAAGTAGGCTAAACGTCTGTAAAATCTGGAAGTTAAATTTGTAATTAATCAGTTTGAGTGTGAAGTAAGGGGGAAAAGAGAACGTAGTTGATGAAGCCTAGTACTACAACTGAAGTCGCTATTCATAAAATGATTTATAGTGGAATCCTTTCTGTCAAAACAACGCTTTATGTGAATTTATAAAGGATTTAATGTATTTGTATGGAAGTATTAGTAAAACGAGTCAGCTATATATATGAATAGATGAGGAGCGTGTTATCTTATGATAAATGGGAAAATGAAAAAAGTATCACCATCCATTGATGATTGGCTCAAAGAAGCAAAAGCTGATCCATCTGCTTTACAAGAAGGCATGTTTTTGGTCCATAATGGTGTTGTTCGCCAGACACCTAAAGCCCAGGTTCGCCAGGGACTTGATGACGGCTCGCGGGTTTTGGGAATGGAATTCGCGTATGATGCCGCAAAAGTTGATACAGTGATTGCTGAAACCTATAAAATGGAGGGCATCTTCTATATTAAGGTTTGGCTGAATGAAGGCCAGCTTACTCTAGGCGATGATATAATGTATGTACTGATTGGCGGCGATATCAGGCCACATGTTATCGATGCCTTACAATTCCTGGTTGGCAAGATCAAAAACGAATGTGTTACGGAAATCGAACAAAAGCAGTAGTGTTGCTGCTGAGCCGAAAGGCGCGGAAGCGAATGGTATTGCCTGTCCAAAATTTAGTGACAGTGGTGCCCTTTACATTAAAGTAGCATTTTTATTGTTTTGCATCTGGTCATAGCCATTGACAAAGCGTATATCAATGGCTATTGTATGTATATACATACAATAGCCATTGAGGTGTGCACTATGTTAGATTTGCCAGATATGCAAAGCTGTGTTTGCGGTAATTTAAGAAAAACGACACGTGTGATTACTCAATTTTATGATCAGCACCTACAATCAACTGGTTTACGCAGTACACAATGTGCATTGCTTCGCAATATTTCATTGCATAAAAATATTGCGGTTGGTGAACTGGCTGCTATGTTGCTCATGGACCAAAGTACAGTCACTTGAGAAATCTTGAAATATTGAATAAGCATGAATACATTAGAATTATACCTAAAACTCATGATGCTCGGATAAAATCAATTTCAATTACTCAGAACGGTGAGAAAAAGCTTGAAGACGCTATACCGTTATGGGAAGAGGCGCAAAGGAAAATCGAACAAGTACTTGGGGAGCAGTTTAATAGCTTTTTAGAAACCTTACAATCCATCAACAAATTGGGCAAATAAAAAAAATAACAAGTTATATGTATATACATATAACTTGTCTGCCTGAATAGTATTTGAATATGAATAGGAAATCAAGCGGTTAAAAATAATTGATTATAGGAAAATGGAGGCTCAAGACTAATGAGACTAACACTATTTAACGGAAGTCCAAGGGAAAATTGGAATACCGAAATTCTCCTCAAACATGTAATGAAAGGCGCAGCATCAAATGGGGCAGAAACGGAACTCATCAACCTTTACGACTTAAATTACAAAGGTTGTAGAAGCTGTTACGCCTGTAAACGAGTGGGTGGAAAAAGCTATGGTAGTTGTGCGATTCAGGATGATCTAACGCCGATATTCAAAAAAGTGGAAGAATCGGATGCCTTGATTTTTGGTTCGCCTATCTATTACGGAAATGTCACAGGTGAGATGAGATCTTTTTTGGAACGGTTGCTGTTTCCATATTCAGCATTTGATTCGGAGCGTTCATCTCTGTTTAAAAAGAAAATACGAACAGGAATTATTTATACCATGGCAGCGAATGAGATTCAGGTGAGGGAAATGGGTTATGAACAAAATCTCCATGTCATGGAAATGTTCATAGAGAAGATTTTCGGAAAAGCTGAATCACTATTTGTTATCAATACTTGCCATTTTGAGGACTACTCTCAATATGTTTCGACTTTTTTTAATGCAGAAGAAAAGCGAAAATGGCGGCAGGAAGAATTCCCCAAGGATTGTCGGAAAGCTTTTGAAATGGGGAAAAGGATTGTCCAGCCAATATATATTTAATGGAGAGTGATCGTCATGGGCAAAATATTATGCTTTATTTACGAGGAAATGGTTGATTTCGAAGTGACATGTACTGGAAGAGAGAAAGTAGCGACAAAGCCAGTAATTATAAGGAATTTCACTTGTTGCATGACATTGGTGCCATGTACACTAAAGTAACATTATTTACTTTTGACAAAACGTGATTAAATATGTGATGTAATTGAACATTACAATAAATATTAGATATCAATGAATATCAAATGACAAAAAACAATAGTTGTCATTTGATATTCATTGTGTTATTATAGATTCAAGGAGATGAAACATACTTTATGGGAAATTTTTCAGAAGTGTTAACAAAAAAGCAGATACTTGTAGCAACAGAAGAAGCGCTCAGACGTTTTGGGGTAGCAAAAACCTCTGTAATAGATGTTGCGCGTATCTTGAATATAAGTCACGGAACGATTTATCGACATTTCAAAAGCAAGACCGAGCTTCTTGAAGGAGTTACAGAAAAGTGGCTTGATGAGAAAATCATTAATCCGTTAACAGATGTTTGTAATGACACTTCAATGGATGGGCCTCAACATTTACAATCATATATCCGGACGCTCATCGAATTAAAACACCACTATGCATGTGAAGATAAAGAAATGTTTGAAATGTATGCCAAAGTAACAGATGAAGCTGCCGATTTAATTTATAAACACATTACTCATATGACAGATCAAATGAGTGAAATCATTACCCGTGGTGGTATAAAATCTGAAGAACCTTCTCGATTAGCACGCACTATCTTTTATGCTACGGTACGATTTCATCATCCAGCCCATGCATATGAATGGAAAAGTCCAACGATTTATAACGAGTTTTTAGATGTATGGACTTTACTTGAAAAAGGTTTTACAACTGGAGAGTGAAATGAGAGGAAGAATATGAATTTAACAATTTTAGTAACAGGTGCATCAACAGGTATTGGCAATCTGTCGGCTAAAGCACTGGCAAAACAAGGTCATACCGTCTATGCTAGCATGCGCAATGCGAATTCCCGAAATAAAGACCAAGTTGTACTTACACCTGCACGGAAAAAATAGAGTAGAAAGAAGGGTAAATAAAAATGAAAAATTTAGAAGGAAAAGTAGCAATCATAACAGGATCTTCGAGAGGAATTGGACGCGTCGTTGCTGAACAACTGGCTGATTTAGGTGCTAGCGTGGTAATTAATTATTCCAGCAGTCCCCAAAAAGCAGAAGAAGTGGTGGAAGGTATCATTCAAAAGGGAGGCAAAGCGGTAGCACTTCATGCTGATCTAAGTAAGTTAAGTGATGTTAAAGAATTGTTTACAAAAACAATTAATGAATTCGGTAAAGTAGATATTCTGATTAACAATGCAGGTCTGATGATAACCAAACCTCTTACGGACGTAACGGAAGACGATTTTGACAAACAATTTGCAGTGAATGTAAAAGGTACTTTCTTTGCTTGCCAACAAGCCTTGAAACACATGGAGAATAACGGAAGAATAGTGAACTTCTCGACGTCCGTAACAGGGCAAATGTTTCCGGCGTACAGCGTATATGCTGGTACAAAAGGTGCGGTTGAACAATTCACCCGCCAGCTTGCAAAGGAATTTGGTTCTAAACAAATTACAATTAACGCAGTGGCTCCTGGGCCTGTAAACACTGAGCTTTTTAATATAGGGAAAACAGAACAGCAAATCGACGCTATGAAAAAGATGAACGCTTTTGGCCGAATTGGTGAACCTGAAGATATCGGGAATGTTATTGAATTTCTAGTAAGTGATAAATCACAATGGGTAACTGGTCAAACCCTGCGTGTCAATGGTGGATTTATTTAAACAAGTTACAGTGAAAAATAAAAAGAGATTTGTTCTTTAATTGGAACAAATCTCTTTTTAAAGTATGGATACAGGTTCTGGTGCAAAAATGAAAGACATGCTATAATTTTACCGAAAAATTTAAAATTGAGGTAAAAGACTATTTTCATATTACATATTGTGCCACGCTAGTGGCATGGGGTTTCGTGTAAACGTATATGATTTCGTGTATTTGTGCGACACCACGTAAAATTTGAATGATTTGACGTGGAATTCCCAGATATTATCGGACTTTGCCTGTGTGCATTGTTATGCTCAAAAGTGTTGAGTTTGTTATGCGTAAGCGGTTTTTCTAAGAAAGTGGACTAAATTTCTACCATAAGTGACATGCTGGTAATGGTTACAGAATGATATACCTGAAGGAAATCTACATTGAACAATCGTGTTAATTGTAGGATTTAGGGGATATAAATCAAGCCAGCTGCGGAAGTATCCCCCTCTTTAAGTAAAAAAGCCTTGAAATTTTGCAAAGCGTAAAATACCTGTGTAAATTTCAGACGTAGCCGAAAATGCAGGAAGGTATTTGTTCCACCGCCAAAAATGGGGATCCGATTTAGGGTATATAGTGTAGAGTTTATCCTATCTCGTCCAAAATTTACGGTAAAAGCTGCTCGATACCCGGCATCCTTTGCCAACTGTATTACCCGTTGATTATATTCTCCGCCAGGATAGGCTAAATAATCAACTTTCTTGCCGAGTCGCCATTCAAGTACTTCTTTTGATTTAATCAATTGGTTATTGATTTCTTCATCGGATGCTTTCGGCAATGAAATATGACTTAGCGTATGATCTTCAAAAATGAGTCCATTAGCACTCATTTCATTGATTTGATTCCAAGTTAAATACTTGTCATAATGGCTCACAAAATCGGTAATCAGGAATATCGTTGCAGTAAAATGATATTTTTGCAAGATTGGGTAGGCCACGCGGTAATTATCCTCATAACCATCATCCAATGTAATCAAGACAGGATTGGGTGGAAGATCTTTTCCAAATTGCAAATAATCGGCCAATTGATCGGGTGAGATCGCAGTATAACCTTCACGTTGTAAATAATTTATTTGTGCTTCAAACTCAGTAGCACTTAGTGTTAACGCATTATGGTCTTCATTATTGATTTGATGATAATTTAACACTGGAATTCCTTGAAAATAAGTTAAAGCGATGTAACTCAGCGCTGATAAAAAGAATAAAAGAATAATTCCCCATATGACAATTTTTTTCGTAAATAAGTACAATACAAATACCCCTCTTTCTATGGTTCCGTTTTTCAATAATAAGTATAATTCAAGAGCTTATTAGAAAGTCCTTTATATATGTAATATATTTATCTAACGCTAGTTGTTGTATACATCGTAAGAAAAAATAAGTTGATGCTAAATGGCTTTTCATGTGGAATAGTGGTATGATTTAGACGTTAAATAACAAAACTAAAAAGGGAACTTGAGTCTATATTGTCATTATTCGCAGGAGTTATTATAGATAAATTTTCAAAAAAAAAGATTCTAATATTTACTCAATCAGCTTCACTTATAATTACTTTAATACTTGCAATATTAGTATGGACAGGGAAAATACAATAGGAGATTGGTGACCTTTTAACACATGGAACAGTGGTAGCAAGAGAATATGAAATACCAGCAGTTGTTGGTGTGACCGAGGCTACAAAAAAAAAAAAACAGGACAAAGGATTCGAGTAAAAGTATGTACTCCTACACGGAACCTTCTCTGTTCCGTGTAGGAGTATGGTAAGTGACTCTCTAGTGAATTAAACTGGGACCAAATGCTAGAGTGATAGTACAACAGTACAATTTCGAACTCGAAATGTTTCCATTTAACTAAATTATATGATATTTTTTTACCCCAATTTTCAAGTTTGTGGTAAAATTCTTCGTACACTTCTATGCTCATTTGCATCCATGCACGTGTCGCGCGGTATATTGCATCGTACTTAAGGGGTTACTCCTGAAAGATAAAACATGCTTAAAAAAATATGAAGTGGAACCCAATCTATCAAATAATTGAAATTTTAGCTTTTATGCTGTAGTATAAAAAAGCGATTAATTTTTCAGGGGGCAAATATGGGATTTTTTCTAACCTTCTTAATAGTCTATGGACTGGCTAACATATATATTGGCAATCGTTTTTTTTATTGGCTACAAACATTAGTAACTGTTCCATTAATATTTTATTGGGGTGTATTTATATTAGTTGCAGTCGCTCCTATCCTCTCACGTATCTTGGCAAGGGTGGGCATAGCTAAGGCAGAAAGCTTATTCTTTATTGGTGATTGGTGGTTAGCCGTAACATATTGGTCAGTGCTGTTGTGGCTTATAGTAGATATTACAAGAACCTTCGATAAGCCATTAAACTTCTTGCCGGCTATAGCTAAAGACATGTCTAATCAGGGCTATATAGTTTTATTTATCCTCCTAGGAGTGTTAGCTTACGGCGCTTGGAATGCGTTAAACCCAGTAATAACCCGCTATGATATCTCGATCGATAAAAAGACCGAAGGAATTGATCAATTGAAGATTGTTTTGGTGTCAGACATTCATATGGGGCGAGTCGTTGGAATGGATCGCGTGGAACGATTAGCAAAATCCTTAAATGAACTGAATCCAGATATAGTCTTATATGCTGGCGATCAAATTGATGATGACGCTACATATGTGGAAAACAATAAAATCGCAGAACCACTTCGAAATGTAAAAGCTCGGTTTGGATCATATGCGGTTCTTGGCAACCATGAATATATTAGTGGACAACCTGCCCTAGCAGTCTCACTATTAAAAAATAACGGTATTACTGTCCTTCAAGATCAATGGACTGCAATTGGTGATGTTATTTACATTGTTGGCCGTGACGATCTTTCTGCTGTCCGATATGCTGCTAGAGGAACTGGGACACTCGCAGATATAATGAAAGATATTGATAAAAATAAAACAATTATACTAATGGATCATCAACCATCACGCATTAAGGAAGCGGCTCAACAAGGTGTGGATCTACAAGTATCCGGACATACACATAATGGTCAGTTTTTTCCTAATAATCTGATCACTAAACAAATATACGAACAAGACTGGGGGTATCTGAAGAAAGGTGCATACCAACTTATTGTGTCGTGCGGCTATGGTACGTGGGGCCCGCCAATAAGACTTGGCAACCGACCAGAGATAGTAGAAATTAATATTATATTTAAAAAAGACGGCATTTTGGGTTTTTAAATAATTATAGTTATGGAGCGGTACTCAAGTGGCTAAAGAAGACGGTTTGCTAAATCGTTAGAGGTCGTAAGCCCTGCGTGGGTTCAAATCCCACTCGCTCCGTCATCATACTGGGAGATGCTTAAGAGGGCGGAAAAATACGGAGGGATTCCCGAGTGGCTAAAGGGAGCAGACTGTAAATCTGCCGTCTTTGACTTCGGTGGTTCGAATCCACCTCCCTCCACCATTACGATTCAATATGGGCGATTAGCTCAGCCGGGAAAGTGCCTGCCTTACAAGCAGGATGTGGTTGGTTCAATCCCGTCATCGCCCACCATTTATCTGCTGGAATAGCTCAACTGGTAGAGCACCTCACTTGTAATGAGGATGCTCAGAGTTCAAGTCCTGTTTCCAGCTCCATTGGGGAATTAGCTCAGTTGGGAGAGCACCTGCCTTGCACGCAGGGGGTCAACGGTTCGATCCCGTTTTCTCCACCAAATATTCAGTGACGATAGCTGTGAGGTTCCACCTGTTCTCATACCGAACAAAGAAGTTAAAGTCAATCTTAATTGGAAGATTAGTGATGTCAAATGGGTAAAGAATTCAGAAAGTGAGGAGCTTGTTCGTCTGAACTTCGGTTTGGGCGGATTTTTTTATATGGGGAGCGGCTTACATAAAAAAATATATACAATACATGGAAAAATTTGTGTAAAAGTATGGAAATATAGAGTTGGAAGCCTGTTTACTGCTTAATATTTCTGATAAACGCGGAGCTTGTCCCAGTTTTCCAATTAGATGCATGTATAAAGCGGAATGAGCCTATTGTTATATAGATATGATATCTACAACATAATAATCTCCCTTTAACAAAGGTGAAAATGATTATTATTGACAGATTATTATGAATAATGGTAATATACACTCATATATATAAGTATATATAAGTATATATAAGCAGTATGCTTAATAATTAGTATCTTTGCTAGTGCTTACAAACGGTTCGACAATGCTAATAAGGGAGGGATTAACCTTGAAATCCCGAGTTAAAGCCATATACAACCAAATAGCTGACGATTTAAAAGGCAAAATAATGAAGGGCGATTTGTCGCCGAGGGAGATGTTGCCGTCACAATCTCAATTAGCTACGACGTATGGCGTTAGCCAGATGACGGTCCGACAAGGCTTGGGACTACTGGTCGATGATGGCTATATATACTCTGTGTGGGGGAAGGGATACTTTGTTGCGGAACCTACCTTGGACACCATCTTCATTAACCTATCGGGGGAAAATTTTTTTCGGCAGAAACTCAGCCCGACGATGAACAAAGTTGATGTTCTCCGTGCTGATCAGACGATGGTAAATAAACTGGGAGTGCAGCGGGGAGCGATGATCCTGCGAACCCAATTGACTTTGATGTTGGACCAAGTCCCGATAGCTCTGGACTACAGGTACATACCTTATCGTAAAGGTGAGCCTCTTTTAGAGAAAGAACTTCAATACACCGACTTTCCCAATATTGTCGCCCGTCATACCAACCTGGTTGTAGCTAAAAGTAACTTTACAATTGAGGCCATTCAACTGTGCGAAGCTGAGGTCAATGAGCTTGAAGTGTCATCCGGTGCTTGGGGACTTTGTATCGAACAGGTCTTGTACGATGTAACTGGTAAGCCAATAGGCTGGTCGAGGATGGTATGTCGCAGTGATCGGTACAAAGTATCTGGAGTTGCTCAGTCTTATTCTGGAAAGGTGTGAGAATGATGATTTTAGCTACAAACAAAATGCTAGTAGCGGCTACCGTCCGTATCGACGAAGAAATGGTCATCAAATTGGTGCTGCAGAGTTTGGAACAGGGGGTTGATCCCAACACCATTATGTCGGAAATGCGTATTGGCTTGGAAATGGTGCTCAAGATGTACAGTGAAGGAACGTATTTTCTGGCTGACCTATTAATCGCATCTGAAGTGTTCAAACAAGTGCATGAGATGGTCCTGGCGCACTACCAGTCCTTTGATGGCAACCGTCCGATTGACGTTGTGTTCGGTACCGTCCAACGTGACATCCATGACATCGGCAAGAGTATAGCCATTAGCGTTATGCAATCTATCGGGCTAAATGTGGTTGATATGGGGGTTGATGTCAGGCCGCAGCAGTTTGTTGAGATGATTCAGAAAACCGGTGCCCCGATTCTTTGTCTGACGGGACTTCTTACAATTTCCTATGATTATATGAAAGCCACCATCCATCTGCTGGGAGAAATAGGTTTGCGTGAAGGCACAACCGTATTCATTGGCGGGTTGGTGAATGACTCTGTACAAAGCTATGTGGGCTCCGATTATTGGGTCTATGACTTGCAAAAGGCTTGTGAAATGTGTAAAACGGTATTGATGGAAAAATCTCGTAAGAAAATAAATATTTCCTAAGAGGTAACAAATGAACGCACTAATTATTGCTTGTCAAATGATTTCAGATGAATTGAACCTAGCGATTTCCCGGACTGGTGTCGATTATCCCGTAATATGGATAGAGTCCAGGTTCCACGAGCATCCTGACAGGCTTCGTGGGAGACTGCAGGATGAGATCAGCAGAATCAGCAATGTGCGACATATCATTCTGGCATTTGGCTATTGCGGTAACGCCTTGTTGGGGCTTAAGGCGGAGGACGCCTTCCTGATTATCCCCCGAGTTGATGACTGTATTTCGCTATTGTTGGGCTCGCAGGCTACGCAACGCAGATTATCCAGTGAATTGGCTACATATTGTTTAACCAGAGGATGGCTAGAATACGAAAACGGAGTACTGAGTGAGTTAGAGCGTAACATCAATCGTTACGGACAAGACCGGGCATATGAGATCAGTAGGGCTATGTTGGAACACTATTCTCGCTTGATTTTAATTGATACGGGTGCTTACAACATTGATGCCTTTCTGGAGAAGGTACAACGGTTGGCAGGGATACTGGGCATTGTTTACGAGATAGTTCCCGGGTCGGGAGAACTGCTAAACAAGTTGCTTTGCGGCCCGTGGGATGAGGACTTTTCAATCATTCCTCAAGGCGGCACGGTCACGACAGAACATCTATGGGCTCAAAGGGGGCGTTCGTCAAAATATGCTGAGCAATCGCGAGGATGTTTATACAGTCTACCTGGGCATTGTCGGGCATAAAAGTGAGGAGTATTGGTTTTTATGGCAATTAGCCGGAAACGTGGCGGTGATTATTTTGCTGCTGCCGGGAATAGAGAATAAAAAATTTAATCAACATTGGAGGGCAAAAAAGTATGTCAAAGATTGATCTCGTAAAAGTATTGGCGGAACTTGATGAAGACATGGTGGTTGCGGGGGTCAAAGAGCAGATTGCGGCAGGTGTCCCAGCAATGGAAATTCTCAATCAGCTTCAGCAAGGTATGGAGCAAGTCGGCAAATTATACGAAGCAGGTGACTATTACCTATCTGAACTCATTATGTCGGCTGACGTATTTTCCATGGCGTCTAGTCTCTTGGATTCTTCTCTCACTTCAGGCGGTGAAACAAAGACTCATGGCACGATGGTGCTGGGTACCGTGAAGGACGATATCCATGATATCGGCAAGAACATTGTCGCCACTATATTGAATTGCAACGGTTTTAAGGTTGTGGACGTTGGTGTGGACGCTCCGATCGAAGTCTTCGTCGATGCCGTGAAAAAATATAAGCCCCATGTAGTCGGATTATGTTGCCTGTTAACTACGGCCTTTGACGTGATGAAAGAAACGGTGACCGCCGTCAAGGCTGCTGATCCATCGGTCACAGTGCTGGTCGGTGGCGGGCCAGTGGACAACAGCGTGGCTAAGTATTGCGGTGCCGATGGCTACTGCAAGAATGCCTATGATGCGGTTGAATCGACAAAAAAGGCTGTAGGGATGAATTAAGCAACAACCAAAGTTTCGGTTAATAATTTAGGGGGTGTATTAAATGAAATCGAATCAAGAATTACTCGATGAGCGTACCAACAGGGTAATGAAAGCTATTGCACTGGAGAAGACGGACAGGACACCGATGGTGCTTATGGCAGATGCTTTCTGTGCCAAGCATATGGGCGTGAAGTTGGCGGACTTTTGCTCAAGTCTCAAAGCTTCGAGTAAAGTAATACTGGATTCTGCCAAAGCATTAGGTGATTTTGACGGCATGAACTCCGCGTTTGCCGCTGGTCCGTTATTTCCCCTGATATTCATGAGCAAAGTCAAAATGCCCGGACGCGAATTGGCGGATGACATCCTCTGGCAGCTTGATGAAAGGGAAGTAATGACCCATGAAGATTATGACACCATTTTGAACAAAGGCTGGGGCCCTTTTATGGGGGAATATGTAACAAATAGATTAGGTGTTGACTTGAATACTCTTATGGGAGAATTGTCTGATACTCCCCAGATGGTAAAAAATTTTAATGACGCCGGCTATATGATCTATTCGCCACTTGTAATGATAACAGTTAACGAGTATCTGAGCGGCGGTCGCTCAATGCCCAGATTTATAAATGATCTATACAAAATGCCTGACAAAGTGGAAGCTGTTCTAGATGTAATCCAAAAAGAGCAGATTGACATGATTCGGCTACAAATACGTGCCACCAACTCCAAAGTTGTATTCATGGCTCCATCACGCGGGGCAAGTGAATTCTGGTCGCCTAAGCTGTGGGAACGATTCGTCTGGAAATACATCAAGGGATTGGCTGATGCAGTAATTGAAGAAGGTGCTATTGTAAATTTTCATATAGACGCCCGCTGGGATCGTGATTTGAAATATTTCCGTTCCTTCCCCAAGGGGAAAGCCGTATTTGAAACCGACGGAGCTACTGATATCTATAAAATAAAAGAAGTGCTTGGCGACCGCATGTGTATCAAAGGTGACGTTGCCGCTGTCATGCTTGCCTTAGGGACGCCTGATGAGGTGTACAACTACTGTACGAAACTGATTAATGATATGGGACCTGGGTTTATCCTTTCCTGCGGTTGTTCGGCACCCCCTAACGCTAAATTGGAAAACGTGAAGGCAATGATTTCGGCGGCGACAGGTAAATAGGTACATGGAAAAAGGAGGAAGAGAAGTGAGAACAAGTCTTAGTGCATTTATAGTACTAACTATTCAACAATGCCGAAGTAGCAGTAGGTCGTTTCTTTCCTGACATAGGGTTTGGCACTATTGGCGGTGCGCCGTTTATGGATGGTGTGAAACTCGCCTTTGGGAAAGATGTCAAAGCCCAGCTTTACTCCTTACGTTTTGGAGATATTTACGGTTTTCCCAACCGTACCTACAACCTTGGCGACACGAAGCTGAATCTTAGCCCGAATTTACTGATGTCGCTGGCCTTTAAGGCGGACAAGAGTGAAGGAATGTTGAACATGTATAAACAGACGGCTGTAGGCCTTCGATACAAGGGAATTCCCAAACTTGTTCTCGACGGCGAGTACGCTCGCAATCAGGCTGTATTTGCAAAAACGGAAAACTTCGGTGCTGTTCCAAGCGGATATTTTGCCGGATAAAATATAAGGGGGCTAATCCCTTTGCGCCTGGTTCAAGTGGAGTATGGGTCGAATACAAAAAGGCCGATCCTGGTTTAGACCCGATCCATTTGCTGATCCGTTTGCCTGGAACTGTCCTATGAACTGGACGAGTCCGGCAGGAGGCGGTTCAGCCGATAACATCAAGGGCTTTGAAGTCGGTTTTGAAATAACCTTAGCAAAACGGACCATTTTCACGATGACCTACAACAAATTAAAGCGAATAGCAGCTTCACCGTTATCACTCGCCACAGATTCCAACCAAAGTTTCTTTACAGCACAAGTCTTCTATCTATTCTAAAGTTAACAGATTAGAAGATGTATTTGACAGTCTACGACCCACATCAACTATTTTTATGAGTTGATGCGGGTCGTTTTTTAGACCTAGTTACATGCTTCTGAATAACCAGAAATTTATATCAATAGGTAAGGTCTTGATACCATCGCCACCTTTTTCCCTGCCCCACCAAAAGTTTAGCCTGCTTTCTCAGAAAACCATCCTACACCTAACAAAGTCACCACTTTCAAGCCAAATAATTCAAACTAATTACTTTCACCGCCCATTGTCAGCGCCTATGTTGAGCAAGATCCGCATATCATTATCGGACAAGAGATGTTGAAACCAAAACTTGATAGTTCCAGTAAAGATGAAGGTGAATTATCTGCTGCTAAAAGGTTGTTGCACCAATTACATCAACAGCACCGTCATTTTGCAGATGTTATTGTATATGATGCCCTTGCCTGCAATGCTCCGTGGATTAATGCTGTAAAATTATATAACATGCCTGGTAGTTTGGTGTACTCATTTTTGGCAGTTACCAAATTGATGAGTATCATCGAGAATTTAATTGCAATGGGAAAAGGATGATGGTATCGATGACCTATATGTGCAGTTTGCTCGGCAATACCATCAAGACCATGATGTAGAAGCATTTGTTAGAGGGATTGCTGGAGTTTATGCTACAGATATTTATTATGCTGATAAGATTATGCTGACGATAAGGGCGTGTGGGTTATGCTAGATAAGCTATATGGGAAAGCCACTGCTAATCCTAAAGCAGTGGCTTTAATAATTATTGTACTGATCTTAGGTGCATTAGTCTTTGGCGTATTTAAAGTCAATAATAATCGGGCTTGGGAGTGGGCGATTGAATTTGGAAAGCATGGTGGAGATCGTTATATTCCCGTAGAACTGCAGCGTAATTTTAGTAAGGATGCTGCGGTGAGTGTGGAGTATCATTTTTGGGGTCGTGAGAAAGGTTTTGAGTTTAAATATTTATCCACAATGGAATTTGCCAGGCTCTTAATTGAGTGATGAAAATTCCTATTTACTGAAAAATATAAACCTCCGGTTAGAAGGTCAAGCGTGTGTAATAATTTAATAGCTGATTTGTTTTCAAGTTTCTCTTGGTAGGGCGGTATTGTTTCATTTTATGGCCGCATAATCGTCGTTAGTTACGTAATCTAAACTATTGCAATTGGTAAATATTGAATTTATATGGATTGATAGCCAGCGTATGGTCACGATGGGTTTACTTGTTCTTATGTTTTTTGCAAAGAAATGAGAAGCGTCTTTTTAAATAAAGGGGTTATGAAAAAAACAGCAAATATAGTAATTAATTGTATTTATTTGGAGGGTATATATGAAACTCTTACGAATGTTTTGTAAAAAAAATATTGTAGCAGAACAGTTCATGCAACTACAGCTAAAAGAAAGGAACGGGCTTAAGGCAGTACAGGCTTTGTCCAGCTTTTCGTGGCTTATTATCTTGATAGGGATCTTACTGATCGGAGGCCACTGGTTGCTTACCTGGCAACAGATCAATTCTGAGTACGACAGGACGATTCAAGAAGCTTCTCTGGAAACTATGAATCTGAGCATAGCCTTTGAAGAGCACGTGCGTCGAATTATTGCAGATGGGGATAAGGACTTGCTCAACCTACAGGAGGCCTACCAACAGGACGGTATCTCTAGTCCAGTATTTGCCGCCTACGCCCACAATGCAGAGAAAGACCCAGCCAGAGATACAATAGCAGTCTACAATGAGCAGGGAGATATAATTGTATCTTTTATTCGGGCGAGCATTGGATTAAACATTTCCGATAGGGATTACTTTCGGGTGCACCAATCCTCTACTAGCCAGGAACTAGACATTGGCAGAACGACCATAGGTAGGGCGATATCCAAACAAATCATCCCATTGACTCGCCGTATCAACAAGCCAGATGGATCTTTCGGTGGCATTGTCTATATAAGTCTAAACGTCGACTACTTTCTTTCGTTTTACCAAAAGATTGAACTTGGACAGCAACAATTAATTTCCTTGACTGGTAGGGACGGGTTCAATCGAGCCCGGCGCAGTGACGATAACTTTGAGAGTGGCCAGGATCATAGAAATAGTGAAATGTGGAGAAGAATTCAAGAAAAATCTTCTTTTGCTTCCTATTTATCAACTAATATTTATGATGGAGTGGCACGTGTAACGAGTTATCGTGCTATGGCAGAGTACCCTCTAATCGTATCAGTGGGCAAATCGGCCCAAGTAGCCCTAGCCAGTTATGAGCAACGTAAGCGAAACTACATTTTTGGTTCTACACTAATCAGCTTATTCATCGTGGCTATTTGTGGATTCTTGATTGATCGGATGAGGCGGGTCATTGGCGAAAGTGAGAAACGGTACCAGTCACTAGTGACAGCTATGCCCGACGGATTTGCCTATTGTAAAATAATTTATGAGAAGAATGAACCTGAAGATCTTATTTATCTTGCAATTAATGATGCCTTTACAAAATTGACCGGATTAGAAAATGCCGTGGGAAAAAGAATCACCGAGTTGATTCCGGGAATCAAAGAGTCTAACCCTGAATTATTGAAAATTTACGGTAGGGTTGCAAAATCAGGGCAGTCAGAGCGCATTGAAAACTATTATGAACCATTGAAAGCTTGGTTATCGATTGCTGTTTCCAGTCATGGGGATGGAAATTTCATGGCCATATTTGATAATATCACTGAACGCAGATTAATGGAAGAAGAACTAAAGAGGCACAAAGAAAATCTACAGGTACTTGTCGAAGAACAGGTGCGAAAAATAAACAAAATAAATAGTGAGATGTTTGCCATCTTAGACAGCATCAGCTATCCCTTCTACGTCTTAGACAAGGAATGGCGATTTACTTATATTAATAAGGAGGCGATGCAGACTAACAGCAGAATTGGGAAAACGTATGTCGGACAAAATATATGGGAGTTATACCCTGAACTGATCGGGGGCGAATTATATCAGAAGTACTATGAAGCATGCTCCACAAAAACCCCTATACATACAATATACAAAAGTATAATCCATGAAAAAATTTATGAAATCCATTTACATCCATATCCTGAGGGACTATTCGCCTATTTTCGAGATGTGACAGAACAAAAGAAGTATGAGGCGGAAATGTCAAGGCTGGACCGACTTAACATTATCGGTGAAATGGCGGCCAGTATCGGTCACGAGGTTCGTAACCCTATGACCACGGTGAGGGGATATCTGCAATGGTTTAGTCAAAAAGCTATTTTCGTAGATTATCGTGAGCAGCTTACGGTAATGATTGAGGAACTAGACAGGGCAAATACCATTATCACTGAATTTTTGTCTCTGGCCAAAGATAAGAAGGTTAACCTAGAATCGACTCATCTCAATACAATAATTCAGAGTCTTTTGCCGTTATTGCAGGCCGACGCCTTCAGGCGGGGGAATACTATTGAACTAGCGCTTGGGGATATTCCAAAAGTATTTGCGGACGATAATGAGATTCGTCAATGTATTTTGAATTTGGTGGCTAACGGGCTAGATGCTATGCCAGAAGGAGGTAAGTTGATCATTGGCACCGCCAAATCAGAAAGTCAGGTAATAATGACGGTGCGAGATAGCGGGCTTGGAATACCACCCGAAATCATAGAGAAATTATGGCTACCATTTTTTACGACCAAGGAGCACGGCACTGGGCTAGGATTGCCTGTGTGCTATCAAATCGCTCAACGACATGGAGCAACCATTGAGGTGGAAACGAGTCTGGAAGGAACGGCATTTCACTTCATTTTCAGCCAAAAGAAAAGTACAGTTAAATAGTAAGGCCAAAAGTCATCATCCTTGTTATATGGAAAGATTGTTTTGGGAACGATGGTTGATACTTATCAGAGGGGCTATTGGCGCCGGACTTATTCTGGTATCCCCTGTCTAGGCGATGTAAGCGTTTATTCTAGGCTTTTATCTTGATATGTTGCTGACTGTCAGTAACCTCTCCTGCAAAAATTTCTAAACCAACATATAGTTGTAACTCTACGGATCGTTTATTGAATTATAGCCGAAGTTTCGCTATAGTTATTCTACGGAGGGTAATTGATGCAGAAATATTATCCTCAGAGTGTGTTTAGAACGAAAGATGACCCCAAAAAAATTGGCGGAGAAAATATTCAAGAGCTGTTAGCGAGTTATGAAAAACGACAAATAAATTCTAAAAAGGATGGTGATCAATCAATGGGTAAACCATCAAAAAAAGATTTGAAAGAGCAGTATAGTAATAGAGTAATAATTGGCGGGGTATACTGCGTGAAATGCAGTGCCACTGATAACCTTTGGCTTCGAGCAACAACAGATATGCAAGGCTCAAAAAATCGTTTTGCATTTTCAGTATCGACTAATTCTTGCCCTGAAATGGGTATGATTGAGGTATGGAAACAGTTTGGAGCAACTACATTTTCTTTTGAAATATTGGAAAAAATAGAAAAGAAAGAAATGCAAACAACACGTGAATTTTCAAATGATGTAAATACTTTACTAGAGCTTTCGATTGAAAAAAATGACGAACGGAAAAAAGTAAATTAAATTTAAACAGAATATCTTATGACGATAGTTGTTGATATGTCATAACATTTCACTTTGTACCGGCGAAGCAGAGGTTTTATGCTACTGCAAAAAACAGAAGAAAGTGAAAAACTGTTTGTCCAAGTCATAGAAAACAATTGGTATATCACGAGTATTTACCCCATGAAAAAGACGCATTACATTTCTTTTGTGGCTTTTGCCACGGGCGATCGTATTCAGATAATCAAGAGGAACCCGAGTGGAATTCGGGTGTGCGTATCCTCAAAAGAGGACACGGAATGCTGATTTGATACTGCACAGAACACGGCTTATTCTATCAGTTATTGTAAAAAGGAGAATAAAATGAAATTTATAGTATTTAACGGCAGCCCTGCCGGGGCAAACAGCAACACAAATGTGATTGCAGAAGCGTTTTTGAGCGGTGTAAAAAGAGCCGATGCCGATACAGAAAATGTATTTTTAATTGATAAGAACATTGGGCACTGCAAAGGATGCTTTACTTGCTGGTTTAAAACACCAGGTAAATGCGTGATGCAGGATGATATGACAGAGCTTTTAGATAAATATAATTCCGCTGATATGGTGTGCTTTGCTTCGCCTGTTTACACATGGAATATTACAGCAACTCTCAAGAACTTTGTCGATAGGCTCATACCGCTGAAAAGTCCTTTGATAGTAAATTCGGGCGAAAATTTTGACCTTGTGGATTCCAAATCTAAAACGCAGCAATTTATGGTGATTTCAAACTGCGGCTTTCCGGGCAACAACAATTTTGAAACTATGAAAGTGGTGGTTGCTTCCTGCAATCCTGTTCTTGAGATTTATCGCAACTGCGGCAAACTCTTAAAAAGCCAGGATGAGAAAATCAAAGCAACCGTAAATGAGTATTTGCAAGTTGTCGAGCAGGCAGGATATGAAATGGCAACGCAAAATTATGTATCGGAAGAAACAAAAATAAAACTTGAAATGCAGATCATGTCGATACAGGATTATGTGAAATACATCGGGATGTAGCATCGGATATGAACAATTTGCAGGATGCCACTCCTGCGTGAGTGCCCTTTAAACAATAAAACGACATTCCGTCCAACGGCATAATAAAAAACCGTTGCTTCGTCGGATGGATGGCCATTGAAATATGGCACTAATTTGTTGTAAGCAGGGTATTATTGGCTACGAAAGTAAGCATATAGAAGATGGGGTTTTGTATCAAGCATTTATAAACACATTCAATGCCATAATTGAGAACAAGGATTATTTTGTTGACTGGAATGTGAATTTTAATAGAAGATGAGCTGGTTGGAGTGATTTGTTATCACCTTGACCAGTTCTTTTTTATTAGCAAAGATTTCTATATTTCATGTTATAATTGGTTTATGATGTAAATTCTCGAACAGAGGTTTTGAATGAAAGAACAAAGGTGTATGTTTAGTTATTAGAATGAAATTCTTTGGAGGTATATGAAATGGGAATAACGATTTATCAGGTTGATGCATTTACCGAACAACCTTATAAGGGGAATCCAGCAGCCGTTTGCTTATTGGATGAAATTAGAGATGAAACTTGGATGCAGGCTGTAGCCAATGAAAACAATTTATCCGAAACTGCATTTTTGTTGCCAGAAGGCGATGGTTACAAATTGCGTTGGTTTACCCCTACAAATGAAGTAAAGCTTTGTGGGCATGCAACTTTGGCGAGTGCTCATGTTCTGTATAAGGAAAACCTGTTACAATTGGATAGACAGGCTCGATTTTATACTTTAAGTGGTCTGCTAACAGCTAGATACCATGAAGATACGGGCTTAATCGAATTGGATTTTCCAGCAACTTCT
>Ga0209123_1001441_pt1 | contig 23580 bp, 18 predicted proteins | sample BarGraIncu00431A_FD_184500 | JGI IMG/M metagenome (GOLD analysis project Ga0209123, IMG submission 184500) | Arctic peat soil microbial communities from Barrow, Alaska, USA - Barrow Graham LP Incubations 004-31A (SPAdes) (version 2) | ecosystem: Environmental > Terrestrial > Soil > Wetlands >...
GAAGCACTAAGCACAGTAGTAGCAGCTCCGGCACCTGATGACGTACAAGCACCTCCTCATGCAGAGGACGATCTTCCGTTTTGATTCGACAGTTTTCAACAAATAATTACAAAAACCGCTTCAGATTTGAAGCGGTTTTTTTTTATTCAATAATTTGAAAAAAATAATCTGCTGTTATTGACTAAAATAATGCATGTTTTTTTAATTTTGGAAGTAAATATCTTCAGTTAATTTCAAAAAAAAATTCAAAACTATTGCAGAAATGAAAATTTGCAGTATCTTTGCACCGCATTAGAAAACAATGTAACAATAAATACCTGGTTCGGTAGTTCAGTTGGTTAGAATGCCGCCCTGTCACGGCGGAGGTCGCGGGTTCGAGTCCCGTCCGGACCGCATAAGCAAAACGCTAAATCCTTATAATAAGGGATTTAGCGTTTTTGTTTTTATAAGTTGCACAACATTTGCACAACATGTCATTAAATATGAAAAAAAATACATACAATTCAATGAATTTCGTTTAATTCATATAAAACAAAGTTACATCTTATTAAAAAACAAATGATTAAGTGTTTCATATTAATAGATATCTTGCCATTTTCATATAATTTAGACATCACAGAATTAACCAGGAACCTATTATTCAGTAACTTGACTGCAAATTCTATATAAAAACATATTACTTTCATATAGTTTGTTGAAAATGCAATGTGTATTAAACAATCAAATGAAGTTATTTTATTTGATATTCCACATAAGCAATACACAATTAATGATTAAAACATCAAAGTAAGCTTACCAGATTGAGTTGTCATCACAACTCGAATTGCATTCCTAGGTCTCTCCTGCTTTAGTTTGAGCTTAAACTTGTTTTGAAGAGTTTTTGACTTTGTTTCATACAATTCTCCCAAATCGCTAAATAACGTTCAAAAAACAGCTCTAAAGGAAATGAAACGCATAAAAAAAAGTATTATTAATTTTATTCACAGGAGTTGATTTTTTTGAGGAACGAGAAAAAGCAATGTGCCAAATTGCGGGTGGATTATAAAAAGTGTGACTGAAAAAAACAACAGAAGGGTAGATTGTGCGGAAGCCGACAAAAAGACCGTGCAAGCCCAGAGGCACGAGGATTTTTGACGGCTGGTGGTTGACCTGCTGCGCAGCCCGTAATTTTCTCAAGGGCGAAGCCTGACCTTTGGTTATGGAAGGCCAAGCAATTAAGGCGACTGGACAGCGAAATAACTATGTAATGGCACACTTTACAAAAGTGCGCCAGCCGGTGATTAATGAAACTGTTGTTCCAATTCAGATAAGCTAATCGCCGTTTTTTGTTCTGCCAGAATGTCGAAAACCAATTCAAGCTTGGCGGTTGTTTTTATATTCCGACTGGTCAGTTTGTCATCAGAGTTATTCATAAATCAGTTTTAGAATATAAACGATTAAACCCGCAAGCCTGTTCATATAATTTTTGTTCTGAATTTGACATTTTTTATTTTTAATGATTATAGCTGTTTACAGTTATATGGCATTTCAACTCTAACAGTTGTTCCATGACCCACCTCACTTGTAATATTCAATGTGCCTTCCAATAAAATGACCCGTTCTTTCATCCCCAACATCCCGTAAGAGTCTTCCCTTCCGCTGTTATTAATATCAAACCCAACACCATTATCCATAATCTCCATGCATAACTTATTGTCTAATTTCTGAATACGAATTTTTACAAATGTAGCTTTGGCATGTTTTACAATATTGTTCATTGATTCCTGAAGAATTCTGAAAAATGCAAGGGATTGTTGGGGATTCAATTCCAGATTAGAAATATCACATGCAAATTCACAACTGATATGATGTCTTTCCTCAAATTCCCGTAGATATTCTTTTGTTGCTCCAACGAGGCCATGCAATTCCAGTAACTCAGGTCTGAGACCATTCATAATTCTTCGGGCAGTTATGATGGTTTTATCTATCAGGGTTACAAAATTATCGAATTTGTCTAATACGTCTTCTGATCCACTGAAAGTATTCTTTTTTATTGCATCTTTTTTCAACAAACCCATATCAATTTTTAGAGCCACTAATATTTGACCAAGATCATCATGTATTTCGCGAGCTAAAGCAACTTTTTCTTCTTCCCGAACAATTTGCAGATGCGAAGCAAATTTTCGCAATTGTTCTTCTGAATTTAATAATGCTGTCTCCGCCCTTTTACTCTCGGTAATATCTTCTTTTATTGCCAGAAAATGTGTAATTCTTCCTTGATTGTCAAAAATGGGTGAAATAGTAGTGGATTCCCAGTAGAGTTCTCCGTTTTTTTTCTTATTGTGTAAATCACCGCTCCAAACTTTACCTGATTTTACGGTTTGCCATAATTGAGCATATTCTTCCTGTGATTTCTCACCCGAACTAAATATATTTGTTTTTTGTCCTTCGAGTTCTTCTGTTGAGTAACCTGATAACTCAATTGTTCTGGGGTTGACATATTCAATTATTCCCTCCGGATCGGTAATACATATGGCATCGGGGCTTTGCTCTACGGCTCTTGAAAGTTTTCTCAATTGTTCTTCTGCATTCCGTTGTTTAGTGATATTCAGGTTTATTACCTGGAAATGCTGAATACCATTCCACAGAACTTCCTTACGCGAAACTTTTATATGGCGGATTTCTTCATTTTTACCAATAATGCTGATTTCGTAATCGAATACCTCATCTCCATCTTTTCTTTTTTTCTTTCTTTCCTGATGTTGTACATAACTTTCGGGAGTATACCGATTGATTGCCGGTGTACATGTAAATTCTTCCATGCTGTTGAATTCGTAAATATCAAGGAAAGCTTTATTGGCATACACTGTATCTCCATCGACTGAAACAATTCGTATGCCTACAGGAGATTCTGATATTGAGCGACGGAAATTTTTCTCCGATTCTAGAAGTTCAACTTCAATCTGCTTACGTTGAGTAATATCAGATGCAACCCCATCAATTCGTGTTAGTTTCCAGTTTTCGTCCAGGGTTGGATTCATTTTAGCTTCAATCCAATGAATTTCCCCATTGGGATGAGCTATTCTGACCTCATGACGAAGGTTTTTCCCGGAGAATAAGACTGGATAACCCGCATCGACGATGGATTTATCTTCATCAATTATCAACTCATACCACAATTGTGGATTTTTGAAGAACTCAGCTGATGCATGTCCAAATACGGTTTGGTGTGCAACAGAAGCATAAAGCATTTTGTTATGAATCACATCCACCGAGAATACTGCTTCATCCAGGTTATTATGAAGTTTCTCCAATTCTTTATTCGCTTGTTTAAGTGCTTCTTCAGCCAGTTTGCGGTCGGTAATGTCGTGAATTAAAACGTGTCGTGAATTCCGCCCATTAAAGATAACCGAATGCGATATAATTTCTACAAATATCAATTCTCCATTTTTCTTAATGTGCCTCCATTCACCTGAATTATTAAATGGGTTGCGGGTACGATTAACATCTTCTAAAAGAGAGGAGATATCTTCAACCGGACGGATATCTTTCAATGTCATGGAGAGAAACTCCTCCTTCGAGTAACCATAATGAATGATTGCCGCTTCGTTTACTTCCAAAAATGCCAGCGTTTCAAGATCGTAAATCCAATTGGGTTGCGGATTATTGTCGAACATAAAACGATATCTCTCTTCGCTTTCTGCCAGTTTTTTTTCTGCTAACTTACGATCGGTTATATCTTCAAAAATGCAATGGGTTTGTTTAAAATTCCCGAGCTCATCGTACCCAATCTTACCATCGTACGATACACTTAAAATTATACCGTCTTTTCTGACCATATCAAACTGGTAATCATGAATCTCACCATCGGATATAAATTTTGGGAACCGGGTTTTTATCAATTCTGCTGATTCAGTGGTCATGAATTCGCTGAAATAATGATCGATTACCTCTTCACGTTCATATCCCATCGTTCTAAGCCAAGTAGGATTAACCTCAATTAAACGGGTATTAATGTCTAAAGATTGGTAACTCAGAGGAGCATTTTCAAACATAAGGTTGAACTGATTTTCACTTTTCTCCAATTGCTTTTCAGTCAGCTTGCTTTCTAATAAATCCTTATTGTATAAGTTTCTTAAGGAATTATGTTCTTGCCGTAGTTCCTGTAATTCTTTTATAAGTTCTTCATAGGTTTTTTTGTGATCATTCATTGTAATATATTCTCAGATGTATTGATTCTTAATATTGTTTAGACATGACTGATTTTGTTTTGTTTTCTATCGTATGTAAATATACAAAAATATTTAGAACACATATTGCATATATTAATTATTCAAAGGATTTATTAGAAAATTAGTGTAGCAGTTTGTTGAATTATGAACCACAAACTACTACAACAAAGTCTGACAGCGTAATTGTTACATTTACAGAACCATTAAGAAAGGATATATGGTTTTAAACAGGTTGTATCTTTTGTACTGATAGGATAAACTTTTATTTTTTACTGTTTGTTTCCAAATAGGCAGCTATTTGTTCTTTTTGTGAATCGTTTGTTTTTGCACGCTTTTGCATTTTATTTAATAATGGTTCCCAGTTTTTTTTTGTAAACTCCGAAGGCAAATGTAGGTTATGGCAACTGGCACAAGTGTTCATATACAATCTTCTGCCTTGTTGTAGCTTTTCCAGGGAAGTATTCCGGCTTAATGCATCGGTTTGTGTAGGCATATAAAGTGTCGAGGCGCAACTGATTAAAACTACTGCCCCCAATAAAACAAGTATTTTTAGTTTAGAATTCATAGGTTAATATTAAACGGGTTTGTAGTCTTTGATTATCATGAAACTCCAGGTTTCCTATTTTCAAATTTGTGAGTTGTGACATACACGAAAGATTAAGCCCGAAACCTTCGATAGAGTATGATAAAGCCGGACCGGCTGATTAACTAATTATTTTATATTTTTGTTTCCACTTGTAAATTGCTGATATATTTCAATTTAGTTTTTAATCCAAGCTATTGGAAGTTAATTATTAGAATATTTATCTATTGAATTGCTGGTTATAGAATAAAAACATCTATATTTGCACTAAATAATACAACGAAGTAGTATATAACATGAAATTATCAAAAACATCCGAATATGCATTACGCATTTTGATTTACATGGCAAAAGTGCCTAATCAATTATATACAGCAAAACAACTTGTCAAAGAATTAAAAGTTTCTGATAAATACTTACGACGTTTAATGACTGATTTATCGAAATCAGGATTTATCAGAAGTATTCAAGGTAGGGATGGTGGATATACCTTTATTAAAAGCCCCGATGATATTTTGTTGTTTGATATAATTGACTCGGTTGAAGGTATGGATAAAATGAATGGGTGTTTATTAGGCTTTGAAAGTTGTTCAGGTACAAATCCTTGTGCCATGCATTATTTATGGGTGAACGTAAGAACTGATTTAAATAAAGTTTTTCGTGAAACCCGATTATCAGATATGGATTTTAATAAAATATTGAGATACTAATTTTTTTCTATCATAATACTACTCGAAGGTGGTATTATAAATTAAACAAACAGTTTAAATTGACAATAAAATTTACACAAATATGAAAACAATAAATTACAAAGAAGCAACTACTACAAAAAATCCACACGGTGTGGATGCACGCAAAATTCACGATAATGAGAATGTACAAGTAGTTCACATCTGTTTAAAAGCAGGTGAAAGTTTAAAGAAACATGCTACAGCTGTTGATGTTTTTTTCTATGTATTAGAAGGTGAGGGTATTGTAGAAATTGGAGATGAAAAACAAAAAGTCACAAAAGACATACTGATTGTTAGTCCAAAAAACATTCCGCATTGCCTTTACAATGAAAGCAATGCTGATTTCAGAGTATTGGTGGTTAAAACTCCAAAACCCAGTGAAGACCAAAACAAACTAGCAATTCAAAACATCCTCAATAGTCATTCTTCTAAATAACAGAATATCTTATTATTGATTATATAATTTAAAAATATACAAGTATGAAAGCAATTGAAATTTTGGTCAAGGAACACGATAGTATTCTTAAAATGATTGAAATAACAACAACCCTTTTGAAAAAAGAAGATATAACTGAGATAAACATTGAACATGTTGAAAAAATCATCGATTTTATCAAAAACTTTGCGGATAAATACCATCATCTTAAAGAAGAATATATATTATTTCTAGAAATGGAGAAACACGGTATGTCCAGAGAAAGTGGTCCTATTGCGGTTATGCTTCAAGATCATAATGAAGGTAGGAATTACATAAAGCTGGCAGTTGAAGGAATTGAAAAATTTAAACAGGGTGATATTTCTGCATTTGCTCAAATTCAGGAGAATCTGATGGCCTATTGCATATTACTTACAAATCACATTTCAAAAGAGAACAATATTCTTTACCCGATGTCCGAAAGGATTTTACCTGCCAATGTTTTGACAGCCATATCCGACGAATTTGAAAAATCAAATGCAAACACATTTGAAAATGAATATCATGACAAATACCTGAAACTTGTAGAAGATTTCAGCAATATATATTTGAACTAAAAAAGTAAGATTATGAAAATTACAAGAGTATGGCTTGATGAAAGCACAGACGAATGTACTTCATGCGGTTTATGTGAATCAATTGCACCAAATGTGTTTGAAGTACCCGATAAAATGATTGTAAAAGAAAATGTTGATTTTGATTCATTTATAATGGACATAAAAGATGCAGCAGATAGCTGTCCGGTTGGAGTTATAAAATACGAAGAAGTTGATTAATTATTTGAACAAATAATAGATAAAAATGAAAAACTATAAAGAAATAAAAATAGGAGAAATTGTCACACAAGATTTCAGAGCCGCCGAGATATTTAAAAATGCAGGTATTGATTTCTGCTGTGGTGGCAATCAAAGTTTGGAACAGGCCTGCAGGGAAAAGAAAATTGACAGCACCGTACTTGAAACGGAATTGGCTAAACTTGAAAACACAACAGTGAACGCGTTGCATAACTTCAATGAATGGAATCTGGATTTTTTGTGCGACTACATTGTGAATACACATCATAAAACAGTGATGAAATTGTTGCCACAGCTGACAGCTTATACTCAGAAAATTGAACAGGTTCATGGTGTTCACCATCCGGAGTTGCTTGAAATTGCCGCGCTTTTTTCCCAGATTAATGACGAATTAGTACAACACCTCAAAAAGGAAGAAGAAATTTTGTTTCCGGCTATAAAAGACGTGTTGAAAACAAATTCTCCGGAATCAAAAAGGATTATCATTTCAGAAATAACCAGAATGAAAGGCGAGCATGAGTTTGCCGGAGGAGCAATGGATAAAATAAATGTACTGAGTGATAATTACAGCGTACCGGATGATGGTTGCAATACATACCGTGTTACTTATAAATTGTTGGAGGAGTTTGAAGATGATTTGCATATTCATGTTCATCTGGAAAACAACATATTATATCCCAAAGCTTTAAGTCTTGCCATATTAGACTAAATACAATAGAACTCACTAAATATAAATACACTAAATTCATCTAAAACAAAAAATCAATGAAACAATCATTTCTAGACAAGTTTATGAGCAGGAAAGGCTTATCATCAGCTTTTTGGATAATTGCTCTGGTCATGGTTTCCGCGTTAATTTATTACACGGCAAACCTTCAAAAAGAAGTTCCACCCATTCCACAGCAAGTGAAATCGGAAAGTGGCGAAGTTCTTTATACTTACGATGATGTAGTAGCCGGAAAAGGCTATTTTCAGGAATTCGACCTGATGGACTGGGGAAGCATGCTTGGCATGGGAGCCTATATTGGGCCGGATTTTACAACTGATATGCTTCATTACCGGGCAGTTTATCTCTACGATTATTATGGAGAACAGTTGTATGGTAAGAAAAACAAGGACTTGACAGAAATAGAAAGAGGTGCTGTTAAAGTACGTGTGATACAGGATGTAAAGAAACAGACTTCGTTATTAGTTGGAACTACTATTTACACGGATGCTTCAGCCGCAGCCTATAAAGAGAATGTAAAATACATTACAAATATGTTAGTCAAAGGTGATCCGGAACGTGGATTTAAAGGAGGAGTAATCAAACCTGAAGAAGCAGTGAAGATTGCAGCCTTTTTTGATTGGGGTCAGTTAGTTGCTTCGTCATTCCGACCCGGAACTATAAGAACCTGGTCGAATAACTGGCCTGCAGAGCCTTTGGTGGATCAAAGTCTGACATTCAATTCGCACAAAGTTTCCTTATGGGAATTTCTAATTCTTTGGACAATGACTATTGTCGTTATTTTTCTATCGTACGAATATCTGTTTAAGAAAGATCCGGACGAAAAATTGGAAGAACCATTGGTTGTTACAACCATGTATAAATCACAAAAAAAATTATTGAAATATATTCCAATTGTAGCGGGGTTGTTTTTTGTTCAATTAATACTTGGAGGCTATTTATCACACATTTATACTGAACCCGCCAAGGATTTAATTTTATCACAGTCTATCATACCTTTTAACGTATTGCGATCGATGCACGTGCAATTAGCCATTTTATGGGTTGCAGTAGGTTGGCTCGTTGGTGGATTGATTATTGCTCCATGGATTGCTAATCGTGATCATAAATATCCATGGTTGGTTGATGTTTTGTGGATTGCCCTGTTGGTTGTGGCAGTAGGAAGTATAATCGGGTTGTACATGGGTGCTACCGGTCATATGCGTGATGTCTGGTTTTGGTTAGGAAATCAGGGACGAGAATATCTAAATTTAGGTCGTGTTTGGAGCATAGGGTTGGTTGTAGGACTGGTATTTTGGTTTTTGCTTATTTTCTCACTTATCCGAAAAGCAGCGTCAAATAATCCCATCGTAAATACAATTATTTGGTCAGCTTTTGCAATAGCCACACTTTATATGGCGGGAATGATGCCGATAAACAAAATCTTTCCAAACTTCACCATTGATGACTATTATCGTTGGTGGGTAATCCACTTGTGGGTAGAACTTACGTTTGAACTTTTTGCGGCAGGTGTTATTGCATTCTTCACTGTTTCCTTAGGCTTAATTACGCACAAAACGGCTGTTAGGGTTATGTTTTTTGAGATATTTCTTATTTCTCTAAGTGGAACATTAGGAGTAGGGCATCATTATTTCTGGCAGGGTCTTGATGAATATTGGATTGCAATAGGCGGTATATTTTCTGCTCTTGAACCACTCCCAATTGCATTAATGATTATCGAAGCAATCAAAAATCAGCGCGAGAAAATCCATTCAGGAGAAAACTTTAACTTCGGTGTTCCATTTATGTGGATAGCAGGTTCTGCGGTATTAAACTGGATAGGTGCCGGATTCTTTGGAATGGTAATAAACACGCCTACAATTAGTTACTATGCGCATGGTACTTATTTGATTATGCCTCATGCGCATGTTGCTTTGTTGGGTGCATTTGGATATATTTCTATTGCGTTCCTTTATCTGACTTCCAGAGCAAATGCATTGGCAAATAATTATGTGTGGAGTGATAAATTCAGTAAATACGGATTCTGGATTCTGACTATCGGTATATTGTTATATGCTGTACCAACTTATATTATCGGAATTCATCAGGCTCAGGTTGCTATGGAATCAGGTTACTTCTTTGCCCGTACTCGTGAAGCCATTGAAGGACTTAAGTTCTGGATGTGGATTCGTCTTGTACCTGATGGATTAATGATTATAGGTGGAGGATTAATCTTTTATGATTTGACACAAAAAACATTTTTTGCAAAAAAGATAAAAGCGGAATAGAGTTATAAAACATACAGGAATAGGAATTTATTTATTCCTGTATGTTTTTTATTTGACTATTAATTAAAGACATAGATACTTAACCAATAAACCAAATAAAAAATGAGTGAACTTATTAATAATTCTCGTAATAGAAAAGAAAAATTAAAGGAAATTTTATTACAGATTCATCATGGCGGTTCAACTGAGACTGTTCAAAACGAATTATTACTTTCATTAAGCCAAATTCCTTACGGGGAAGTGGTTGAAGTAGAACAGGAACTAATTTCAGAAGGATTACCGGAAGAGGAAATTCTGGATTTATGTGATGCACATTCGGCAGTTCTCGAAGGTCGTGTTGACTTATCAGCTTTGAAACCGGTGGCAGAAGGTCATCCCGTAGATGTTTTTCGGAAAGAAAATGAAGAAATAAGAAAGTTGACCAATTCTATTTTTGCCTTAATTTCTGAAATCAGAATTGAGCCTTCCGAAACGATTACCAACAAATTAATTAAACTAAGAGGACTATTCAATACCCTTTATGATGTTGATAAACACTATCAACGTAAAGAATATCTTCTTTTCCCCTATTTGGAGAAAATGGAAATTACCGGACCACCTAAAGTTATGTGGGGGAAACACGACGAAATCCGTGAATTGATTAAAGGGAGTATTGAAGTGTTAGAAACAACTGAAATGACGAAAGAAGAATTTGGGGCTGTTGCTGAAATTGTACTCGAAATTGCTGCAAAAGGTGCGAAGGAAATGATAACCAAAGAAGAGGAAATTTTATTTCCAATGTCATTGGATGTACTCACGGAAGCTGATTGGTATGAAATAAGCAAGCAATCGCTCGAAATCGGTTTTTGCCTGTATGATCCGTTAATAATATGGAAACCCGATTGGGCAGAAGAGCAATCCATCAACGAATCACAGAAAAGCGGAAGTCATATACAATTACCAAGCGGAAGTTTCTCGGCCGAAGAGATAATGACTATTTTAAATACCTTACCGGTAGATATAACTTTTGTGGACAAAGATGATAAAGTGAAGTATTTTTCACAAAGTGCTGAACGCATATTCCAACGTAACAGAGCGATACTTAACCGTGATGTACGTCATTGCCATCCGCCTGCAAGTGCTCATATTGTTGATAAAATTATAGACGATTTTAAAAGTGGACGACAAAACAGCGCACCATTTTGGATAAATATGGGTGGGAAAATGATACATATTGAGTATTTTGCCTTGCGTAATGATAAAGGTGAATATCTCGGAACACTTGAAGTTTCTCATAATATTACACCCTATCGTGAATTAGAAGGCGAACAGAGAATTCTTTCGTACAAATAAAACAAACTTACAAATACACTAAAATGAAAAAAGAAGAATTGATAATAACACCCAAAACGAAAGTATTTGACATTATCGAGGCATATCCTGAACTGGAAGATATTCTTATAGCTTATGTGCCAACATTCGAGAAACTAAAAAACCCGGTATTAAGACGAACAGTTGGAAAAGTTGCCACATTGCAACAAGCAGCCATAATTGGGAATGTGAATGTTGGCTTACTCGTAAATCAGTTACGCCAGGAGATTGGACAAAATGCTGAGGAAATTATATCTGAAAATCAGCAGTATAATTACCAAAAGCCTGAGTGGTTTGATCAAAATAAAGTAACTGTACAATTTGATGTAAGAGAAATGCTTGCAAATGGAGAACATCCGGTAGCCCAGGTTATGGAAGACCTGAAAAAACAAAAAGAAGATGAAATTTATCAACTTATTGCTCCATTCCTTCCGGTTCCATTAATCGATAAAGCATCCAGTCTTAATTTTATCCATTGGATAAAAAAAGAGAATGATGAATTGTTTTTTATTTACTTTATCAAGAATAAATAATAGACTGATTGATTTTAATTGCGTAACAGAAATACTCCTATGTCAGAATTTACCAATACTTCCGAATTCAGAGCAATAGAACTTGCCTACTATATATTGGGATTGTTGCAGGGCGAAAATGGGTTGCAATTAATTAAAACCAGTATATAAATACCACAGGACATTTCGGAAATACAAAGTATTAGTAGTGATAGAAAGTTATTGGATTGGTAAAATGAACGTATGTATAAATTTTTCAGAAAGACCCATAAATGGGTGGGTGTGGTTATCGCGCTGTTGATTATTATTTTTTCACTCTCCGGTATCTTATTAAATCATCGTCAGACATTCTCTTCGGTAGATATCAAACGGAATATCCTGCCAAAAGAATATCAGTACAATAACTGGAACAACGCTGCTGTTCGATCAACATTAAAAGTGGGAACAAATCTATTTCTGTTATATGGTAATATCGGTATCTGGCAAACCGATTCGAACTTCATAAAATTCAATGATTTCAATGCGGGTTTACCGGAAGGTATTGATAACCGGAAGATATTTAAAGTTATAAGAACAGATAAAGCACTACTGGCGGGAACATTATTCGGGTTATACGAGTTCAATCCGGCAAAGAAACAATGGACTAAGTTACGGCTACCTGTACATGAAGAAAACGTGTTAGATATGTTGCAGAAGGGTGACAGTACTTTTTTGATGACACGTTCCAACTTGCTTGTAAGCACCAATCTGAAGCAATTTAATATCATTAAGTTACCACAACCAGAAAACTACGATAATAAAGTAGGGTTGTTTAAAACATTATGGGTAATTCATAGTGGAGAAATATATGGCGTTGTAGGTAAATTATTGGTTGATTTGGTTGCCTTGGTTTTTATTCTGTTGAGCATTGGAGGAGTAATTTTGTTTTTCTCTAAGAAAGGGTTGAAGAAAAACAAAGCAGATAAAACAAAACACGACAAATTGAAGAAAACGCATAAATGGAACTTAAAGTGGCACAACCGGATTGGTTGGATTACAGGTTTGTTTCTTTTTGTGACAACTCTTACAGGTATTTTTCTTCGTCCACCATTACTCATTGCAATTGCCAATAGCCGGGTTAAGAAAATACCCGGAACTGAACTGGCTACTTTAAATCCCTGGTTTGATGTCTTACGACGAATTATATTTATTCCAGAACAAAATATCTATATTGTTTCTACTTCAGAAGGATTTTATTATTTTGATAAAAACTTTAAAATGGAAGCGAAATTATTTGATCCTCAGCCTCCGGCAAGTATAATGGGTGTAACGGTATTGGAAGACCTTGGTAATGATAATTTAATGGTAGGATCGTTTGAAGGACTCTTCAAGTGGAATTATAAAACCGGTGACGTATATGATTTGATTAAGAAGCAACCTTATGTCCGTCCTGTAAAAATAGGTCCACCCATTGGTGATTTTAAAGTGTCGGGATATAGTTCCGATTTTCATAATCAACAAGCATTTTTCGACTATGATTTGGGTAGTACAAATCTCAACAATGAGGTTAAATTTCCAGAAATGCCAGAAAATGTAATTAAAGAATCGCCCATGTCGTTATGGAGCCTTGCTTTGGAGATTCACACCGGAAGAATTTATGGTGCTTTATTAGGACTGTTTTATATCTTAGTTGTTCCACTGGTTGGAATCTTTCTACTTTTTACACTTATTACCGGAATTGTCATTTGGTTTAAATACCATTTGAAACTGAAAAAAGCAAACAAAACGAATAGAATTGCATTATAATAAGAAATTGCATTTAATACCTCACCAAACAAAAAAAGAATGTGAAGTTAAAACGAAAAATAATTAAATACTCAACCATATTAGACCAGCACGGGAGCTATAATCCATTTGTATTCAGCAGGATATTTTTGTTGTGGGCTTTTTTGGGGTTTATAGGTGGAGTAATTGCAGGTTTATATTGGATAGTACTCGAATTTTTGATACACGAGATTGCTTTTTTTGATGGTTGGAGGGTAATACCGGTGATGACAATCTGCGGACTATTAGCAGGGTTGGTTATTCATTTTTTTGGGGATCCGGGCGAGATAAACCTGATTGTAAATAACATTCGCTTTAATAAAGGAAAACTAGACCCCGGGAATAACCCATCAATGATATTGTCTTCGTTACTATGTATTGCATCGGGTGGAAGCCTGGGTCCGGAAGCTCCCTTGGTTCAGGTAACCGGCTCAACAGGAAGTTGGCTTGGGAAAATATTCAGATTAAAGGGGGAAGAATTAAGGTCATTAAGTATTGCAGGAATGGCATCTGGCTTTACCGCTTTATTTGGTGCTCCATTAGGTGGAAGTTTATTCTCGTTGGAAATACTCCACCATAAACATGCTTTAGAGTATTACAAGGCTATAATACCGGCCTTAGTTGCAAGTTGTTTTAGTTATGTTGTTTTCGCCCTGATCATACATTTAGGCCTTCGTCCTATATGGCATTTATCAGCTTTTGAATACGCAAGTAAATTTGACTTTGGATATGCAATACTCTTTGCAATTGCAGCCACTGCAATAGGCTGGGGATTTATCTACTGTACAAAAGCCTTTAAATACTTATTTGAAAAAAGAAGTATGCCGATATTCATTAAGACTTCAATTGGTGGCGTTTTGCTTGGTGTGATTGCTTATTACTTTCCGCTAACAAGATACTTCGGACATCATGAAATAAATCAACTTTTGATTAATAATCTGTCAATATGGCTTTTACTCTCAATCTTGATATTTAAAATCATTGCAATTTCAATTACCGTAACTTCCGGTTGGAGAGGTGGTTTTATAATTCCTTTATTTTTTGTAGGTGCAACCCTGGGATTAATTATACATCATTTGTTTCCCTTTACCAATCAAACATTGACAATAGTCAGCTGTATGGCTGCAATAAATGCATGTGTAACACGAACACCTATGAGTACCACAATTTTGTTAGCAACACTCACAGGTTTCTCGTACTTTGTTCCTATTTTATTTGCAAGTTTAACCGGATATTTTTTAGCTCCTCAAAAGCCGTTCTTAAGTTCACAAATGGAATAGAAAAGATAAAATGGATGTACCATGGTATAAAATCATTTACAAAAGCATAAATGGAAATAAAAACACCTTCAACAATTCATGATGACGAACAAAAAACAAAATATTTTATTAAACATAATATCGCTATGATATTACAAAACAAAAGATTATATATAAATTAAAATGAGAGTATGCCAATAAAAAAAGTCTGGATAGAGGAAGGATGTACCGGCTGTGGTTTGTGTGAAACCATTTGTCCTGAGGTGTTTAAAATTGATGCTATAGCATATGTTATTGAAGGAGTAAACTATGCGGAGTATTCGATAAAAATTAAGGAAGCAGCTGAATGTTGCCCAAGAGTTGTAATTAAATACTCAGAGTGACAGCAAGCTTACTATTAGCAAAAAAGCATTTTAAATCAACATTACATTATAAAAAAAATAGAAATCATGACAATAACAAAAGTTTGGGTGGAAGAAGAATGTACTTCCTGCGGTGTGTGTGAAGATATTTGCCCACAAGTTTTTCTAATTAAGGATATATCGACTGTAATTGAGGGAGTTAACTTTTCTGAATATGACGCAAAAATTCGTGAAGCGGCTGATGGTTGTCCGATAGAAGTCATAAAATTTTCGGAGGAATAATGAATGTCTTAACACTAAGTCTGGAATAGACAATGAAAATAAAACGGGTTTACGAAGCGGCTCTGATAGAAGATGGTAAACGTATCCTCGTGGACAGATTATGGCCAAGAGGTTTGACAAAAGAGAAAGCTCGTGTTGATTTATGGTTAAAGGATATTGCTCCAAGTACTGAACTCAGGAAATGGTTTGGTCATGAATCTGCAAAGTGGAATGAATTTAAGAAACAATATATTGAAGAACTTAAAAATAACGAACCACAAACTTCGATTCTAAAGGAACAGTTAAAGACAGGAATGGTAACATTGGTTTATGCTGCAAAAGATAAAGAACATAATGAGGCCGTTGTATTAAAAGATTTCTTTCTGCCGGAGTCTTCTCAGTGGACTGAAAATATGAATTTTATGGATAATATTCTCTTTGATTAAAACAACAATTCATCAACAGAATCTGACATAGATTTTATTTGATTGCTTTGTCTTTGAGTAATAAGAGCAATATTATGTCGTGTTTTGAATTCCTATGAAACGACATCGTGTACTTCATTGTACTTAGCTCACGATGAGTATAATAATTAATGAGAAGAGCTAATCTTATTTTTTCATATAATTAAAAAAATACAAAGATGAAAAGCGATCAGATTTTTCCAAAAATAACAAAAGAGATTTATGATACGAGAACTGCCCTTGCTCCCGAAACAATGGAAGCATTCCAGAATTTCAGCAAAGCGGTTTTTAAAGAAGGTGCGCTTTCAGAAAAAACGAAAGAGCTTATTGCCGTAGCAGTAGCCCATGTTACACAATGTCCTTATTGCATACGCAGCCATACTAAACTGGCAATGCGGAAAGGTGCCAGTAAAGAAGAAATAATGGAAGCCATTTGGGTTGCATCCGAAATGAGGGCAGGTGCCGCATATGCTCATGCCGCATTAGCAATTGACGAAATGGAACCACTTGAGTCAAAAGAAACAAAGTAGAGTTAAAGCATGAAATTTTTTTTCTTTTCTTGAAGTTCTTTTCTTTGAAGTTGGTTATTTAATTACGATTAGGACATTGACTTAAAAGCTTTATTTATTCTTTAGGAGTTATGGTGTTCCGCAAAAGAGTATCTTATACAGAGTTATCATAGATATTTGACACCTCTTTATTAGAGGAAACTGGGGAAATGGAGGAAACTGGATATTTTGAGTATGATTTTCAATCGACCTTTTCTACGCTCAGAAGAGCTTGAATAAATTCTGCTTTGCGCTCACTTATGCAAAAAGTGTGACAGAAAAAAACAACATAAGGGTGGATTGTGCGGAAGCCGACAAAAAGACCGTGCAAGCCCAGAGGTACGAGGGGCGGGGGTTTTTGCCTGCTGGTGGTTGCCCTGCGGAGCTGCCCGAAATAAACTACCAGGCGAAGCCTGACCTTTGGTTCTGATAACTTTATATTGGCACACTTTACAAAAGTTCGCCAGCAGGGGGGGCGTGGGTTCGAATTCCGATACCCCGACAATTGAAAATCAGCTATTTACAATCAATTTGTAGATAGCTGATTTTTTAGTATCACATACAATTCACATACAACTTTGTCAGTTTAACTGATAATTTACTTATAAAGTCGTCCTAAATCTAAATGAAATGTCATATTTATACTTTTAAGATAAATTTGAATGTTCAATCTCCCGATACACATAAAAATTTCCACTTCTACCCAAACGAATTTTGTAAAAATATTTAATGAGCAGTATTGATTATCTGGTCTTCATCGATATATTTCCAACATCAACAGGGGCTGCAACAGAAAAGAAATACTCTTGATTATAGATATTTCAAAATTACTATTGAGTAGATTGAATTAATACTTTAATAGTAAAATGCTTACCAATTATTTTCATACCAACAATTTCTACATTTATATGATTTGTCAAGTCGAAAGGTAAGCATTAATTCATGAGTTCCAAATGAACTTCTACTAATTCCACTTAAATTGTAATCGAAGCTATATGATAACCACAAATTTCTACTTAAATCAAAACCAAACAATGCTCCAATTTCGCTCCAGGTTCTATATGTTAGACTTAACTGAAATGGGTCAGTTTCAGCAGTTGATTTAAAGTAACCGGTTAAATTAAATTCCATTTGATATAAGTTTGCATATTGTATTCCACAAATACCATATCCTAAATTCATAAAGCCATGATCATAATCCCTATGAATAGCATAAATGTAATTTGTATTTATAAACAACTTGTTGATTTGACTAAATAATGAAAACATATTTTGACTCGAAATGCCCAAACGCCATATTTTATTCGTTAATTCAAAACCTAAATCTGCATTTATATTGTTTTCTCTTAACAAACGAGTCAATACGACTGGATCACTAGGAGTAGGAGAAAAAATTTCTGAAACATCATAGCCTAAACTTTGAAAATTCAAACCTAATCCCAAATTCATCCTCCAATTACTCTCCGCCAAAATAGAATATGCATAAGTTAAACCAATGTCAGTTGTTGATGTAAATCCAATTTTATCTTGTAAAACTTTCAATCCAATTTGTGTTTTATAGAGATTATCTAAATTGAGTGCTCCCGATATAAAAAGGGTTTTTGGTGCTCCTTCAAATCCTACCCACTGATGACGTATCGCCATATTAAACTCAGCTAAGTATTGATCGTTTATGGAAGCAGGATTGATAAAATATGTTTTGTTCCAATCGTTATTAAAACGAATATTTGATTGAGCAATAATAACTATTGTCAATAAATTACAAATTATAAGTATAACAGTTTTTTTCATCTTCTCAAATTTATCTCACAACCATTACAAATCTAGAAGAGGTTTTTATTCCTGTTACAGTAGATGTATATTCAATTATAAAATATGTTCCATTAGTGACCTTTTGCCCTTTATATGTTCCATCCCAACCATCAGTACCATCGTATAATAAAATACCATTCCTATTAAATACTTGGATATGAAATCCTTTCATGAATACGTCATCTACTCCATCCCCATTTGGGGTGAACACATTATCTTTTGAATTATTCTTAATCCAAATCCTTTTTGTAGCAAATTCGTCGCAACCATTTGGATTCCGGACTCTTAATTTTACATCAAAATAACCATCCCTTAAATTTTCAAATGTATGATTTTGGTTGTTTCCTTCTGCATATTTACCATCTCCAAAATCCCAGAAATAATTCGAGTAATTTATACTTTCGCTCCACAAATCAAGGGTTGGATTATCTGTTGTAATTTCATCTCGATCTGATTGTATGGTATAATTGTATGTATCGAAATTGGTCGCTTTAAAATTTAAAGTTGAATTACAACCTGCTTTAGAAATACCTAATACAGAATAATCTCCTATCTGTTTTATTATAATACTATCGTTTACAGATCCATTGTACCAGCGGTACGTATTTGCTCCTGAAACATGCAGCACTAATGAATCACCAACACAAAATATTGGTAACTTATCTAAAACAAGGTATGGAGCTGCTTCAACTATAATGACTTTTTCAAAAATGCTGGTGCATATTAAATTTTTCAAAGTTAGAATAACTTTATAGGTTCCAGGAGTTGAGAAAGTATGTTCAGGGTTTTGTGAAGTATCGGTAGTGCCATCTCCAAAATCCCATAAAAAAAGATAGTCGCTTACAAGGCCGATTGGTATTATAGCTTTGAAACCTAAAATACTAGCATCACAATTTAATAACTGATAATCTATACCAGGATTCGACATCGACAGATTAAAGGTGTAATTTGCAGTACAACCTAATCCATCACTTACTCCGAGAACTATTATCCCACTTTGAGTTGTTTCCATGATTTCATTGCTCAATCCTTTTGCAGTTCCACTTGACCACGTAAAAAGGTAAGGAGGTACACCGCCTACTGCCTCAGCTGTACAGATTTCTTTTAGAATCTTAGTTTCACAGTTAAATTCCGGTGTTGTAATTACAGATAATGTAATTGGTTCTTGTCTGATAACTTCATAATTCTGACTTATTGTACAACCATTCGAATCGTTTATATTTACAATGTAAGTTCCTGCCGGTATATTTGACAAATTTTTTGTTGTTTTTCCATTTGACCATGCATAACTGTAAGGTTGTGTACCACCGGATATTGTCAATTCAATCGCACCACTATTTGGATTATTACAACCGAATGCATTCGTAATCTGAGCAGACAATTTTAATTCTAGGGGTTCAATTATCGTAAATACTTTAGTGAAACTACAAGAAGAGGCATCACTGATTGTAGCAGTGTAAGTTCCGGGTGCTAAATTATTACGAGTGACTCCTGCAGATGAATTATCTGACCAAACTAAAGAAATCGGAGCAATTCCACCATGAATGTTTAAATTTATACTACCATTATTACCTCCGAAACAAGAAATATTCTTTACCACAGACTGAATGTAAAAATCGGCTTCAGAAATATTGATTTCAATTGTTTTCTGACAAGCATTTGCATCAGTCACAATCACATTATATGTCCCGGGTGACAAATTATCCTGCAATATATCTTTTCCAAGATTGCTCCATTGGATCTGATATGGTGGAATACCACCCGTAATATCTAATTTTATTGAGGCATTGTTTGATCCATAACATGTGACAGGAGTAGTTATCACATTTATTTTTACTTCATCCGGTTGGGTAACAGTAACAGTGAAGTTCTGAGTACAACCGGTACTATCGGTTACTAAAAGTTGATATATTCCTGCGGCAATGTTGGTTAAATTCTTATCATTACTTGTATAACCATTCGGACCTGACCAAAAATAATTATACTCTAAAACTCCAGGCGTTTTTTCAACCGGTACTCCTCCTTCTACATTTATAGATATAGCACCATTTGTATCACCAAAACAATTTAAATTTATCTGATTTATCAATGTTATAACTATAGCTGTAGGTTCAGTAATAGTGAATGAAGTAATTTTTGGACCACAATTGTTTGCATCTGTAACAGAAACCGTATAGTTGCCGGGACTCAAATTAGAAATAGCTTCGAAACCTGTAAATGGATTTGCATCTTTAGTCCAGGTATATTTATAGGGTAATGTGCCTCCGGATACCGATATCGCAATTTCGCCATTTGCTGCACCAAAGCAACTTACATTTTTATTTGTAACTGTTTTTATAATTATATCTGCAGGCTCAGTTATAGTATAATTCGTAGAGAATGGTAGACCGCCGTCATCCATAATTTTAAGATTATAATCGCCAGGAGCAAGATTACTAACAGATGTGGCAGTTGATGAAAATCCTTTAGGCCCGATCCAGGAAATTAAATAAGGTTCTCCGCTAGAGAAAGGAATACCACCTTCTATTGCCGTTTGAAGGCTTCCATTATTTGCGCCATAACAATCAATATTCTTTTGTATAATATTAGGCTTAATTGTTGGATATACTGTAACAACAATTTTAAAATTTGTTCCGATACAAGCTCCTGATGTAGGAATAACGGTATAAGTTACTGTTGCAGTTACACGTGTCAGGTTAGTTAAAGTTTGACTTATAAATGTCTGTGGATTATTCTGTAACGATGCACCGGTTATTGAATTGATCGGATTTATAACCGGTGATGACCACGTATAGGTTGTTCCAACCGGAACTATATCGCCATTTAAATTATCAGGGATAATTTTGAAAGTCTGATCACTACCTATCCGCACACTATATTCCGATATAACAGGATATGGATTAACTGTTACTGCTGCAATGTTTGATGTAATATTACTGCATCCGCCGGTTGGAAAAGTAAGAACACAATAATAATATATAGTATTAAGGTTAGTTGTTGGTGGGTTATAAGTTGCATTTTTCCCATCCGCAATTGCTAAACCACCTGTATAGCTGTTTGTATTATTACTATACCACTGATATTGAGGAGTGCCAACGCCATCTTTATAAGTAACATTAAGTTGAATCGCTGTTCCGTTGATACAAACAGAACTTGACTGAGGCTGACTAGTGAACGTTGGAGCCGGATTTACGGTTACTTTAGCAATACTACTTGTTACGGCACACCCTAAACCTGTTTGCGAAATCAAACAGAAATAATACTTGGTTCCCACTACATCTGTAGGTGGAGTAAATACTGCATTTTTAGCAGCTGTAATAACTATACCTCCGAGAATAGAACTTGTAGTGTTGCTATACCATTGATATGAATAAGTACCTTCACCTCCTGTTACAGTCACTGACAAGTCAGTAGGAGTTGTACTTTGACAAACTGTTTGTATTGCTAAATCAGGGGAGGTAACTACTGGATCTGCAAGGACAATAACTTCTGCCGTTTGACTTGTTGCTGAACCACAACCACTGGCGTTCAGGCTCACTATGACATAGAAATAATAAGTTCCAACAGTATTAAATGCAGGAGGAGGATAGCTAGAGGAAGTCGCCCCTAAAATCTGAGTTCCACCTGTATTGCTGTTTATAGTGTTGCTGTACCACTGATAAGTTGCAGTTCCAGATCCACCGGTATAGGCAACCATAAAGGGAGCAATGGTTCCGCCTAAACAAATTTTTTGAGTCGTAAGCGGTTGTATGCTGATTGTCGGCAATGCGTTTACGGTTACAATAGCTTTATTTGAAGTAATATTTGAACAACCTCCACCCGTCAACGTAATTATACAATAATAGTAAACGGAACCGACAGTACTTGTTTCAGGGTCATAAGTTGCAAAAGTAGCACCCGCAACTTGATTTCCCCCTGTGTCATTGTTTGTATTATTGCTATACCACTGATAAGAAGCCGTTCCTGTACCATTTGTATATGCCACTTTCAGTTGAATTGCTGTACCGTTGATACAAACAGAACTTGACTGTGGCTGACTAGTAAATGTTGGAGCAGGATTTACGATTACTTTAGCAATACTACTTGTTACTGCACACCCTAAACCTGTTTGAGATATCAAACAGTAATAATATTTCGTCCCCACTACATCTGTAAGAGGAGTAAATGTTGCATTAATTGCCGCTAAAATTGCCGCTCCGCCGACTACAGAATTTGTTGTATTGCTATACCATTGATATGAATACGTTCCTTCTCCTCCTACTGCAATAACTGATAAATCAGCAGGTGTTGTGCTTTGACAAACAGATTGTGTGTTTAATGGTTGAGTTGTAACAACAGGATCTGGTGATACTATAACTTCAGCTGTTTGACTTGTTGCTGAACCACAACCACTGGCGTTCAGACTCACTATGACATAGAAATAATAAGTTTCAACTGCATTAAAAGCAGGAGGATTATAGCTGGCTGATGTTGCTCCATTAATCTGAGTTCCACCAGTACTGCTGTTTGTTGTATTGCTGTACCACTGATAAGTTGCCGTTCCAGATCCTCCGGTATAGGCAACGGATAGGGGAGCGATTACTCCACCTAAGCATATTTTTTGGGTAGTAAGTGGTTGGGTACTGATTGTTGGCAATGCATTTATGGTAACATTAGCTATATTTGATGTAATACTTGCACAACCTCCACCTGTTAGCGTAATTATACAATAATAGTAAACGGAGCCAATGTTAGCCGTTTCAGGATCGTAGTTGGCGTTATTAGCACTATTAATCGGAATTCCACCTGTATTACTGTTTGCGTTATTACTATACCACTGATAAGAAGCAGTTCCAGTTCCATTTGCATAAGAAACACTTAGTTGATTAGCGGTGCCGCCGATACAAATAGAACTAGATTGCGGCTGAGTAATGAAAGTTGGGGCTGGATTAACTTTGACTTCAGCTATGGTACTTGTTGCATTACAACCTAAACCTGTTTGAAATGTCAAACAGTAATAATATTTCGACCCCACTACATCTGTAGGTGGCGTAAATATTGCATTTATAGCAGTAGGAATAGCTGTACCTCCGGCAACAGAATTTGTGGAGTTGCTATACCATTGATATGAATATGATCCTTCACCACCTGAAGCAGTTACTGATAAATTTGCTGGAACAGTGCTCTGACATATAGTTTGTGTTGCTAATGGTTGAGCTGTAACAACAGGATCTTGTAGTACTATTACTTCAGCTGTTTGACTAGTGGCAGAACCGCAACCACTGGCATTCAAACTTACTATGACATAGAAATAATATGTTCCAACAGCATTAAAAGCAGGAGGATTATAGCTGGCTGATGTTGCTCCATTAATCTGAGTTCCACCAGTACTGCTGTTTGTTGTATTGCTGTACCACTGATAAGTTGCCGTTCCAGATCCTC
>Ga0209123_1001442_pt1 | contig 23576 bp, 14 predicted proteins | sample BarGraIncu00431A_FD_184500 | JGI IMG/M metagenome (GOLD analysis project Ga0209123, IMG submission 184500) | Arctic peat soil microbial communities from Barrow, Alaska, USA - Barrow Graham LP Incubations 004-31A (SPAdes) (version 2) | ecosystem: Environmental > Terrestrial > Soil > Wetlands >...
CAGGTTTCGTGGGTAACCGTATTATGATGCTTATGATTAATGAAGCTGTATGCACGCTAATGGAGGGTGTAGCCAGTGCTGAAGATATTGACAATGTAGCTAAACTTGGTTTTAATCATCCCATGGGTCCACTCGCCCTATCCGATCTCATTGGTAATGATACTGTACTCTATATCATGGAAGTGTTACATGACGGTTATGGCGACCCTAAATATCGTCCGTGTCCATTGCTAAAGAAAATGGTACAGGCAGGATATCTGGGACGTAAGTCTGGTAAAGGATTCTACGATTACAGTTCAAAATAACAACAAATTAACAAAAGAAGTATCATTTGTCGGTGCTGCACCGATGGTGTGGAAAATGTCTCAACAATTATAACAAGATGTGTATGATAAATAAAATCCATTTCAATAAATCAGATATGATTTATTGAAATGGATTTATTTGTCTCTAAAAAAGACTCCTGGTTCGCAAAAAGCGTTGCCAGGAGTCTTGGTATGAACCGAAGCTATTTCTTCATTACAGTAGCTTTACCATCAATCACGATTGTACCATGTTGATTGGTAACAAAAGTTCTAAAAATCAGACGGTTTTTAGCTTCGATTTTTTCAATAACTTCGACGGTAGCAGTAACCGTATCGCCAATTTTTACGGGAGCTTTAAAGGATAATTCTTGTCCCATGTAAATGGTGTTAGCGCCAGGTAGGGTTGTTCCAAGTACAGCTGAAATAAAGCCTGCTGATAACATGCCGTGGGCAATACGTTCTTTAAACATACTAGTTTTAGCAAATTCGGCATTGATATGTACTGGATTAAAATCACCTGTTAGACCAGCGAATGTATAGATATCATATTCACTGACGGTTTTGGACATACTCGCTTTGTCCCCAACTTGAATGTCGACAAATTGCACATCTTGAATCATAAAAATAGCCCCCTTTTTTATTTACTTGGCATCAGAAATGATATTAATTTCTGATGCCAAGATACCACGTAAATCCTTTTAAAGTATCCCAGTCATGGTATGGATGGCAATGATTACAAAAACCATAGCTGTTTTGAGGCAAGTCAGGACAAAGATATCCCCATAGGAATCTTTATGAGTCATTCCGCATACAGCAAGTAAGGTGATGACGGCACCATTATGGGGCAGGGTATCCATACCACCAGAAGCCATTGAGGCAACTCTATGCAGGATTTCTGGAGACATCCCGATGGTGTTTGCCCAAGCTATCCAGTCTTTAGCCATTAAATCTAAAGCGATAGACATACCACCAGAGGCTGAACCGGTAACGCCAGCCAAAACATTGACAGTGATCGCTTCAGATACCAGTGGCGAACCGCCGACTTTAATACTCATTAAAGCAGCAGAGATGGATTTAAAACCTGTGAGTGAAGCGATGACATTACCATAGCCAACCTCGGATGCAGTGTTCATGATCGCGAGTAGAGAACCAATAGCTCCGGCATTTAAGGATTTAGCCAAAGCACCATTGCCCAAATTCTTATAACCAAGGGCAACAGCCAATACAATACCAGAGATGAGGGCAATGATGAGGGACCAGATACTAATAACATTTTTAACCGCTGGTGCAGTTAATGGAAGTTTCATAGCGATAAAGGGAGCCAGCATATTCGGGTCCCAAACGAAGACTGTAGTCATGACATAGTTTACAATTAATACTGTCAATAAGGGTAACACGGCTAGTTGCCATGAAGGTAGGTGCATATCGTCTTTAATTTCAGGTTCATTGAGAGTATGAGGGCCATAACCTTCGCCAGCTGCGAAAGCTTTTTTACGGCGATGTTCTAACCACAAAATACCAAGTGAAAAAATGGAAATTCCGCCAATGAGGCCTAAGATTGGTGCTGCATAAATATTGGTACCAAAGAAGTTCGTTGGTATAAGATTTTGAATTTGCGGAGTGCCTGGTAAGCAGTCCATCGTGGCAGTAAAGGCTCCTAAGGCAATGGTGGCCGGTAATAGTCTTTTAGGAATACCAGCTTCTTTGAACAATGCGGAGGCAAAAGGGTATACTGCAAAGACAACTACGAAGAGGCTTACACCACCGTAGGTCAGGCACGCGCCGGCTAAGACAATAGCTAGGATAGCACGTTCCTTGCCTAAGGATTTCATGATCGCACTGGCAATTCCTTTGGCGAGACCAGTGTCTTCCATGAGTTTACCAAAAACGGCACCTAACAGGAAGACAGGGAAAAAGGCTTTAATGTATGTGACTCCTTTGGCCATAAATAATTCTGTATAAGCTGGCATGAGTGGCAAGCCAGACATTGATGCTGCCAATAACGCGAATACAGGAGCAAATAAAATAACAGAAAATCCACGATACGCAAAGAACATTAACAAAAATAAACTAAGAACAATACCTACTACTTCCATAATAATAATCTCCTTATTTAATAAATTAGCCGTATGGCAAGTAAATTCACTTCTGAGCCTCCTTTGTTACTATACTTTTAATATATGCAAATTTCATGCCAATTCAAAATACAACAAATAGTACATGAAATTCATAATAATAGAAGAAAAGATGTATATGTATATAGACAATATGTATAAAAAAAGAGACACAAAATAAAGGGAATATTGATATAGGTGTCTAATTAAGCTAAAGGATAGATATGGGGAGGTGGGTATAATGCAAGTAAAAAAATTGATGAGTACAAACATCGTTACTGTTGTGCCTACTATGTCGTTGGAACAAGCCTTAATTATTATGAATGAAGCGGGTGTTGATGAGGCATTTGTGATTAATAATGAGGGTAAAGTAAGTGGTTCTATTAACAAAACGGGATTTATCAAGGCTCTGGCCCTGAAGGATATGCAAGAGATCAAGGTTCAAGAGATCATGGATCATGAGTTGGTTTCTCTACCTTGTACCATGACGATCAAACAATTAGGACAAGAATTTGAAATTTATCGCTATAACTTTTTTTTGGTAGTCGATGGGAAAAATACTCCAATCGGTATCTTAAAACCCATTGATATAGCTAAATACTTATCGGCAAAATCATCATCTTTCGTAGCAGAAATGCAAGCGGTGCTGAATGGAGCCTATAATGGTGTTATCGCCATAAATATGCAGGGAATCGTAGTATTGTTTAATGCCGCGGCTGCACTTCTTAGTGGAGTGACTGCCAAGACGGCCATTGGCCATCATATTAATGATGTTTTACCGAATACAGGTCTTATTCGAGTACTAGAAACAGGCGTAGCAGAGCTAAACCAGCAGCAGAATATTGGGCGCTGCCAAATTCTTACGAATCGATCCCCGATTCGTAGTAACAATCGAATTATGGGGGCGATGGCTGTTTTTCAGGATATTACTGAGCTGCAGGCTGTTGCCGCAGAACTAGAAAATGTCAGGAATCTAAAGAGTACATTGGAGTCGGCCATTGAAAGTATCTATGAGGGGATTGTTATTGTTGATAAAAATGGCATGATTACGATGATCAATCAGTCTTATTGTGAGTTTATTGGTGTAGTGGCTGATAAGGCCATTGGTAGATATGTAGCCGATGTGATTCCTAATACTCGTATGCATGTTGTCGCCCAAGGTGGTAACGCTGAAGTAACGAATATTCAAAGGATAAAAGAGAATAATTGTGTAGTGACTAGAATTCCCATCGTTAAAGATGGGGAAAGGGTTGGGGCAGTGGGCAAGGTTGTCTTTAAAGATGTTAAAGATCTGAAAATACTATCGACCAAATTAAATAAATTGCAGCTTGAAGTAGAGTATTACAAGGAAGAATTGCGCAAAACTTATGGCAGCAAGTATATTTTTGACAATATTATCGGCGGTAGCGAGAAAATGCAGTGGGCTAAAGGCATTGGGATTAAAGCGGCCAAAGGTAATTCCACCGTGCTTGTTTTAGGTGAAAGCGGGACAGGCAAGGAAATGTTTGCCCATTCTATTCATAATGAAAGTCCGCGGCAAAATGGTCCTTTTATCAAAGTGAATTGTGCGGCTTTACCCGATAACCTTTTGGAATCAGAACTATTTGGGTATGACGAAGGAGCATTTACTGGGGCAAAAAAAGGCGGAAAACCAGGTAAATTTGAGCTATCCAATGGTGGTACCATCTTTTTAGATGAAATTGGTGACATGCCTCTCGCGATGCAAGCCAAAATGTTACGTGTCTTGCAAGAAAAGGAATTTGAGCGTGTTGGCGGAACGAAAACAATTAAATTAGATTTGCGGATCATCGCCGCCACCAATCGTGATTTGGAGAAGATGATTAAAGACGGCGAGTTTCGCCATGATTTATATTATCGTTTAAATATTATTTCCTTAACGATTTCTCCGTTACGGGAGCGGATTGAGGATCTACCTATGTTATGCAACATGTTATTAAAAAAAATCAACAAGCAGACTCCACATTGTATTGAAGGAGTATCAGCGCCTGCGTTGCAGCTCTTAAAGAATTATCCTTGGCCAGGTAATGTTAGGGAATTGGAGAATATACTGGAAAGAGCTATAAATTTGATGGATGATGATGAATTCTTTATCACTCCTGAGTGTTTGCCACCTGGAGTAAAAAAAGTGACGAAGTTGAAGGAACAGAGGGAAATAAGTGACAACTTATCTGGCTTGCTAGAGGATACAGAAAGGCAGGCCATCATAAGGGCATTAGAAGTAACACGTGGTAATAAAAGTGAAGCTGCTAAAAATTTAGGTATTCACCGGTCGGGTTTTTACCAAAAAATGCGTAAATATAAAATTCAATAAGGGGGCTAACATATAACCTACATAAATATATAGTAAAGTATTTACATTCTATTAAATTATATCCCAATCCATCCTCTTTTTTAAAGAAATAGGGTTAGTGTCAATAGTTCGACGATTGACACTAACCCTGGGTATTTAGGGGATACTTTTCAAAAAGTGTAGCATACTGGAGTTAATACAATATATTTGAGATATAAGGAGGTTATTGTTATGCAATTTAAACTTACTGAAGATCAAAAAATGGTGCAAAAGCTAGCCCGGGATTTTGCTGAAAAGAGACTGACACCGACGGTAGCAGAGCGGGATAACAAAGAAGAATTTTCTCGGGAACTCGCTAATGAGATGGGGGAAATGGGTTTAGCGGGTATTTGCTTTCCAGAAGTGTACGGCGGCTCTGGTGGCGATGTAATGAGCTACATTTTAGCTGTTGAAGAATTATGCAAAGCCGATGATGGCGTAGGTATTACATTATCGGCTACGGTATCATTATGTGCGTGGCCAATTTATGCTTATGGTACGGAAGAACAAAAACAAAAGTATCTAGTTCCCTTGGTAGAAGGTGATAAACTAGGTGCATTTGGACTTACTGAGCCCAATGCTGGTACTGATGCGGGAAGTCAGCAAACTATGGCAATGCTTGACGGTGATGATTATATTCTTAACGGCAGTAAAGTGTTTATTACCAATGGTGGTGAGGCTGAAACCTATGTCATATTTGCGATGACTAATAAATCAAGAGGTATGAGGGGCATTAGTGCATTTATCGTGGAAAAAGGCATGCCAGGTTTTAGTTTTGGCAAAAAAGAACACAAAATGGGTATTCATACTTCATTAACGAATGAATTGGTCTTTCAAGATGTACGTGTGCCGAAAGAAAATTTACTAGGCAAAGTGGGGGAAGGTTTTAAAATCGCCATGAGTACCTTGGATGGCGGTCGTATTGGTGTGGCTGCGCAGGCATTAGGTATTGCTCAGGCGGCTCTTGACCATGCTATAAAATATTCAAAAGAACGAGTGCAATTTGGTAAACCTATTGCGAGTAATCAGGCGATTGCATTTATGCTGGCTGACATGGCTACCAAAGTTGATGCGGCTCGTTTACTGGTTTATCGCGCTGCTTATCGAAAAGATCAAGGTTTATCCTATGCTAAGGAAGCAGCAATGGCAAAATTGTTTGCTTCAGATATTGCGATGACGGTTACTACTGATGCGGTACAAATCTTTGGCGGTTATGGTTATAGCCGAGAATATCCTGTGGAACGTCTGATGCGTAATGCTAAGATTACACAAATTTATGAAGGAACTAACCAAGTGCAACGGATGGTCATTTCTGGGGCTATCTTGCGTTAGGTTCCTCAAATAACAATCAAGAAGACTCCCAATTTCGCAAAAAAATGCGAGACGGGAGTCTTCTTGATTGAGTAGCAGAGAAAAAATTATGATCAGATGTCCCTGTTATCATGAGACAAACTTTTAATTTTTAAAGTAACCCAGTCATGGTGTGGAGAGCAATAATTACAAAAACCATAGAGGTTTTTAGACAAGTCAGGACGAAGATATCTTTATATGAATCTCGGTGAGTCAGTCCGCATACGGCCAGTAAAGTAATAACTGCACCGTTATGGGGCAAGGTATCCATACCGCCAGAAGCCATTGAGGCGACTCTGTGTAAGATTTCAGGAGACATACCGATGGTATTCGCCCAGGCTAGCCAGTCTTTGGACATTAAATCTAAAGCAATTGACATACCGCCAGAGGCTGAGCCAGTAATACCAGCCAAAACATTAACGGTAACGGCTTCAGAGACCAATGGAGAACCACCAACTTTGATACCCATTAAAGCAGCAGAGATGGATTTAAAACCTGTGAGTGAAGCAATTACATTGCCATAACCAACTTCAGAGGCCGTATTCATAATTGCTAGTAGCGAACCGATAGCCCCGGCATTTAAAGATTTAGCCAAAGAACCTTTACCCAGATTCTTATAACCAAGAGCAATAGCCAGTAGAATACCAGAAACTAAGGCAATAATGAGGGCCCAGATACTGATAACATTTTTAACGGCTGGTGCAGTTAAAGGGAGTTTCATAGCGATGAAAGGGGCCAGCATATTTGGATCCCAAATAAAAACTTGGGTCATAAGATAGTTTACAATTAATACTGTCAATAATGGTAACACGGATAACTGCCATGAAGGTAAGTGCATATCTGTTTTTAATTCAGGCTCATTCAAGGTGTGAGAGCCATAACCTTCGCCAGCTTGAGCTGCAGTCTTACGACGATGCTCTAAATATATAACACCAAGAGTGAAAATTGCAATACCGCCAATAAGGCCTAAGATGGGTGCTGCATATATATTTGTACCGAAGAAATTTGTCGGTATAAGATTTTGAATTTGTGGTGTGCCTGGGAGACAGTCCATAGTGGCTGTAAAGGCTCCTAGGGCAATGGCGGCGGGTAAGAGACGTTTAGGGATGGCAGCTTCTTTGAATAATGCGGAGGCAAAAGGGTATACTGCAAAAACAACTACAAACAGGCTTACACCACCGTAAGTAAGTGCACCACCGGCTAAAACCACCGCTAGAATAGCGCGTTCTTTACCCAAAGACTTCATAATAGAATGGGCAATACCTTTGGCGAGACCAGTGTCCTCCATTAGTTTGCCGAAAACGGCACCAAGTAAAAAAACTGGAAAAAAAGCTTTAACATAAGTAACGGCTTTAGCCATAAATAATTCTGTATAGGCTGGCATGAGTGGCAAGCCAGACAATGAAGCTGCTAATAAGGCAAAAACAGGAGCGAACAAAATAACCGAGAATCCTCGATAAGCAAAAAACATTAATAAAAATAAACTAAGGATAATACCTACTACTTCCATAACAATAACCTCCCTTATTTTACTTATTAGTCTTATGAAAATTTGAGTGGTTTCTTAGCCTCCTTCCCCAGAAACTCTCTACCATATCTTTTATATATGCAAATTCTGTGCCAATTCGGAATATAGTGAAAATTACCGTCAAATCATATTTCCAAGTCAACAAATTCGGCTGCAAATGAGCATTTTGAGACTATGGTGGACTCTAACCTCATGACTCCCCCAATAGAGCACAGCAAAGTTGGACAAGAAGAGGAATCTTTGTACATATAAATAGACAGCATGTATAAAAAAAGAGACACAAAATAAGAGGGATATTGAAATAAGTATCTAATAAAACTATAAGATACTTATGCGGAGGTGGAAAATGCACGTAAGAGATTTAATGAGTACAAACATCATCACGATTGCGCCTACTATGACGTTGAAACAAACACCACTTCTTATGAATGAGACTGGTGTTGATGAGGTCTTTGTCATTAATAATGAAGGTGAAGTAATCGGATTTATTAACAAAGTGAGACTTATTAATGCTCTGGCCCAGAAGAATATACAGGAGATCCAGGTCCAAGATATCATGGACAAAAAGTGGGTTTCTCTACCTAGCGAGATGACAATCAAGGAATTAGAACAGGAATTTGAAATTTATCAGTATAATTTTTTCCTGGTGGTAGATAAGTCCAATTTCCCCATCGGTATTTTAAAACCCATTGATGTAGCTAAATACTTATCGGCAGAATCCTTGTCTTTCGCAGCAGAAATGCAAGCTGTGCTGAATGGAGCTTATAATGGTGTTGTTGCCATAAATATTGAAGGAATTGTCGTATTATTTAATGCCGCAGCGGAACTTCTTACTGGACTGACTGCCAAGACGGTCATTGGGCATCATATTAATGATGTTTTACCAAATACAGGTCTTACTCGAGTGTTAGAAACAGGTGTAGCAGAGCTGAACCAGCAACAAAATCTGGGGCGATGCCAAATTATTACGAATCGATCCCCGATTCGAAGTAACAATCGAATTATGGGGGTTGTTGCTGTATTTCAGGACATTACTGAGCTGCAGTCTATTGCCGCAGAACTAGAAAATGTAAAAAACTTGAAAAGCACATTGGAGTCGGCGATTGAAAGTATCTTTGAAGGTATCGTTATTGTTGATAAACAGGGTATGATCACGATGATAAACCAGTCCTATTGTGAGTTCCTTGGTGTAGAGGTCGGGCAAGTAGTTGGTAAACACGTGGCAGATGTCATTCCCAATACACGTATGCATGTTGTTGCCCAAGGTGGTAAGGCTGAGATTGCGGACATTCAAAGAATAAAGGACAATAATTGTGTTGTGACCAGAATTCCCATTGTTAAAGATGGGGAAAGGGTTGGGGCAGTCGGTAAGGTTGTCTTTAAAGATGTTAAAGATTTGAAGATATTATCAACCAAACTGAATAAATTACAGTTTGAAGTGGACTATTATAAGGAAGAGTTGCGCAAAGCGTTTGGTGGTAAATATACTTTTGACAATATTATCGGCGAAAGCGAGAAGATGCAGTGGACTAAAAGCATTGGGATTAAGGCGGCGAAAGGCAATTCCACAGTACTTATCCTAGGCGAAAGCGGGACAGGAAAAGAATTATTTGCTCATTCCATTCATAATGAAAGTCCGCGCCACAATGGTCCTTTTATCAAAGTGAATTGTGCGGCAGTACCAGAGAACCTTTTGGAATCAGAATTATTTGGTTATGATGAAGGAGCATTTACTGGGGCTAAAAAAGGCGGAAAACCAGGAAAATTTGAGTTATCAAATGGTGGTACCATTTTTCTAGATGAAATTGGCGATATGCCTCTTTCTATGCAGGCTAAAATGTTGCGTGTTTTGCAAGAAAAAGAATTTGAGCGTGTAGGCGGAACAAAGACAATTAAATTAGATTTACGAATCATTGCTGCTACCAATCGAGATTTGGAAAAGATGATTGAAGAAGGCGAGTTTCGCCATGATTTATATTATCGTTTAAATATTATTTCCTTAAATATTTCTCCTTTAAGAGAACGGGTTGAGGATATACCCATGTTATGTGTAATGCTATTAAAAAAGATCAACAAGCAGACTTCACATTGTATTGAAGGAGTATCGGCGCCTGCACTACAACTATTAATGAATTATCCATGGCCAGGTAATGTTCGTGAATTGGAGAATATCCTGGAAAGAGCCATAAATTTGATGGATGATGATGAATTCTTGATTACTCCTGAGAGCTTACCCCCTATAGTGAGAAAAGTAAACAAAGTAAAAGACCATAACGAAATTGAGGAGAACCTATCTGGATTGCTAGGGGATACGGAAAGGCAGGCCATTATAAAGGCATTAGAGACAACAGGTGGTAACAGAAGTGAAGCGGCTAAAATTCTAGGCATTCATCGGTCAGGATTTTATCAAAAAATGCGAAAATATAATATTCAATATTTGGGCTGATTTTTTAAATGTCGCTTCATGTTTACACTCGTTGAGAACTTCAACGAGTGTTTTCCTTATAGTGTCTAACCTATAAGACATTAGTAATCTAGCTGTGACTACGTTATACAAGAGAAGGTTTCATAATGAGAGGTTATTGAGGATATCGCTAATAGAGGTTGTTGATTTCTTACTATCATTTGATAACCTATGTAATTCTTGTGAAGGTTTTTTGGGTTTTGAGCAGAATTAATAATGAATTAGGAATAAATAGTTAACGTGGAGAAGTTGAAAGACTTAGGAGAGTAGTATGGCTCAGTTTCATAAAGGGAAAAATAACTTAAGTAATAAAGCAAATCGAAATCTCGTTGTAGGTCTGGGTTTTCTTGCGGTGGTAATTACAGCTTTTTATATTGTATTTGCCCATCAAATTCAGGTGGATAAGTGGTATTATTTTTTGCCAATCATGGTATTTATGGTTCTAGCGAGTTATTATATTAAGCGGGGTATTATCTTTCGTTCTGGTGCGAAAGGGGAAAATCTGGGATTGTCTCAGGCTTTAAATCTGCCTGAGGGGTATCATGTATTCACCAATGTCACGATATCCTATCACAATTATAGCCAGGAAACGGATTTGATTATTGTCGGTACTAAAGGCGTATATATTGTTGAAGTTAAAAATCATAATGGCACAATTATTGGTGATGCAGAGGCCCCCCAATGGGTACAACATAAAATTGGCCGGGGTGGTGGCAGATATTCCAAAAAGATCAGCAATCCCGTGAAACAAGTCAAAGGGCAGGTTTATAAATTATCAAAATTTTTAAAAGAACAGGGAATTAATGTATGGGTTGAGGGTGTGATTCTGTTTACGAATCGGGAGGTCACTGTGAATGTACAACACAGTAATATTCCCATACTATTCCCTGCCAAGCGGTTAAGTCATTATATTTTGACATGCAAAAATCGTCAGTATTTGAACAAGGCGTTAATTAGTAAGGTCGTTGAGATGATATCGTCAGTACAAAAGTCATAATTCATTGGATGGAGCAAGAATATGATAAATCATCAGATTACACTAGCAGATGTATTAGCCGCCAAAGAAGACCGCTATCGTAGACAACAGTTATTCAGAGAGAAGTACGGAACTCCAATGATCAGTATAACCATCAATATGCCAGGAGCGGTTAAGGATGCACCGATACTTAGACGGCTTAGGGATTATGCTGTACAAGAAATTAGGAAAAGGTTCAATGTAATCGGCGAAGAACAGGTCAATTTGTTGACTGGACCTGGGGCGTTAGTAGCGATCGATGGCGATGGATGGATAATTAAAAAAAACGCGGTGGCCATTGAAGAATTCTATCCTTTTGCCAGGTTACTGGACATTGATGTTTTTACAAGAGATGGACATCTCTTGTCTCGTCAAGACCAGGGACAAGGGCGAGGATGTTTTGTATGTGGCGGGGAAACAATAGTATGTATGCGGGAACGAAGACATACGCAGACTGGGATCAAGCTGGCAGTTGAGAAGATGCTGAATCAATTTAGAGCTCATGAAAGTAGGTTAGTGGGGCCGACGGCTGAAAGATTAGGAGCATTAGCGATTGAAGCCATGTTGTATGAGGTGACATGTACTCCGGCACCGGGTTTGGTTGATCGGGTCAATAGTGGTGCTCATCGTGATATGGATTTTTATAGTTTTATGGCAAGTTCCGCGGCCATTGCCATGTCGATGGCTCGATGTGCGCAGGCTGGCATTATCCATGAAGGTAGTTTAGAATCCTTACTGCCAGTGCTACGAATTGTGGGCTTAGAAGGCGAACAAGCTATGCTAACGGCCACTGGGGGTGTGAATACGCAAAAAGGACTGGTATTCTTGCTGGGCATTATGGCTGGGGTGGCGGGCTGGCTTAACGGTCAGGAAAAACTGGTGACGGCAGAGACTGTATTAAATAGTGCGGCACAACTGGTAGCGGGGATTGTGCAGCGAGAATTAAGCCCGGCGAGTGGGAAAAACGTGCAAGAATTGACTGCAGGAGAAACACTATATCTGAAATATGGTATAACGGGCATTCGGGGTGAATTAGCAGAGGGGCTACCGACTGTTCGTTATAAGTCTTTGCCTGTTTTGTATGCAGCCCTGGATAAAGGTTTGTCCGTAAATGATGCTTTGGTACAGACACTGTTGGTGTTAATGACTTGTGTAGATGATACGACAGTTATGCATCGTCATCATCCTGATAAAATGCGGGTATGGGTAAGGCAACAGGTCCAGGCAGTACTTGAACTAGGGGGGATGGAGACTACTGAGGGAAAAAAAAGCTGTGAAGCTTTGGACCAAGAGTTTATAAACCAGAATGTCAGCCCAGGTGGTGTGGCAGACTTATTGGCAGTGACGTGGTTTTTATATCGTTTATAAGGAATGACGGACTGGATTTTGTTAAAATAGTTAGTGAAAAAGCGAATTTAACCTTTTATAGTGGTGTATTTTGTGATATACTAATTGATGAAGCAACGGAGTTAATACTTGATCAGAGTTAGGGTGGACGCTGATTAATGTTGGGGGAACTCCGTTGCCCCGAATATAACATTAATAAAATCTCGCGTAAGCGGGATTTTTTTTTGCTGTCAGAAAGTATAAGTTTTTTGCTAGTCCGCGCTGATTGCCTGTGAGTAACGCTTCACCGTGTTACTTGACTTGCACTTATAATAACACCAGCACTTTTACTGTTATGTAAAGGCTGGGTCACCGTTTTTCTTGTTAAATAGAGATTAGGTCTATATTGGGAAGGTATTATGTAATTAATGAAGAATGTACAAAGTAACTAAATTTTTCGATCATTATGCGGAGGCCGACTATGATGCTTTTTTTTGTAAAAATAAGTACGATCATGATGTTATGTGTAGCTTTTCTATGCCAACCGGTGTGGGCCAATGTTGGCGATGAAGGGGGCACAGATGGTAAAGGATATAGAGCTGTTGGTGATAATGCCTATCCACCAATGGTGTTTATCAATAATAAGGGTCAGCAAGAGGGATATGATATTGATTTTTTTACCTTGCTCGCGGCACAGACTGCCAGTAGATTTAAAATTGATCTAATGGAATGGAATGAAGCTAAGCAGGAAGTGACAATGGGTAGTGCTGATATTTTAATTGGCGTCGTTAAAACGCCTGAACGGGAAAGAGACTATGCTTTTACTGAGCCATATTTGGAGTCGCGGACCGTCATTTTCACTAAAAAGGATAATTTTGTAATTAAAGAAGTTCCAGACTTACTTAATCGGCGGGTCGGTGTGCAACGGGGGAGTGTCGCTGAATATTATTTATCATCTGAGATCACACTACTATCTATATATTGGTATACCAATCAAAAGGAAGCATTGGCCGCATTGGCGGATGGTAAAGTGGATGCTGTGGTCGGTAGCTATTTCACGGGTATGTACTGGATGAATAAAAATGATTGGCGGGATACCATAAAAATGGTAGGGAAACCGTTATCTGTTAAAGATGAATACTGTTTGGGGGTCAAAAAGGGTAATGAAGAATTACTACTGATTCTAAATCGTGCCATCTATAGGATTAAGGAAACAGGGCAATTGCAACAACTACAAGACAAATGGTTTGGTGAAAATTATTTTTCAAGTTCCTTTATCCAGAGTCGGCGTTTTTTTGAGTTAGTTACATGGTTCTTTTTAGTGATGGTTTTCATTATTGGTATAAGCTTGCTATTTGTTTATTATTTGCGTCGCAAGGTAACTGTGGCGACGATCCGTTTACGTGAAGCCAACCAGCAACTTGCCAATGCATATGAAGTAACCATTCGCGCGTTTTTTAGTGCTCTTGAAAAACGGGAAAGCGGTACTGCACGCCATTCTTTTATCGTTAATAGTATTGCCTTGGCAATTGGCAAGGAAATGAAACTGTCAGAAACGGAGATGTTATATTTAAACTGGGGTACATTACTCCATGATATCGGCAAGCTGGCGATTAGTGATGACATCTTATTGAAAGAAGGTCAGTTAACGGATGCCGAGTATGAAAAAATCAAACTTCATCCGCAAATTGGTTATGAAATATTACAAGATGCCGAGTATCTAAAAGAAGCTGCTCAGATTGCCTTATATCATCAGGAAAGGTATGATGGGAAGGGTTATCCTCACGGGCTGGTTGGGAATAACATTCCTTTATTAGCGAGAATTTGTACCGTTGCTGATGCTTTTGAAGCCATGATCGCTGATAGGCCCTATCGTAAGGGGCGCTGCTTACAAGAGGCAGTGGCAGAAGTGGAAAAATATAGCGGTTCCCAGTTTGATCCTGTAGTGGTGAAGATCTTCATCAAGTTAGATCATAGCAAATTTATAGAGGCGCGTAGAGAATAAGTCTCACTAGCCAGGTATTACTTGGCTAGTGAGGCTTATTTTTTATACTATGCCTTTTTTTATAAGTAGTAATATAGTATTGACAGAGTCTATTAAAAATGTAATAATAACCCAAGGAAACTGTAAAAACAATATTAGTTTTTTGGGTTTAATGGAGGCAGTGATGAAGGAAAAAATTTTGATGGCAGTTGCTCAGGAGATAAAAAATCGAGGAATAAAATTTACGATTGATAATGTAGCAGTCCGATTGGGTATCAGTAAAAAAACGATATATCAGTATTTTTCCTCGAAAGACGAAATAATAACCCAAGTTATAGAGCTAGCCTTAGTTGATGTCGAGGGACAGGAACAGGAAATTTTAGCCGGTAAGGAAACGGATTTTGTGGAAAAAATCGGTGCTTTGATACTCTTGACTCCTAAGATATTTGGACCAATTGATGATTGGATCATGGCAGATATTGAGCGATATCGAAGTCAGGATTGGGAGCGGATTGAAAAGTTTAAGTATGAAAGAATGCTTGTACTGAGTCAATTACTAGAGGAGGGTATTGATCTTGGTATTGTCAGGACAATGAATGCGAAAGTTGCAGCTAGGTTGTTATTAGGTGCTTGTCGGGAGTTATCTCAATACAAATTCTTAGAGGAGAACAACTTGAATTCAATTGAGGCCAGGCGATTATTGACAGAAGTGTTCTTGTACGGAATCTTGGCTAAAAGTAAGCTTAAATCAGAGGAAGGACTGATGTGTAATGAGTAGGGCGAAAATTAAGTATGGATTGATTCCAATGGTAATGGTGATTGGTTTATTACTTGCTGTAAAAGTAGGAGTATTACCATTTGGCCATGCCAAAAATAGTGCTACGGCACCGAATGTTGTTAGTGTGGTCGCCAGTGAGGTGCAGTATATGAGCGTCGCGCCAAAACTACTGCTAACAGGGTCAGTGGAAGGTGAGACTTCGGGAATAATCAGTGCAAAGATTGCTGGACGTATTGCTGCAGTATTAGTTGACGATGGGCAACGGGTAAGTGCAGGTCAGCCTTTAGTCCGCCTGGAAAGTGTGGAATTATCCAATTCTGTACGGATGGCCAAGGATGCGTTACAGAGGCTACAGGCTAACTATGACAACAGTGCCTCAGATTATAAACGGTATAAAATATTGTATCAACAACAGGCTATCTCCGAACAGCAATTCGACGCCGCTGCAACCAAGATGAAAGTTGCTGAGACGGATTTATCCAGTGGTTATGCCAGTCTTAGTAATGCCCAAGAACAGTACGACTATGGTATTGTCGCCGCGCCAGTGAGTGGCGTGGTAGCTAATCGGGCAGCAGTCATTGGTCAAGTCGTATCAGCGGGCTTACAGCTCATGACCGTGGAGAATATTGGACAGGTATATGCAGTTATCAATATTGAACAAAAAGACATGGGAGTTTTGCAAACGGGCATGTCGGCAGAAGTTACAGTGGATGCCTACCCAGGTCAGGTGTTTTCCGGCGTGGTTGATATTATAAATCCAGTAGCAGCAACGACCAATCGGATGTATCGTGCTAAGATTAAACTGGATAATGTTGATCATCATTTGAAACCAGGTATGTTTGTCAAAGTAGGCATTATCGTAGGGGCCGAGAGTAAGTCCTTATTTGTGCCACAAAAAGCAATTTTTCAAAAACAAGGCATTTATTATGTATATGTGATTCAAAATGATAAGGTTGAGAAAAAACCAATAGAGATTGGTTTGGTGAAGGGCGAATCGATTGAAGTCAAAACAGGTTTGCAGGAAAAAATGATGGTTGCCACAAGCAATATTAATACGTTAAAAGATGGAGATACCATCCTAGTGACGAAATAGAGGGAGAATAGTATGATATTAACCGATATAAGCTTAAAACGCCCAGTACTTGCTACCGTAACCATTCTGGCCTTGGTTATTTTAGGACTGGTTAGCTATATGTCTCTCAATATTGATGAGTGGCCTGATGTGGAGTTTCCTTATGTTACGGTGCAGGTACCTTACAAAGGTGCTGCACCAGAACAGGTAGATAGTAAAGTCATACAAAAGGTCGAAGAAGCTGTTAGTTCTATTTCTGGTGTAAAACATATTTATTCTACGGCGAGTGAGGGGGTTGCAGTCACTACTGTTGAATTTTCACTAGAGACGTCGCCGAGTATTGCAGCTCAGGACGTGCGAGACAAGATCGGTCGTATCCGAGGTGACCTGCCTCAAGATAGTGATGAACCCATTATTATGCGTTTCGATCCTGCTGAATCGCCGATTGTTTCCGTTGCCATTACCAGTGATAAACTGAGTCTTCGAGAAATGACCACCTTGGTGGATGATGTTATTAAACGACGTTTAGAGACCATCAATGGTGTGGGTGCTATTACAGTACAAGGTTCGCAAAAACGTCAGATCAATATTGATTTGGAACGGGAAAAAATTGCAGCTTATGGTATTACGATTGCAGATATCATTGCTAATTTGAGTAGTGAGAACATGGAAGTCCCTGGTGGTAAACTGACTAAGGGTGAGAGAGAAGTATCCGTGCGTACTATGGGTAATCTGACTGTGGCCCCAGAGTTTTTGAACGTTCCAGTGGGACGTAAAGATAATATTCAGTTCTATGTACATAACATTGGTAGCGTTGCTGATGGGACTGAAGAAGTTGTAAGTATAACTACACTCAATGGCAAGCCTGCTGTGGGTCTGGATATTATGAAGCAGTCAGGCACGAATACAGTGCGGGTAGCCGATGATATAAAAAAAGCGGTGGCTAGTATAAGTAAGGATCTACCTCCTGGGACGGAACTGTTGATGGTCAAGGATAGTTCATTGAGAATCCGTGATTCGGTCAATGACGTATTGTTTAGTTTAGTTTTTGGTGGGTTATTGGCAGTACTCATTGTCTTTATCTTTTTGGGTAATTGGCGTAGTACACTCATTAGTGCCATAGCCATTCCAGCATCGATTATTTCCACCTTCTTTTTGATGAAAATATTAGGTTATACCTTAAATACGATGTCCCTATTAGCCTTGTCCTTGGCAGTGGGTATTTTGATTGATGATGCCATTGTTGTTATTGAAAATATTGTTCGCCACATGGAAATGGGTAAGGATAAATTTAAGGCGGCGGCCGAGGCGACGCAGGAAATTGGTTTGGCAGTTACGGCTACCACCTTAACATTGGTAGCGGTGTTTCTACCTGTGGCCATGATGACAGGTATTGTGGGCCAATTTTTTAAACAATTTGGTATTACAGTGGCGTTTGCGGTGTTGGTATCTCTCGTTATTGCCTTTACACTAACGCCGATGTTAGCGGCCAATTACCTTGAAATTTCTCATGGTCAAAAACAAAATGTATTAGGCAAATTACTTATTTGGATAAATCTGCATTTTGATCGATTGACGGAGAAATATAGTATTATTTTGGCGAAAGTCTTGCGTCATCGGCTAAAAGTGATAATTTTGGCACTGGCACTGTTTTTTGGTAGTTTAGCCCTGATACCACTCCTAGGTTCTAGCTTTATGACTGCTGCGGATGATGGGGAATTTCAAATTACGGCGGACGTGGATGCTGGAATCAGTGTAGCGGGAGCTTCGGCAGTAGCCGATAAAATGACTAAAATTATGCGTAGTATACCAGAGGTTACGATTGTTTATGGCACCGCCCAATCTGATAGTCTTAGCTTTTATGTGAAAATGGTCGATAAAAATAGTCGTAAACGCAGTAGCAAGACAATTGCTGCCGAACTGCGCAATCAATTTAGGGAAGTACCAGGGATCAAGACCAGTATTATACAAAATTCAGGATTCAAGCCTGAAAAACCAGTGGCCCTCGTTTTGCAAGGTGAGTCTCTGGATACGCTAGAAGAGATTGCTATCCAGGCCCAGCGTATTATGGAGAATACGAAGGGGGCCATTGATGTGACATCAAGTTACAAGCCAGGTACGCCTGACGCCCAGGTAGTGATTAAACGGGAGCGAGCTGCTGATCTTGGTGTATCTACCAGTAGCATTGCCGATACGTTACGTACCTTGTTTAATGGCGTTGTGGTGAGCCAGTTTAAAGATGGGGATGACCGTTATGATGTGCGGGCTCGTCTGAAAACAGATGACCGCCAGGGTATGGAGGATCTGCGAGGCATTTATATGCCCAGCCGTTATAAAGATACTGCAGGCAATACGGTACTCATTGCCCTAGAGCAAGTTACGGATACCATCTATTCTACCAGTCCTAGCCAAATTTTACGGTATGACCGTCAGAAAGAAATAAAATTAACTGCTAATTTAGTGGATACTTCCCTGGGCGAGTTTAATACCGCTTTATTTAAAGAATTAAAGACCGTGCCCATGGCTCCTGGTTATAGCTTTGTGACCACGGGAGAATCAGAGCGTATGGGGGATACCTTTACGAGTATGGTTATGGCCATGTTCTTGGCAGTGGCTTTTATTTTCTTTATTTTAGCAGGGCAGTTCGAAAGTTATATTGATCCGTTTTCGATTATGCTTTCGCTGCCATTAGCGATTATCGGTGCCATTTTAGGACTGCTGGTCATGGGTAGTGATATGAGTATGATGAGTATGATTGGGATTATCATGCTCATGGGACTGGTTACTAAAAATGCTATTTTGCTTATTGATTTTGCGAAACAACGCATGGCTGAAGGGGTAGCAAGGGATGTGGCCTTGGTGGATGCTGCTAAGGTGCGGATGCGTCCCATCATGATGACGACAACAGCGATGATTTTTGGGATGTTACCACTAGCTACTGGTATTGGTCCAGGGGCTGAGGGCCGTGCGCCGATGGCTCATGCTATTATTGGTGGATTAATCGTATCAACCATGCTTACCTTAATCGTTGTGCCGGTAGTATATTCCCTCCTTGATGATATAAAAAGGAAGTTTAGCCATATAAAACAGGTTAAAATAAATGGCTAATAACTATTAAGTAGTAGTAATAATAACTATTATTATTACTTTTACTAGGAGGATTTTCCCTTATAATGTTGAAAATAGCAGAATGGAGTATGAAATGTATTCATACATTTTAGAATGGGGTGAAGATTATTAAAGGGACAGTTGTTGCAACATGGGTAGGTACGGCACGCAAGATGTGGGGCGTAGAGCTTATTAGCAAAGCCATGGAACATGCTGGTTGGGCTCGAGATAGAATTGTGATGCCGACAGAAGATATAAATGATGCTGAGGTTAAAGCATTTATTGCTTTTTTAACCAAGTCTTTGGGCAAAACCGAAGATGAAATATGGCTGATTATTGGTAAAGATAATGTAAAATCCTTTTTTGGTGTTTATCCGGCATTTTTTCAGCAGGAAAATTTATATTCCTTTTTACGGTCCATGTATGATGTCCATGTCGTGGTCGTCAAACGCATCCCTGGTGCCAAGCCACCAGAACTGCTCATTACGCCAATTTCCGAATATGAGGCAGTACTTAGCTACCGCTCGAAACGGGGAATGTTTGGCTATTTAAAAGGTTTGCTTGTTGGCGGAGCCGAGCATTTTAAAGAGAACATTACAACTGAGATATTGGAAAGCTCAGCGGAGCATATGAAAATAAAAATTAAATTTCCGAACCCGATTACTCATACAGAAACATATCGCTTGAATACGTTATTATCCTTTGGAGTGATTAAGAGCTTGCCAGTTAAAATTGGTGTGGCGGTGACCGTAGTAACAGCAATAACATATGGCATTTTATCGTTGGTTGGCGCATCCGTTCCCATATGGTCAGCTTTTGTTAGCGGCGGCCTCGCTATTCTTTGTTCAAGTCTGCTATTAAAACCTTTTGCTACGATTCAAGCAGAAATTAAAAATCTTCAGGAAAGAAAATATTTTCTGGAAACTAATTTACATACAAATGATGAATTTCAGGATATTATACAAGGGTTATCATTGTATAAAAAACGTTTGAAACGTGAGTTTGTAGGTTTCAAGGGTACATCGGATGAAATGAATAAATATGCGGATAATTTTAATATGTTAGCCGATCGGATGACTGAGACATCGAAGGGCATTTCCGGTGTGGTCTATGACGTGGCAATGGCGGCTGGTAATCAGGCTGTGGAAACGACAGAGGCTGTTAGTATTTTGAACGGTAATTTAGAAACATTGAAGACGGTTGTTGTTGAGCAAAATCGCAATAAATTACAGCTAGAAGATGCAGTATCAGAGATCAATCGTGGCTTTGGTGAAGTACAGGCATCAAGCGCTAAATTAGAGCATAGTTTGCAGAGTTTTGCTGATGTAAAAAACTCTGCCGTAAATCTACAAACCCAAGCAACGAAGATTACAGAGATTACGAACATGGTGGCAGCGATTGCCGGGCAGACCAACTTGCTAGCGCTTAATGCTGCCATCGAGGCTGCAAGAGCTGGGGAGCAAGGCAGAGGTTTTGCTGTTGTCGCTGAAGAAGTACGCAAACTTGCCGAACAATCTCATCAACATTCGGCCAGTATTACTAGTGATTTAATTGTGCTGATGGATATTATCAGTGGTGTTGTATCTATGATTGAGACAGAATATGATGTTCTGGCGATGGAAAGTCGTCAACTGAATGCAGTGGTGGCAAGCAATACCAAACATGTGGGGAATGTACATGACGTGGCTGATAATATTGTAGACATGATTGAAAAATTAGAGCATGAAATGACTGGTCTTGGTCATGTCTATGATAAGATTGAATCCTTGGCCGCTATTTCTGAGGAAAATTCGGCAGCGAGCGAGGAAGTAAGTGCTTCGGTACAGATCTATAATGATAAATTGCAGGATATGATGGAAAAAATCAGTGATTTCAAAGTTGTTATTGGGCATTTCAGTGAAGATGTAAACCAATATCGCACTTGATAATTCTATACGAGTACAGTGATTGAGTAGGTAGGCGAATCAGTCGACCTACTCATTTTTTACCCTCCACTTCGTTTGTGAGAAAATAATTGTAGAAAAAGGCGAAATGGGAATAATAATAATAAATAAATTGTGGATTTTTGTTGGATGTGTGATATCATTTTCTTATTAAGACAATAGAAGATGATAAGTGTATACAATATGCAATACATATGGAGGATTCACATGATTAGAGAACAACGCAATAAAGATAAACTGGAACATTATTATCAAAAATTTATTATTCAAGGCCACATTGATCCGAATGTGCATCCTTGGGTCGCTGAGTCATGGCAAAAAAGTCGGGACCTAGGGGTCGGTTCTGAAAAAATGCCATCACTGGCTAAGCTTGATAAATCTGAAATGATCAGACGGCAACAACTCCATCAACAAGCCATTGAGTACTTAAAGGGATTATATAATCAGACGCGAGAACATTTTAATGTTTATAATTTAAGCCTATTATTATTAGATGACGACTGTTATGTCATTAAAAATTATGCCCTGCCTTTTTTCCAAAAAACGGCTGGTGAGGTAGAAGGGGCGAGACTCTCTGAGGCGGATATCGGAACATCAAGTATCAGCATTGCTCATAAACATAAAGTACCATTTTTACTATTTGGGGCAGAAATGTGGATTAAGGAATGTCAAGGTGGTGATGCTTGTTCGGTACCCATCATCGTTGATAACCAACTGGTGTATATTGTAACTATTGTATCAGTGGAACAGGAAAAATTACCTTATAGTGCAGTGGTTGCCTTATTAGTAAGCATCAAGTATGCCATGGAACAGTATTTGACAATGTTAGCTCAGCTAGAAGCCCGGCATGCTATTTTGGATTCAGTCCCCTTTGCCGTGTATCACATCATACCAGGCGGTGAGGTTGTTTACAGTAATAAACTAGGGCAAAGCCGTCTCGCTGGTATTGATGCAGTAGCTACCAATGGAGGATTACCTAATTTAAATGATGTGGTTTTAAACTATCGCCATACGCCTTTATATAAAGGCTTTATGGGCATCCCATCTTATAATAAGGAAGTTACCTGGATTACCCCGCGCAAAACATATGAAGATATTACGACAGTTATACCCTTAGAACATGACAAGGTGGTCACAAGTGTAGTAGCAGTATCCCTGCCCATAGAAGATTTGCGCACACTTGTCGCCCATGCTGTTGGCTACAAAGCCAGGTACAGTTTAGCGAGTATGGTAGGTACAACACCTGTATTTGTTGCGGTGCAAGAAAAAGCCGGTCGCGTGGCTCGTAATGGTAATCATCTGCTATTACAAGGGGAATCGGGTACAGGTAAACAACGATTGGCACATGCCATTCATCAGGCGAGTGCACGGGCAGCGGGTCCCCTTATCTCTTTAAAATGTGGCGATATACAGCCTGAGGTGCTGGAATATGAATTGTTTGGCACGGGTGAGACTCGTGATGAAAGCCGCCCAGGGAAAATAGAATTGGCCAATGGTGGGACTTTGTTTTTGGATGAGATTGAGAAGGTGCCCCTACATGTGGCAGCCAAGCTAGCAGATGTTTTAATGGCTGGGCAATTGTGTCGTGGGGGTGAAACCGTTAAGCGTAGTTTTGATATTCGCATTATTGCTGCCTGCGATAGCGATTTAAAGAGGCTCACGGAAAAGGGTGTATTTTCTGCGGAGTTATATGGGATCGTTTCCAAAAGCACCATTCGAATTCCACTCCTTAAAGCCCGCCGTGATGATATTCCCCTTTTAGCACAGCACATTATTAGCGAGCTGGCCGAGCAGCATAATCTGCCAACCAAAGAGCTGCTGCCAGCAGCCGTTGCGTTATTAATGTCTTATGAGTGGCCCGGTAATATAAAACAATTACAAGGCGTTGTTGAACATGCTTTTTTTAATACTGCTGGCGAGCATATCGACGTGCAGGATATCAAGCTAATGGGAGAAACGTGTATAGGAATGGCCTGGAAAGAAGACAAAGAAGTTTTTGTCGAGACTTGGAAAGTGGCCGGTGGTAATATTAGTCGATTGGCAAATATGCTAGATGTCAGTCGTGTAACATTATATAGGTATTTAAAAAAATTCGGTTTAGATAAAGACTAGTAAGGATATAGGATGGGATTATAATGCGATTGAGAAAAAAGCCTTGGGTGAGTGGGGCATTAGAAGAATATAGTGATATTATGCTCATCAAAGATTTACTTTGTGCTAAAACCTTAGCTGCAGGTGC
>Ga0209123_1001443_pt1 | contig 23567 bp, 20 predicted proteins | sample BarGraIncu00431A_FD_184500 | JGI IMG/M metagenome (GOLD analysis project Ga0209123, IMG submission 184500) | Arctic peat soil microbial communities from Barrow, Alaska, USA - Barrow Graham LP Incubations 004-31A (SPAdes) (version 2) | ecosystem: Environmental > Terrestrial > Soil > Wetlands >...
ATAAACAGAATCTGTTCCGGCAAATTTAATAAAATTATATTGAATCGGACTAACATCTGTGTTGACATCAAACCAAAGTTATATATTTGCATTCACATTTATTTTATTATGAAAACAAGAACAGGAATAAATTTCACTCATTTTCTCAGTATAGCTGAAGGTAGTAATTTAAATTTAGATGAATGGTCTAATATTCTCCATTTGTCAAAACGCACGATGCAGCGTTATAAAAAAGAAAACTTGTCCTTTAAACCTTTTCAATCTGAAATAATATTACAAGTTGTTCTAATTTTTCAAAAAGGGCATGATGTTTTCGGGAGTGAGATAAAATTTTTTAATTGGATTAATACAGATAACTTGTCATTCGGAGGATCAAAACCGAAGGACTTACTGGAAAATACATTCGGAATAAGAATGATTGAAGATGAATTAATTAGAATTGAACACGGAATATTTACATGAAAGTTTTCCACCTCTAGAAATCAAAGTATGCTGGATGTTTCCATTATAAATGAGCTGATTAGCCGTTTGGCCGTCAACCAATAGAAACTAATTGAAGAAAAAAAACGGGCTCTCTTTTGAGAATAGATTCCTGTATTTTTACACTTCTATATTTATGTATTTCTATATTACTGTAATTTTACATAATTATAGTTCTATAGTTCTATAACTCTATATTTATGTAATTATATAAATATATTATTATGTAGATATATAAATATATTATTATGTAAATATATAAATATATAATTTTATAAAAATATAATTTTATAATTATGTATTTGTATAATATTATAAATTAAAGCTTCGATTACCACTGTAGTCTAATTGCTCCCCGTACTTTACATAACCCAATTGATTAGTCAGCAATCGCGTTTTTCCAATCGAAAAATCAGACGTATTACCATGTGTATGACCGTAAATCCAATAATCAGGGGTACCTGATTCTATCAAATCGAATAATTCTACCGCGAATGCTTCGTTTATAGTACTGTCTCTATATTTCTCAGGGTAGTTTTTATAAGTCGGGACATGGTGAGTAACTACTACATTATTAGTAGATGTTTCCAAAGCCAATTCGCTTTTAAGAAATGCCAAACTATCGGCATGTAATTGGTTATACTGCGCTATTGAAAGTGGATATCCACGGTGTTTTATGACATGAAAATCATTCATTGCACTTTGAATTTGATATTCCTTGGCCGGACTAATTTTACTCCAAAGTGTTGAAAAAATAAACTTCACATCATCGTGTATTACCGAAGTATTATTCACTAAAAATATATTATTTCGTATTTTCTCATTCACAACACCACATTTTGTTGCAATATTGAAGTGATAATACTCGTGATTACCTGGCACCCAATAGGTCGCTGCAAAACTGTCGGAAAGAAAGCTAAAGAAGTCTTTGTGCCGATCCATCAACTTAAATGGGACTATATCACCCGCAAGCAGTAAAACATCGCCAACAACTTGTAGTGGGTTCTCTTTTAAATAAGCCCTATTTTCTATAAATTCCAAATGTAAATCGGAAGCGTATTGGACAATCATTTTCGTAGATTGTTTTGTGGAATAGATAATTGTACAAGCCTTTATATCTGACTTCTCATCTACTATAAAGATCAACCATTATTCTCTTCAAATTCCAAAGGAATTTGACCTACCTTTTGTCTAATTATGTCGCAAAAAAATAAATATTGTACATCACATAACTTATTTATTACTTGCTCTAAATCTTTTTTTTCCTTTTAATTTCTTCATTAATATGGGACTGATAGTCGGTTCAGGAATGAGTTGCTCTAAATTTTCAATCATACCAAGCTGTCTTAGAATGGCGATAAGAGTTGCAAGAGATATATTTTTGCCTGCTTCAGCATTGACTACAGACAACTTAGATATACCTGCACGCCACGCTATTTCTTCTTGCGTTATGTTCATACGTAATCTAATCTCTTTTATTCTTTCCCCGATAGTTTGCATCGTACCGGGAGTGCTCATTTCCAACCATATATAGTTTTTATTTATTTTCTACAAATATACAAATAATATATACTAAAACATACTTAAATGGCAAAAAATCCACATTGTATATATTATAATATACTTTATAATGCCTATAAGTAAATTAAAGCCTTTTCAAATAGTCAAGAACATTTTCTGTCTAGTACAGGTTAACAAAAACATACTATTATCAGCCGTCCTTTCTATTATACACTTGAATAAACTCTTTAATTTTGATATCCGAATACCCTAAACAGTAACTAACGAATCTGAGTAAGCTTCATTTCTCAATATGAAGAAAATATCAAATTATGAGTTTAGTAACAGATTTCTTAATCACTAACTAAGTCTTTTATATATGACTTTACTTCTATTATTAAGCTCAACTAAGTCTTCTCTTCTCATTTCAGCATTAAACCTTCAGCATACCAAATACTGTCTTTAAATACCACGTTAACTGCATGTATATCTAAATCTTTAGTTAGAAACACATAACTTCTTTTTCCACTTGCTTGTTCTAATATAACGATGGGGTTTTTCAACACCCTTTTCAACAAGTCATGCACATTAGAACTTAATTCAGAATTTAAGATTGCCAAACCAATAGATTTTGCATCAAAAAAAACTTCGTTGCTTTGAGGGTCTACAATTGATAATGTATTCATAATTTTATTTTTTAATCGTTTTGTTAAGAATTTCTAAATTTTCCTTGTATATTCTTATTGTATTGAAATCAGATTTATTTTTCTATGACGAATCCCAAAAAGCAAAGTTCTGTAGGATTGTCACGATAAATGTCAGATAATAAATCTAAGCTCGATTTTACAGATGCTTCGATTTTGACGATTAATTCATCACGTTTGTAGGAATACTCTTGTGACAGAGTTTTGTTCTTTATTAATTCATGCAACCTCAAGGCGTTATTTACTTCTTGTCCATTTTCTTCCCAAGAGTTGGATTGTAAAGCTAACAAAGGAGATTTTCTACCCATAACACAATGCCTGGCATATACTTTCACTCCTAAATCGATTAATTTTTCAGGGTCGCTTGGTATGGATATTCTTTCAGTGTAGGTTGGCATACATTCAGATTTTAATAGTTCGTAATTATTTAATTATGGTCGTAGTTATTTAACTATTGGACATAAAAAAAGCGTGGAACTAAACTTATCCTTCAGTTGAGGTACCGCCAAGCACCTACACAAACGAACAAGAATAGCCCACGCTGTTTTTAGCGTAGGCGTATCACTCGTTATTCTTGCTTGTGTTTTAAAATTGGCGGTTTTCAACTGAAAGAATAAAAGCTAACGCTTAATAATATGTAATGCAATTGTCGCTACAATTGACGAGTTGTTTAATAATTTGCAAATTTATGAACTTTCTTTTATTCTACAATCAAAAGAACAAGAAATCTTAAACTAACTCAGGTGATTTTTTTATTGATTCAATATAGAGCAACCCTATAAAATGTCTCTTGGTTGCGGTTGCGGAGGGCAACAAAACCTTTACCATAAAGGATTGTAGCGATTTTTTTCGCAACTAAACTAATTTTTGAAAATTGATTTTTCATATTTTGGTTGCGGTGTATTTCTTCTGAAAGGCTTATTAGTAACGCTTTTCAGCTAATTTTGACCGTAACCAAGTGATTTCCAAGATTTGGTGTGAATTCATTCAAACGAGATGTTGAACAAAAAATGGTGCAATTAATCAAGCTTTTCTAATTATTGATAAATTTTGTCGCAAATAATTCATATGTGTCAATTGGTGAGCTAAAATGTCTGAAGTTATTGCTTTATCTGAATTTCTTCCCCTGTACGTATTATTAATTCTGTGAGTGGAATTTCGGTAACGGTTGCTTCGCTTGTATTTGTAAACCAACCGCAAAACAGGATTTTCTTTGTTGATAAGGATTGAACAACTTTCCAACAAAAATCCGGTACGGCTATATGACCAATTTTCTTTTTAGCAAAAGCACCTCCACAAACGATAAGTAACGAATCGGATTGAGACCATTGACGAATAAGTGTTTCGTTTATTTTCCAAACTCCACGGTTGAGATTGGGAGTTTGAGGGAGGCAGTTGTAATAGCGAAAAGTTAGCTCATCCTTGCTACAGTCGTTGGCAAAATCTTCGGCATTGGCCAGATGACCTTTATCGTAACCGGATTTAGCATAATCTTTATCTGTAGCGGTTTGCAAACTGTCAATATCGTTATGAAAACGGAATTTAGTACGGCTACACTCCCCACCGCCACGGTATAACTTGTAACTTACCCATAAAGGCTCATGCAGTACATTACTGAAGTTCACGGTATAGACCTCCCGCTTTACTATGCTTTGTGCCACCAGATTCCCGTATAGTACACAAGCTACCAACAGTAAAAATAAATTTATTCTGAAATGTTTCTGCATCTATTTTATCGTAACTTTTATCAATCCAATTGTAAGAGTTTGCGTTTAAAGCGCCGAACCAAATGCCCCGCATTGCAAACGAGGAGTAGTCTTCTTGAAATATACAAGGCAATAGCCTTGCTTTTAGCTACGACGTAGGCTGGAGCCATACGCCGAACAAAAAAAGCCTACGCTCAACTAGGGCTGCCCGTAAAAAACTATCAGGTGAAACCTGCCCGCTTTCTGCCGAATCTTCTTCCTTTCTGATTTTATTCCTATTTCTCAAACAAAATAGATTTTTACATTTAGATTTCAGAAAATACCTCTTGGTTGCGGAGTTGCGGTTGCGGAGGACAACAAAGCCTTTATCAGAAAGGATTGTAGCGTTTTAACGCCGCAACCAAGTGAATTAGATATTTCGTAACTTTTTCTTAAGAAATGACTAAACAATATTTTCCAAGGGCTTTATTTCTCTCCCGATAACATGCCATAGCAAATTAAGGGCTTGTCCTCTATTTTGATATGAATAATCCCAGATATCATCAATTTTATCGGAATAAGAAATTAATGTAAATGATTCATGTATAAGCATGCCGAGATGTAACAAAATACAAGTGCTATCCTTATACAGTCTTTTGTGCAATTCGTCTTTTTCTGTCTGGTCAAATTCAGGATCAAAAGTGCCAATATCGTATGTACAACCGTATAATGAACCGTGTAGGGCTTCAGACGCATCTGAATAATATTGAACTTTGTTGAGATAAAAAAACACATCCATAAATTTACCCCACTTTTTCAGAGCTTCAATTCTTTGATTAAGGTTTGTTTTACTCCAATTTAAATTGGCTTTAGTTTCTGAGAATATCTCTAAGGCTTCTTTGACTATAGGAATTGTCTTTAATTGTTTCTGTTTTTCTTTTCGTGCAGCAATAATTTCATTTAGACAATCAAAATCATCTTCCATCTTAGGTAAGCCTACATTGTGATAATATTTATAAACCGGATGTAATAAAAATGCCCGATATTCCTTTTCAGCACAAATACCCACGTAGCAAAAATTTGTAACGGTTTCCATAAATGAACGGGCAAGCATAGCAGCTTCTCTTGTGTGAGTGTTAACTTGAGTCGATAATTGAAGTAGTGCAACTCCTGTCTGTCCACAACTAACCAAAAGAATTGCAGCCTTTGACAGTCGGTCATCTGTTATCTTAGAGGTTACTTCTTTCAAAAGCATTAGTTCTGCCCCAAAGAATTGAATAGCTTCATCATGACAATATTGTAGGTGCTCCAATGAATGAGTTGTTATCATGTTTATGAAAGATTTAAATTTATGTAACTGTATTTTATTGAGGAATTTTAGTGGTTTTGCCAAGAGCGAGAGCCATTGTTATTAAGTCTCCGACACTTTTACCTAATATGGCCATACCTGCTTCGTGAACATTTTCTAATTTGTAACGCCCCTTTGCAGAGCCATTCAATGCATAATCATATCCATCAATTGTAACAACACACCAGTTTCGGTATCTACATTCTATAGTTACTTTTTCTGCATAAAATGGCCACTCTCCCTTAAACTCTATCTTTGTAATAGGTTTTGATACATAATTTTTATTGAAATTTCTTTGTAGAAAATCCATAAATGTCCTTTTATGAACTTTTCGTAAAATCATTTTATATTTAGTGGTATTTTTGCGATAGTCTTTATTTCCAAAGTCCTTTTCATGAGTCAAAGCAAGATCAAATAATGGAATATAAAATTGTTTACCAAGTTCTCCTAAATTACCATGTATAAATTGACGAGCCAATGCAGAGATAAACTTTTCAAAGACAATAAGTATATGTCTTGACAAATCTCCATATATCTCATTTCGAAGCTCCCAATCTGATAACTTATCAATTGAACGCGAATCGGAAAAAATCAGTTTATTATGAAAGGCTGACCAACGATCTTTTGGATTAATACCTGTGTTCTTACTTCCTGTAATTATGTCGAAATTATGGTATCGGGCAAATTTACCAAAGTCAGATATTATGCATAACAATTCGTCCAAATCACAATCACTTTCAAGAAATAATTTATCATTTATTAGAGTGGGATGCTGATTAGTAAGAAAATAATCTTTTAGGATCGTTTCAAGGAGTTCCTCCAGATTGTGCCCCATCTTTTTTAAATATATTACATTGGGGTACTCTTTGTTTTTGTGCCAATACCCCAAACAAATATAAGATTTCATTAATCTTTCGAAGCCTTGAGATAGAAGCTGAAAAGGTAAAAAATAAAAATCATTAGATTGGTTAAGATTCTGGAGCTCCCCAAACCCTAAACATATTAGTTTTGCTGAAGTTTCTATTTCTTCAGACACAGCAAGGTTTTTGATTGTCGACTCCATGTTTATATTTTACACGTTGAATTACATTATTTCTTGATTGCCCAATTTATTGGCTTTAATCTTTCTGACACCAGTGACAAGGTATTCAAGATGTCTTCTTCGGTTGGCAGGTCACCGTACACTAATTCACTGAAGGTTGAGAAGTATGTATTTCTTAGTTGGTTCCAGGTATTGTTTGTGTCTGAGAATATCAATGCTGTTGCGGGGTGGTTTGCTAACCAGTCGTTGTTATTTTTGAAGCTTAGAACATCATCGTTAGCTACCTTTAATAGCATTGTTTCAAAGCGGTCTGAATTAAAGAAGTCGTTTATCTCCGTTTCAGCGAGCAATTTATGTATGTCGTAAATGTGTCTTATTTTGTTGTTGAGATCGACAATCGGGTTTTCGGTAAATGAGAAGCGTACCAGACTCATTATTTTTTCGCAAAGTGTTCGTTCCAAACTTAATACCTGAACCTGAAAAGGCTGAAGGTTGTATTCTTCAATGAGTGCTGATTGACCGGTATTGTTCATCATGTCTGTAACAAATGAACTTACCATGGCTGTGGTGTAAGGCTCAAAGCTGCCCAACCACGTTGATTCAAGGATTATATTATCCCGAACCTGACCAAATTTCCCCTCAAAGTTTTTCTGATAACTGTGAGCTGTTTTGCGAATCATACCAAACTTGTTGGTTATTCCCGGAACTTCAATTTCAGGGAGTACCGATGAAACGACCAGGGAAATTTTTTTTATTTTATTTTTGAGCTGGTTACCTGATTCATCACCGGATTTGAGAATGACAATATCAATGTCTTCCGAAAAGCGTTCAACTATTCCAAAGCATTTTGATAGGGCAGTACCACCTTTGAAAACAGCCTGACTTCCCACTTCTGAAGAAAAAATATTGTAGAGCGCAAGCGTTACCCAATAATCTTTTTCGACATAAATTTCAGGAATACCCATCTGCTGGGCAGTGGCGGTAATGGCATCTTTGTATAACTCTATATTTTCGTGTAGTTTCATCTTCCTCCTCCTAATTTAATTCGCCATTCCCGGGCATTTGGTAAAACGCTTTCTTTGATATTGTATTCGAATTCTGAAAGTGGATTTAAACTGGTTTTTAGTTGATTGAGATTGAGTTTATTATCCATTAATTCTAGTATAGACCCTATTAAAGCTCTGGCTCTGGGCGGATATTTCAGGGCAAACTGAATTATCTGACTGATTTCTTTATCTGTTAGTTTTCTCAATTTATCAGTTAGTATGATAATGCCGGACTCAGCGTTTAAGTCTGGTATCTGATTAAAGTCTTTTGCAGCGTCGAGGATCTCTAACAAATAGTAGTTTTTATCTGTGACATCTATATAGCTTTTTACCGGTTTACCTTTTAATGTTCCGACAGAGGCATAGATACGTTTATCGCGACTTGCTATTTTGATTGTTTTGGGTACCTGAGTTGTAAGTCCCATGCGGTTGTACAAACTATGACCGGTTATATAGGCTATTCTTTTCCCATTTTCGAACAAATAGGTCTTGAGCAATTCTTCTTCGTTCGGTTTAAGTGTTCCAAATACTGTTTCTTTGGGTTTATAAAATATACCGGAAGAAACACGCTTGATAATTTCCTTTTTTATCAACCGTTCCAATGCTTTTGTAGCAGCTGCATACTCTTCCCGTTCCACCAAAAGCATTTGGTAGTCGAAAGTTGTTCCAGCCTGCAACTGCTGAATGCGTTGATCTATTCTTTTAGAAACTGTCATGTCTTTGGTTTTTAGGCTACAAATATACAATATATTTCTGTTTTGTCAAGTAAATGGCGCAAAATACTTGACAAAATGTATAGTAACTTGTGAGACTATTGATAAAATGGCTGCAATAATAATTGATTTTCGGATATTATCGCAGCCAAAATATCAACGCCACATCGGCTTTGGTGGAATTAAAGCTTTTACCATAAAGGGTTGTGGTGATTTTGCCCCGCAACTAATCTGATTTTTGAGAATTGATTTTTTTATTTTGGTTGCGGTGTGATTCTTCTGAAAGGCTTATCTGATAAGTGTTTCAGCGAATTTTGACCGCAACTAAGCAATTGCCAATAATTAGCATTAATTTATCTGGAGCGATTATTTTTAAGCATGCTTACCACTTAGCATTCAACTAATTATGTAATTGTTTGATTTTCGGTTCGACTAGTTGAACCGAAAATCATAACAGGCGTGTTGTTGGCTTTTGTGATTCCATTTGGCGACGGTGGTGAAAAATCTCCTTCTTTTATACTACAACATTTTTTACATAAACCGGTTGCCTTTTTTATTCTTCCTTTGTTTGCTATTGCCAATACAGGTATTGTACTGACAAGTAACTGGTATAGTGGCTTAGGTGATTCGAATAGCCTTGGTATACTTGCCGGACTCGTAATAGGAAAACCGCTGGGGATATGGCACTTATCATTTATTGGTGTTGGTTTAGGACTTTGTACCTTACCTACCGATTTAAAGTGGAAAAATATAGTTGGTGCAGGTATCTTAGGTGGAATTGGTTTTACCATGTCTATTTTCATTACACTTCTTGCCTTTGGGGATTCGGCAATGGTAAATAATTCAAAAATAGCTATTCTAATTGCATCTTCTTTAGCGGGATTGATTGGTTTTGTTTATTTAAAAATATCGCTAAAAGAACAAGTAGAAGAGGGCGAGATTGAGTGAAGTGGCTTATAAAGTTTTTCCTTTTTTGAAAATTAAAATCAACGAAAAAGTCAATTCTATTTGTCAAGGGATTTGCTTTTTAATTTATCAAAAAGAACGAAGTTGTATATAAAATGGATATATTCTGATTTTTGTATACAATAAATGACGTAAAATGAAAACTATTTATATCTTTGCAATCTCGATTCAATAAGAATTTAATACTCCACGCCAAAAGCAATCACAAACAGAATACAAAATGAGGATTTACATCTTATTTTTATTCAACCTCACTTGTTCATCTCAATCTCAATATATTTTGATGAATATGAAGCCGCTGACTTCGCAATTTTACGCAATAACTCTATAGCAATTTCAGCTACAGACAAGGATTTTTATTGCCTAAAACTGTGCTAAAATATCAACGGAGCCGGTATAATATCATAAAGTAAGAACTATAAAGTGTAAAACAATAATAACTAACAATTGTATTAAAATGAAGATTGCAGTACCCACAAAAGAAGATGAGCAAATTGCTGATTTATTTGAGAATTTTGAATTTTATACCATCTTTAATGTTTCGGACGATAATGAAATTATGGCTGAGACGATTCTTGAAACTCCTAATGATAGTGATTGTGAATTTCAAGTTGTTAGTGACTTGGCAGAAATGGGGGTAAATATTATGCTTGTAGGTCAAATTAATGATTTGCTTAGTAAAGAGTTGACTTCACATAAGATTCATCTGATTTGCAACTGCGAAGGAAATGTATATGACCTTGTAGAGAAATATCTGGCATCTTAACATCTTTGTTATAATTAATTATTAGATTATGATCTATAAACTTTGGTATACGAAAATGCTTCATTGGCGTGAAACCCATATTAAGCATCGCAATTTTATTCTCATTTTGAGTTTTGTAGTTGGTATTTTTACTGCTATTGCGGCATTTCTTCTGAAGACAGTTATTCATTTCATTCAGCATCTTATCACGGAAAGTTCAAGTCTTTACAACCTGAACTATTGGTATCTAATATTCCCCGTTATAGGAATTTTTATTACTTCTTTGTTTGTGCGATATATTGTCCGAGACGATATAAGTCATGGTGTTACTCGTATTTTGTATGCCATCTCGCAACGAAAAAGTATTCTGAAACTTCATAATGTATGGACTTCGTTAGTTGGTAGTTCTATTACCATTGGTTTCGGGGGATCGGTTGGAGCTGAGGCACCAATTGTATTAACCGGCTCGGCTATTGGTTCTAATCTAGGAAAATTTTTCAAGCTGGATCAAAAAACGCTCATGTTGTTGGTAGGCTGTGGTGCAGCCGGGGCAATTGGTGGAATTTTTAAGGCTCCTATAGCCGGATTGGTTTTTACGTTGGAAGTTCTTATGCTTGATATGACACTGACGGCCATTGTTCCATTGCTTATTTCGTCGGTAACTGCCACTGCATTGTCCTACTTTTTTTCCGGCAGTTCGTTTACTTTCCAATTCGGTACTTATGAACCATTTACTATAACACGTATTCCTTATCTAATTTTGTTGGGGATTGTGTGCGGATTTGTATCGTTGTATTTTACGCGTGGGATGAACAGTATTGAAGGCTTTTTTCGCCGGTTTAAAAATCCTTATTCAAAGTTGGCTATTGGTGGCTCGGTATTGAGTTTGCTTATTTTTATTTTTCCTCCACTGTATGGTGAGGGTTATAATACTATTGTATCGCTATTAAACGGACAATCAAATTCAGTTCTCCATCAGAGCTTGTTTTTAGGATTGGGGAATAGCCCCTGGGTTATTATTGTATACCTGACTTTGATTATTCTTTTCAAAATATTTGCATCCGCTTCGACCACAGCATCGGGTGGTGTAGGTGGAATTTTTGCCCCTTCGTTATTTATTGGTTGTTTAACCGGGTTTGTGGTAGCTCGTGTTCTGAATCATTTTGGGTTTATAGTGCCGGAAGCAAATTTTGCGTTGGCAGGAATGTCGGGGTTAATGTCGGGAGTTATGCACGCACCTCTTACAGGGATATTTCTTATTGCAGAACTTACGGGTGGATATAATCTGTTTATGACCTTAATGATTGTGGCTACAGTTTCGTATCTGACCATAATAATTTTCGAACCACATAGTTTGTACGCTATGCGGTTGGCTCAGAAGGGTGAATTGCTTACACACCATAAAGACAGGGCTATTTTGACTATGCTTAGTTTTGAGGATTTTATTGAAACTGATTTTATCGAACTAAACCCTGAAATGTATATGGGTGAATTGGTAAAAAATATTTCCCGCTCCAGACGTAATCTATTTCCGGTTGTAAACCCTCAAACACGTGTTTTAGTTGGTATTGTTTTGGTTGATGAAGTACGCAATATTATGTTTCGACCAGATTTGTATGAACGATTTAAAGTACAAAAGCTTATGACTTCAATACCTGCAACTCTTAATCCGAGTATGCCTATGGAAAAAGTTATGGAAATTTTTGAAGACACTCATGTTTGGTATTTACCTGTTGTTGATGACAACAAGGTTTATTTGGGTTTCATGTCTAAATCAAAGATTTTTGATTCATACCGCCATGTTTTGGCTCATTTTTCGGAGGAGTAGATTTCATATTTTTTAAAATTCTGTTTTTGACTATTCATTGGATTCCTTTTTAAAAATCAGATACCTTAATATCTTACAACTAAAAATTATGAAGTCAATTACAAAAAGTCCATTGGAAATTGCTAGAGCAAGCTATCAGCCGAAGCTTCCTCCTGTATTCGAATGCAATATTGTCATAAAAGCAGGTGCTGCGACCGAATCTGTCGCTGACCAAGCTGAAATCAAAAAAATATTTCCAAATACTTATGGAATGCCGACATTAATTTTAGTGTCTGGCGACAAAAAAGAATATCCAACTATCAATGTCGGTGTTATTCTTTCCGGGGGACAGGCTCCAGGCGGGCATAATGTTATCAGCGGGCTTTTTGACGAATTAAAAAGACTAAATCCAGAAAATAAACTCTACGGCTTTTTAGGAGGACCGAGCGGATTAGTTGATCATCAATACATTGAACTTACTGCTAAAGTTGTAGATAATTACCGTAATACCGGAGGTTTTGACATTATTGGTTCAGGCCGCACCAAACTGGAAGAAGAATGGCAATTTGTGAAAGGTGCTGAAATTTGCAAAAAAATGAACATCAAAGCAATTGTGATTATTGGAGGTGACGACTCAAATACGAATGCTTGTGTTTTAGCCGAATATTATCTTCAAAAGAATATCCATATCCAGGTTATAGGTTGCCCTAAAACAATAGATGGTGACCTGAAAAATGAAATGATTGAGACTTCATTTGGTTTTGACACAGCATGTAAAGTTTATTCAGAACTGATTGGAAATATTCAACGAGACGCGAGCTCAGCAAAAAAATACTGGCATTTTATCCGTTTGATGGGGAGCACCGCGTCACACATTGCATTGGAATGCGCTTTGCAGAGCCAGCCAAACATTTGTCTGATCTCAGAAGAAGTTGAAGCTAAAAACCAAACATTGGATGATATAGTTGAATATATAGTGAAAATTATTGTAACCCGTTCTAATCAGGGTTTAGATTATGGCACCGTTCTTATTCCGGAGGGTTTGATTGAGTTTATTCCAGCTATGAAAAGATTGATTGCTGAACTAAATGATATGTTGGTTGATAATGCAGATTTTGATGAACTAAACACTGATGACGAACGTCGTGAATATGTGAAAGAAATGTTACAGCCTGAAAATTGCAGGATATTTCGGAGTATGCCGAAAGGCATTGCAGCGCAATTGACTATTGACCGTGACCCACACGGAAACGTACTGGTATCAATGATTGAAACAGAAAAATTGTTGATAGAAATGGTTGGAAAACGTTTGGCGCAACTGAAAGCGGGAGGTAGTTACAAAGGTAAATTTTCAGCGATTCACCATTTCTTTGGTTATGAAGGCCGTTGTGCTACCCCAACGAATTTTGATGCTGATTATACCTATTCATTGGGAGAAACCGCTGCTGTACTTATTTCCGAAGGAAAAACCGGTTATATTGCAGCTATCGGTAATCTCACAAAACCCGCAACCGAATGGATAGCTCAGGGAGTGCCAATTACCATGATGATGAACATGGAACACCGTAGCGGTAGCATGAAACCTGTTATAAGGAAAGCAATGGTTCGGTTGGACGGTGAACCGTTTATGTTTTTTGAAAAACATCGCGAGAAATGGGCTTATGATATATCGGACTATATTTATCCGGGACCAATCCAGTACTTTGGACCGACTGAAGTTTGCGATCATCCAACAAGAACGCTTTTATTGGAAAAAGGGATGTGAGTATTTTCAATAAATGATGTTTGTTCAAAATTATTTTGTGGCAGCCTCATTTAATATTTTCATGAATTAAAACTGAACAGTTATACCCGGACCTATTAGCCAGAATGCCGTTTTTGCAGCAAACAAATAACCTCCTCCAAAGTAAATGGAAAAATTAAGTTTCCGGTCGGTATTGACGGGATTTAATGTCCCCAGGACAACTGCCCCTAAATCACGTGAAGATTTATCGTTACTAAAATCGAAAGCATTTACCGCCAGAAAACCTGCACCGACCTTAAATGGCTCAAGACTATTTATTTTGTCTTTTCTATAGAAACTGTATTGTCCGATTACTGCCATACTTACCCCTCCAAAATTGCCTAAACCGGGAGTGTTCATTTTTTTTATTAGCAACCCCGTTGGAAATGAAACATCAATATCAAAATCAGAGCGTTTTTGAAGTACTATTTCAACTGTCTTTTCCTGAGCTCCCTGTGGATATTTATCCGATGGATTTTTAAACGTGAGTTTTATTTTTGACCAGTCTTTAAGACTGTACGTTGAATTGGTTATTTTTGAATTAATACTTATTTCAGCGTTTTTACAGTCGGATTTATCGTAAAACTGAAAGCGGGGCGATTTTTCGTCGGGACAAACTGCTATGTCTTCTATGGTTTGATCATCAATTATTTCATCTTTTTTGCCCAATACTTTAATTTCTAATGTCAGATATTGTTTTCCGTATAGCTTATTTATAGAGTCTAATTTGCTGGTTTGAAACGATACCACTACATCTTTTACGGTTTTGTCGTATAATTCAGGTCCGTGTATTTCGGATACTGTTTTTTTACCGTCTCCATAATTGACTTTAATGTAATCAAAAGGATGAGGTTTCTGGTATTCTTTAAGGGTAAGGGTTTTTCCTGTATTTTCGGTATAATTGTAAATCTCAATTGTTTTTTTAGAAATATCAATGGGTACTTTCAATTTAAATTCTACGGTGTTTTCGTTTCTCGACACTGTATCGCTACTGAGATTCAATAACTCACTAAATCTAAGTTTTGATCTATCCAAACTTTGGCCTTCAATTCTGAGGTTAAATGTTTCGCCCGGATATATGGTAGCATCTTCCTTCCAGTCTTTTCCATTCCTCATAATTTTAACATGTTCAATACAGACTTTCGGTATGATATTGAAGTTAGAAATGAATTTTGCACCATCATCGTTTTTTATGTAGAGAAAACCATCTGTTTTTTTGTGATAATTGAATGCTCTCAGCACACATAATACTTTATTGTTCGATAATTTCTCCTTTGTGAAAATTTCAGCGATAAGCGGTGATCCTGCCGTTTCTTTACCTTCAACCAAATATGTACTGTTTAATTGCAGGTATTTGTTATTATCAATTTGAATTTCAACACCATCGTTTTTCAGCTTGTCATCCAAGGTAAAATCACTTTTATCAGTTTGTAAAAAGGTTAGTCCTGCTTTTTTGATAGTAAATGTGGGATTTAATGTTGGTAAATCTGTTGATAAGCCATTATCTGCAAAAAACGGTTTGTGTGTTATAAGATTGATTGGAATTGATTTATTGCCAACAGCATTTGGCAACAAATGAATATATAATTGACCGTTGCTCTCGGAAATCCGATAATCAGCATCTTTTGTTGATTGCCAGTCAGGTGTAAGTTTAATGTTTTCGGGATGGTTGGAAATTAATTCAAAAACCTTTTCTTCTCCCACGGTTAAATCCTCTCCTTTGGTATTCAGTTTTGCCGTTGTTTCTGTTATAGGAAGCAAAGGTATGTCCTGAACAACACTTGCGCTATCTACTTCTACATTCAATCTGAAACGAAGAAAGTCTGTAGTAGATAGATGCTGGAACTGCACTTTGAACGTGTAATACCGGTTGTTGTAGTTCACCATCGAATCCAATAACTTAAAATCGGCTGATTCAATCAGCGAAATGTCTTTAATTTTGTGTTTGGTGGAAGGGAAAACTTTTACATCGCAGATTTCATCTTCTTTCGAGTACTTAAAGAAAAGGTAGTTTTTATTCTGAAAACTTACCGTATCCTTTATAGCTGAAAATCCGGATTTAGAAGTTTGGATTGTTACATTGTCAATATAGTTGGCATTTAGAACCTGAGAGAATGACGTTGAAGAAATAAGCAACGCAAGAATTTGAAATACAATAGTCTTTGTTCTCATAACAATAGCTTTTTGCTGTTTTCCCAAATTCTATGCCATTAGTCTGCCTCCAGTATTAATTTTTTATAATATTCAATGCTGGTCTGCTAAAGTAAATTTAAAGCCACTACATTTGTTTCATTCAGATTTTTAATTTCTACCCGATCAAAGATTTTATATGCGAGCAGTTTTATTCTATCATTCAATAGGAACCAAACTAAGGCATAACCCCAAACGAATGCTGCCCATCCCCAACCAATTGGAGTCATGAACACACCGTAAACGGCTATCAACGTTGCTATTGCTTGTGTTCCAAGTACGGCTATCCATAAAATCTTTGCGGGACGTATTGACCAGAATGGGCCACGTGTTCGAGTCAGAAAAATAGTCAGGTGTCCGGCTACTGAGAGTTTTAAATACATCAGGGTTTGGATATGTAACCTGTCGAGATGAAATACCCGTTCACCCAGATAAAATAAACCAAATGCAGATACCACGCCAATTACACCCAACACGGTAGAAATGCCCAAAACCATGCGCATATTCCAGGCTTCAGGTTTGTTTTTATAATGCACGTTATCGTAAGCAATGGAAAGAATGGCTCCATCGTTGAGCAATGCAAGCATTACAATCATAATGGCAGTTACAGGATAGAAATTAAATACCAGAATGGACAGTGTCATAAACAGCAGCACACGCAATGTCTCTGCAATACGGTAAATGGCGTAACTGTTCATTCGTTGGAAAATCCGTCGGCTTTCTTTAATGGCATCAATAATGACATCCAATCCTGAAGTCAGTAAAACAATGGCTGCAGCTGCGCGGGCAGCATCGGTTGCTCCCGAAACGGCTATTCCACAATCGGCTTTTTTCAGCGCAGGAGCATCATTGACTCCATCGCCCGTCATGCCGACTATATGACCGCTTTTTTGCAAAACATCAATAATATGAAATTTATGTTCGGGGAATACCTGTGCAAAACCATCCGCTTTCTCAATGGATGCAATTGCGGTTTTGGATTCCTTTTTGTTGGAATCGCCCAGACTGGCGGCATCCAGGATGTTGGTGCCCATGCCTAATTTCTTAGCTGTTTCGCGGGCAATATCCAACGCATCGCCGGTGACCATTTTTATAGTTACACCCATTTCACGAGCAGTGGCAATAGTTGCTTTGGCATCTTCGCGTGGCGGGTCATACAAGGGCAATACGCCTATAAACTCCCATTTCCCATCACTTTCAGCTTTGGCTACTCCCAACGAACGATAACCACGGGAAGCAAATTCAGTAACCGCTTTTTCAATTTCGGTCTTTACTTTTCCGGTAATCTTAGTCAGGTCAATTATCACTTGCGGTGCACCTTTTGTTACTTTAAATGGCTTTCCGTCGGAAGTTTTGACTTCAGCTTCGGTGCGTTTATGAACAGGGTCGAAAGGCCTAAAATGTGTTACTTTATATCCTTTCAACTCCTTTTTGTCTTTGATTCCACCCAATACAGCCAAGTCAATGGTATCGTTATTTTCTGAACGTGAAGCTAACGCACCATTCAGGATAACCTCATCAGGTGTTACATCTTTTACGCAAAAAGGATCTCCCAGTGTCAGTTTGTTTTGGGTCAATGTTCCTGTTTTATCGGCACACAACAAATCTACTCCGGCCAGTTCCTCGATGGCTACCAGTTTACTTACAATCGCTTTTTTCTTGGCCAGCAATCGTGCTCCCACAGCCATGGTTACAGATAAAACAGTTGGCATGGCAACCGGAATAGCAGCTATTGTCAATACAAGTGCAAATTGCAAGGTTGTAAGAATCGGGTCACCACGGAAAATAGCCACTGTAATTATTATGGCTACTAGAGCTACAGCCAGAACAATTAGATAATTCCCAATTTTCAGTACGGCTTTTTGAAAATGACTGACAGTTTTTGCATCCTGCACCAGTTGAGCTGTTTTTCCAAAATAAGTATTTGTTCCGGTAGCATACACGATGGCACCAATTTCTCCACGTCGAATAATAGAGCCTGAATAAACCGAATCGCCCGTCTTGCAGGAAATCGGTAAGGATTCTCCTGTCAGGGTAGATTGATCTACTTCCACCGGATCGCCTTCGAGTAAACGGGCATCGGCGGGAACAATATCCCCCAAACGCAAACGGATAACATCACCGGGCACAAGTTCACTTGCCGGAGGAGTTTCCCATTTTCCATCCCGTAGTACCCGGGCATTAATAGCCAATTTCGCTTTCAGTGCCTCGATGGCATTTCCGGCCTCGTGTTCTTCCCAAAAACCAACCACGGCATTTGCCAGAAGTAAAACCAGAATAATGAAAAAGTCCGGCAAATGCCGGGCTACTGCCGAAAGAATTACTGCTGCTTCAATCATCCAGGGTATCGGACCCCAGAAATAGGAGAGAAATTTCAGAAACATATTCGTTTTTTTCTCTTCTATCTCGTTTTGACCATATTGCGTTAACCGTTTCTTAGCCTCAGCATCTGTCAGTCCATCAGTCGATGCATCCAGTTTTTTCAACAATTCAGGCATGGAAAGAGATTTAAAATCATCTTTTTTCCCGGGTTTCGATTCGTCAGGCACGGATACTTTCTTATTTGAGTTCATACACTTGTTTATATTTCAATTATCCATTTCCTTGCGGCTTCGATTTCAGCATTTTTAAAAATGCGAATTTCACAAGGAATAAAATGTCCAAAGAATTTTGTCATGGTATTTATCTTTTTATGATCCGAAACTACGGCTATTTTATCCCAGGCAGTTAAATGTTTTATTTCTATTTCAGCATCATCCAGCATTGCTCCTAAACTAAATCCTTCAACTTTTTTACCGAGATGGTACAGCATATTGATTTTCTTGTTTACTTTTAATTTTTCTTCTATAGCTGGGATTAATACTTTTTCATAATCTTCTCTGGTAATTTTTCCTTCTGCGGTAATGTCCAGTACATTGTCCGGTAAACCTTCTATTAATTTTAGCATAATCTTAATAAATTAAATTTATTCATTAAATTCTTAAGCGTACGTTTTATAAAATCTATTTATTTCTAAGTCGTAATGCGTTAGCGATTACTGAAACCGAACTGAAACTCATGGCTGTTGCGGCAATCATTGGACTGAGTAAAATTCCAAAAAATGGATATAGCAATCCGGCAGCAATTGGAACTCCAAGTAAATTATAAAAAAAGGCAAAGAATAAATTTTGTTTGATATTCCGCATCACTGACGTACTAAGATCCTTCGCACGGGCAATTCCGTTCAAATCGCCTTTTACAAGTGTAATTTCGGCACTTTGCATCGCAATGTCAGTTCCTGTTCCCATAGCAATTCCAATATTGGCCTGTGCCAATGCCGGTGCATCATTAATGCCATCACCAGCCATTGCTACAATATGACCTTGTTTCTGTAATTCCTTTACTTTTTTATATTTGTCATCCGGCAAACAATCTGCTTTGAAATCATCCAAATGTAACTCACCAGCTACAGCTTTAGCAGTGATTTCATTATCACCGGTAAGCATGATTACTTTCACTCCCATTTTTTGCAATTCGAGTATGGCTTTAGCAGATGTTTCTTTAATTTTATCGGTTACACCAATTATACCTTCTACCGTTTTGTCTAAAACCAAATACATGACAGTTTGCCCGGTGAGCTCCCATTCTTCAACAAGTTTGGTTATTTCAGCATTCAGATATACTTTGAAATCATCAAGTAAACGTTGATTTCCAAGACCAATTCTTTTTCCTTTATACATCGCTTTGACTCCTTTTCCGGTAACGGATTCAAAACTTTCCAGTTTTGTCAGCTTGATCTTTTTTTCTTCTGCTCCTTTTACAATTGATTCTGCAAGAGGATGCTCACTATCGCTGTCGATGGAAGCAGCAAGCATTAGAATGTCTTCAACGCTTAATTTGCCAAATGATTTATATCCCTGAAGGCTTGGCTTACCCTCGGTGATAGTACCTGTTTTATCAATTATGAGGGTGTCAACTTTATTCATTTCCTCCATGGCACTGGCATCTTTCACCAGAATACCTGATTGTGCACCACGTCCTGTACCAACCATGATGGACATAGGTGTGGCTAATCCAAGAGCACAGGGACATGCAACAATTAAAACAGAAACTGCATTGACAAAAGCATAAACGAATGCAGGTTGTGGTCCCCAAATAGACCAAACAGCAAAAGTAATCAGTGAAATAACCACAATTACTTGTACAAAATACTTCGCTACAACATCGGCTAATTTTTGTATCGGTGCTTTTGAACGGCTGGCCTCCTTTACCATGTCAATAATCTGAGCTAACAGCGTATCGTTTCCAATCTTTTCCGCTTTCATTTCAAAAACGGTTTTTCCATTGATTGTTCCCCCAGTTACTTTATCGTCTTTCGATTTATCAACCGGCATCGGTTCTCCCGATATCATACTTTCATCAATGATGGCGGAGCCTTTTGTAAGAGTACCATCAACCGGAATTTTTTCACCGGGTTTCACTTTCAGTATATCACCAACCAGCACTTCTTCGAGAGGTATTTCCTCTTCTTTTCCTTTTCGGATGACTCTTGCTATTGGTGGAACCAAACCAAGCAAAGCTTTCATGGCTGAATTGGTTTTGCTATGTGCTTTTAACTCCAAAACCTGCCCTAACAAAACAAGGGTAAGTATCACAGCCGAGGCTTCGAAATATAAATGAACATTCCCTTGCAAGTCTTTAAATTGCGAAGGGAATAAACCGGGAAACAGAAGACCAAACAAACTAAACAAATAAGCAACTCCAACACCAATGGAAATTAGAGTCCACATATTTGGCGACCATCTTCTTACTGAATTCCAACCCCGTATAAAAAATTCCCAACCTGAATAAAAAACGACCGGTGTGGCTAACCCGAACATAACCCAGTTCAATATCTTCTTTGAAACAATATCCCCAAGATGTAAAAATGGAATAAGATCCGACATTGCAATAATAAATAAAGGCAGCGTAAAAGCCAGAGCGATACGGAATTTTTTCAACATGTTTTTATATGCATCTTCATCAACTGAATCGTCAGGTTTCTCAGGTACCAGAGTCATACCACATTTGGGGCACGAACCCGGTTTATCACTCTTTACTTCCGGATGCATGGGACACGTAAAAATTGTACCTGTTTTTTTAGTGCTTTCGGTCTTATCAGAATGCTCTTCACTATCTTCTGCTTTCTTATCATCTTTCTGCTTCACAACTGCATGAAGATGTTCAGCGTTTTTTTCGTTTTTATCAACAGGAATTAGATGCATGTTGCAGACTGGGCAGTCTCCGGGTTTGTCATAAACCTTTTCTCCCTCACACTTCATCGGACAGATAAAATGTTTGTTTTTAGTTCCACTCATAAAATAGATTTTTAATAAAAAATGAAAGAAAGTTTATTCTTTTGAAATATCTCTCTTTTTTTCTTCAAATTCAGTTTTACTTATTTCAACTTTTGTATATCTAAGTTTTAATATATTGTATGGTGACTTTTTGTCTGATTGTTTTATTTCCGTTTTTTATTTACAATTTTGACAGCCAACACAATAATTATTGCAAGAATGATAAGACCAAATGTCCAACCCACCCAATATCCATATCCCATACCCATTCCCCAACTGTTATATCCGTTCATCATAATATTTATTTTAAAATGAATTAAGTTTGTCTAAATGTAATTTTAGCAACAGGAATGAGATTGACTCTGTGTATTTTTGCTATCCAAAGGCATCAGTTTCATATTGCATTCAGGGCAATTTCCTTCATGATCATAGGTTTTACTGCCTTCACATTTCATAGGACATTGATAAACTGTTGCCTTTTCTTCTTTTACTGATTGTTGTTTTTTAGTTTCCATGACTTTAATTTTTAAATTTTTTATTGGATAAAATATTTTTTTTATTTTGTCAGTTCGCAAATATACACTACCCCATTGCCGATAATGTTACACATTTCTTTTAGAAAGTTACATGATTCATACCTTCTTTTTCTCTGCATCAGCAACTCCTTCCGGTGGTAAGATGTCCGGTAAATCAAGTCGCGCCACACCAATTCGGGCATCTGCCATTCCATAGTACACATCGAATCTGTTTGGCATCCCAAGATCATCACGCCTATCGATACCGGTAGGAAAAACAACGTTTGGTACTATTCCATTCCGTTCTTCGGGTATAAAAGGATTAAGTACCGGATGTATTGATCTGTAATGTATGAAACGTGGATGTTCTTTAGATAAAACCATTAAACCGGCAGAATAACAAAGATGTTTTGTTTCATCTTCCGTTTTGGCAACCTCACTCACACCGTGATAAATTATCAACCAACCATGTTTTGTAAGAATAGGTGGAGTTCCACCACCAATTTTAAGCCGTTCCCAGGGAGAGACTGGCGTAGCAAGTCGGTGATGAGAGTTAAACAAACCAAGTTCATGTACATCCTGACCTACTTCGGGCATAGGACAATAGGAAATCCAGATGCTTTCATGATAAATATCAATTTTTCTGGAATCTGCTTTTCTGGCTGTTTCTTCAGGACGGGTGTCCGGAAAAAGTGGTCGGTGAATAATAGCCATCTGCATTTTGCCGGAATGACTGGTGATTGCAATTGGAAACAGGCAGGCATCTTTGTCATCAACATGAGCAAAATCAATCCCAATAAATGATTCTATCTTTGCAAGCCCAAGTCGTTTCCAATTAAACAAATCTTCTGAAAAAGCAAAGGCAATTCTTGGTCCGTTGGAAGAATGCGCAGTATAACTCATTATATAACGTTTGAGTGGCTCCATGTAGGTTATCCGGGGATCTTCACAACCACCGCTACCATCATCCCGCAGTTCATATTTAGCTTCCGGCTCCAGGGCTATTCCAAGTCTTTCCACGCCGCACGGATCACCGACATCATTAAATAAAACCCGGGCAATGCCAATTCGTGAATAATTTCCTTTAGCAACGATTCTGGGGAAAAGGTATAGTTTACCATCGGGACCACGAACGGCAGCCGGATTAAGTGTTCCTTCCACCTCCATTGGATTTCCAGGTTCAGGTTCCATAATCACTCCCAGCCGTTGTAATTTTAATCCACTCATATTTTTTCTCTTTTGTATATTATTTTGTATGTTTTACATGTTAAATAGACCCTAAGCAAGCAATTATTGTTTCTATCACACGTTTCGACTCTTCCGGGTCTTTTATCTTTATTGACACTACGCCTGCTTCTTCGGCCGGATAATCGTTTCCTCCCTGAAATATGGCATCGCCGATAAAAATCATCTCATCAATTTCAATTTTAAGTGTATCACGAAGTTTCATGATTCCGTACGCTTTATCAATTCCCGGTTTGGTAATATCTACTGATGTTGTTCCTCCAAGCCGAACAGAAAACTCGGGAACTAATGTCGCAAGGATTTTCCGCAACTTTACCCGTTTTGTGAAATCAGGATCCCATTTCGTTTTTTCTTTGATGGGAGCTTGCTGACCCAATGCGGAATAGGTTATTTGGCTGCCACGATCTTCAATCGTTTCACCCCATAATTTTTCAATGTTGAAATCAACAGTATCAAGCGCATTTTTCAATGCATCCATGATTT
>Ga0209123_1001444_pt1 | contig 23561 bp, 17 predicted proteins | sample BarGraIncu00431A_FD_184500 | JGI IMG/M metagenome (GOLD analysis project Ga0209123, IMG submission 184500) | Arctic peat soil microbial communities from Barrow, Alaska, USA - Barrow Graham LP Incubations 004-31A (SPAdes) (version 2) | ecosystem: Environmental > Terrestrial > Soil > Wetlands >...
ATGAATTGGCCGCCATATCTACTTACACATATTTGGTGTGAATCAGAAAGCGCATCGATGATATAATAAGAATAATAAATTAGAATCATCAATCGGGAGGGTCAACCATGAAATTTATTCATACCGCTGATTGGCATTTGGGCAAGATCGTTCATCAGAAAAGCATGATCGAAGATCAGCGCATTCTTTTGAATCAACTGCTGGATGTCATGAAAAAAGAAGAAATCAACGTACTTGTCATTGCCGGTGATATCTATGATCGCAGTATACCAACCTTGGAAGCGATCAATTTACTCAATGAATTTTTGGATAAAGCGATCAATCACTGCGAGTTGACCATTCTGATGATCGCCGGTAATCATGACGGAGTCGAACGATTGAATTTCGCCAGTAATATCTTGAAAACCAAAGGACTTTACATTGAAAGTCTGTTGGAAAAAGAGATGCGTAAAGTCGTACTCACGGACGCGTTGGGTCCGATCAATTTCTATTTACTGCCGTTCTTCAAACCATCGGCTGTCCGTTTTGAATTCGGTGATATGGAAATCAACGAGTTCGATGAAGCCATGAACTTCTATTTGGCAGCCAATCCGATCGATCTGTATGAACGTAACGTACTGGTAACTCATCAATTCGTTGCCGGAAGCAGTGCTAGTATCGAATCCGAATCGGAGATGCCGCTGTCGGTCGGAGGCAGCTCTCAGATCGCAGCCGATCATTTCAGTATGTTTGATTACGTAGCTCTCGGTCATCTTCATGCCCCGCAGTCGATCTCAACCTCGATGATCCGTTATTCCGGATCACTGTTGAAATACTCGGGGGATGAAGCACATCAGAAAAAGGGTATCAACCTTGTCGAACTCAAGGAAAAAGGGAACATCACGGTAACACCGATCACCTTGGATCCGATCCGTGATCTGCGTAAGTTAAAGGGAAAATTCGATGATCTCTTATTTCACCCCATCGGCAATCAAGAAGACTATATCGTCTTCGAACTGACGGATGAGTCGATGGTGATCAACGCAATGGAAAAAGCGCGCAGTGTTTACCCTAATACCATGACTATTACTTATGCCGCCCAAACGCATTCATTGATCCAAAGTACCACGAAAGCCCGGTCACTTGAGAACGTCAAAGATGAGATCGGGATGTTTCAGGAATTCTATGCGAGTATCATGGAAGAAAATTTCGATGAAGAAATGAAAACACTTCTTACGGAAATCGTGGAGAGTGTCAGAGAGGTCCATCATGAGACCGATTAAACTGACGATGAATGCCTTCGGGCCGTTTGTGAATCAAGCTGAGATCGATTTCTCACTGATCGATCGTGACGGGATCTTTCTGGTAACCGGTCAGACCGGTGCCGGTAAGACGACCATTTTCGATGCGATCACTTTCGCATTATACGGATCCGCCAGCGGATCGACGCGTGAGAGTGATACGTTCAGAAGTGATTTTGCTTCCCCGAAAGAAGAAACCTACGTTGAGTTCACCTTTGAACTCAACCTGGAACACTATACGATACGCCGCAGTCCGAAGTATTTACGGGACGGTTATAAAACAGAAAACAAACATCAGGCAACACTTACCTTACCAAATGGGAGTATCGTTGACGGCTTGGCTGACGTGGAAGCGCAAGTCATGCGCATCATTGGTCTCAGTGAAAGTCAGTTCAGACAGATCGTCATGATCGCGCAAGGTGAATTTACGAAGTTGTTGTTTGCGGAAAGCAAAGTCAAAGAAGTGATCTTCCGTAAGATCTTCTCCACGGAGATCTATAATCAGATCACCGAAGAACTGAAATCAAGAAGCAGTGCCCTTAAAATCGAGATGTCCAACAAAGAAGCAGCGCTGGATGAGATCTACAACGGTTTAGTTGTCAGTCATGATCCGGAACTTGAAAGTCTGTTGTTACAGAAACGTAAACAAGCTTCGTTGATCCTGTCGAAACTGAACACGTTGAATGAAGCGGATAGCGAAAAACAAAAAGAGTTCAAGAAGACCTTGGACTTACTGGAAAAAAACATACATCTACAGATCTCAACGATCGAACAATGCAAAGCCATCAACAATGACTTCGCCGAGCGTGAACAATTACAGAAACGCTTGAATGAACTATTGGCGCAAGGATCGGTCATTGCCGAACTGAGTGGCAGAATCGAAAAGGCGCAACGTGCTTCGCTCGTGAATCAGTTCTATTCCGCTTATCAAAAAGACAGTGCGCATACAAAACGTGTTTATCAGCTCAATATCGAACTGAATGCCAAACAAGACACGCTAAACTTGACGCAGAAAGAAGTCGAACAACAGTTCGCTCAAATCAGCACACAATATCTCAAAAAACCCGCGATCGATGAGAACATCAACTTACTGAATCAATTGTTGCGTGACATCGAACGCAAAGCTGCCTTATCGATCCAACTTCAGCAGAGTATCCGAAGTGCCAAGGAACAAACTCTTTTAGAAACAAACATTCTCACTGAAAAGAGTTTGATTGAAGCGAGTTTGCGACTTGCTGAAACCGAACTTAAAACCGGTCCGCAATTGCATCAGGATCGTTATAAGACAGAGACCGAGATCACGGTTCTAAACCAACAGATCAATCAACTGAATGAAGCGAAGAAGAAACTTCGTGATTTTCAAGCAGCACAAGTTCTTTATAATCAAGAGATGCAGCACCTGCAAGCCATTGAGTCAAAGTGGATCCAAAAAAACAATACTTATAACGAAGCTGAATCGTTGCTTCGACTGTCTGAGATCGGGATCATTGCGAATATGTTGATGCCGAATGAACCTTGTCCTGTATGTGGATCGCTCGATCATCCGCATCCGGCGATGCGGGCGGAAGGGGCACTTTCGCAACAAGAATTAGAAGGGTTGAAAGAAGAAGTAAATTCAGCTCAAAAAGAGCGTGAGAAGCAATTTACACTGACCCAGGAGCAGAAATCGAACGTTATGTCACTTCAGTCCGTCTTGGGGCAATATGCGCTTACAGTGACACTGGATGAGTCCATTGACGTCAAGATCACGGATACAGAAGCACAACGTTCAGCGCTGATTACTCACGCAGAGGAACTGAAGTTGAAGTTGACCGAAATCCAACAAAAACTCATCCAACTCGAACAGTTAGAGAAAATCAGCGAACGTCAGAAAACAGAGTTGGAGAAGATCCAAGGGATGCTTCAGTCAACGCAAATGAAGATCCAATCGATCAACCTTCAGATCGCTGCCCAGCAAGCGATCATCGATTCCATCAAGATCGAACTGCCGGACGGATGTTCAAGTACGGAAGATGTAATACGAACGGTAGAAACCAAAAAGGTGTTGAGTCAACAACTCGAAACATCCTATACCGCAGCCGTAAAGAAAACCGAAGAGATGCGTAAAAGCATGGATCTATTAGCGGGTGAGATCAAGAGCAATCAAGCCGAATATAAGATCGCTTCAGCGCAAGAGTTAACTTCAAAGGAAAACTATCTTACTTCACGCAGTGAACAGGGATTCGAGAATGAAGATACTTTTAAATCAGCGATCCTGGAACAACGTTCATTCAATGAAATGAGTGCGAAAGTAACTGCGTATCGGAATGACCAACAGGTCTTACAAGAAAGAATCGCAACGTTAGTTATGAAACTGGAAGGTAAATCCCTGAGTAATATCGAAGAATTAACGGTGTTCCTCAACCGTGACCAACTGGATTACGCCCAGCGTAACAGCGAAGCCAGCACTTACAACTCGCAGTTGGAAAACAACAAGCATCGAACCAAGCGCTTACTCACCGAGACCGTTCAGTTAGAGAAGTTGGAAACAACCTTTAAAACACTCGATAAACTCAGACGCGCATCCAGCGGTCAAAACGATAAAAAACTGTCACTGGAACGTTATGTATTGGCCATGTATTTCGATAAGATATTGGAAGCCGCGAATTACCGCTTGGATAAGATCACCTACGGTCGTTATAAGTTCTATCGTCGCGAAGACATCGGCGGTGGAGCCCGACAACAAGGACTGGATCTGAATGTGTTGGATTATGAGACCGGCAAAGAACGGGACGTGAAAACGCTCTCCGGCGGAGAATCATTCAAAGCCGCCTTGTCGCTTGCGTTGGGATGTTCCGACGTTATCCAGAGTTTCTCCGGGGGGATCGAACTCAATACGTTGTTCATCGATGAAGGATTCAGTACCTTAGATCCGGAATCACTCGATCAAGCATTAAAAGCACTCTTGGAACTGAAACATGACAATAAGCTGATCGGTGTCATCTCACATGTGCAGGAACTAAAAGACAAGATCGATGCGAAGATCATTGTGAAGAAAGCGAATGTAGGAAGCATCATCGAATACGAAAACTGATATTTCGCTCAATAATGAAATGAACTTAAAGGTTGTCTCACACATAACCCAATGAAGGATTGACTATCCTACAGTAAAAAAAGAACTTCTTTGCGGAAGTTCTTTATTCGTGGGTCTCGTGTTCGGTAAACTCCGCATCGATCGCATCCGGATGGGAATTGACACTGGATGAAGAGGTATAACTTTGATGAGGTTCTTGTTGGGTATATTGAGATTGGGATGCTTGACCACGGAAACTGAACATTCTTCTGCGTTGCCGGGCTGACCGGATCCAAAAGTAGAACAGCGCTCCGTACAGGAAGATCCCCAGCATCGGATTAAATGCATAGACGGAAGATAAAAGGCTGCTTACCACATAAAAGAACAGAATATAGAGTAGAATTGTGATCATGGATTTCCTTTCTAGGACCGCTTGGTAAACTCGGTATGACACTTAGGACAAGTGATCTCCACTTTTCCTCGGCCTTTCGGAACACGAACCGTAGATTTACATTTCGGACACAAATAATAACGACGATCTTTATCTTTTAATCTCATTTTAATCAAATTATAGCGGGCACGGATCGGACGCGTATAGTTACGAAACAATCTGTTTTCAGCCTGTCGTTTGGCGATATTACGGGAAAACATACGGAAGAACGATAACAGAAACAGAGCATAGAAGATCACTCCGCTGATCGTTGAACTCTTAAAGAACAAGCTCGATACGATCGAAACCAGCATCGCAACAACTATAATCGTAATATTCAATGAATCATGACCGTAACGGCCATACATGAAGCGATATAACCAACTTTTAATCTTTTGCATGACATTGATCCTCTGTGTGTAGTTGACTCAGCAACTAATCTACATCATAGTACACTAACATTATGAATACAATATGAACTTATTAAATATTTTATGACACAATAAGGGTACTCTCATTTCTGAAAGTGCCCTTATCTTACATCATTCATTTGAAAAATAATACTAATTCGCAAAGAAAGTATTTTTGACTTTCCATTTCTCTAAGGCGATTCCCAACCAGAAGCTGTAGATTCCTAATGTTATGATGCACAGAAACAGCCATTTGATCCAATTACCGAATAAACTGATCGCACTTCCCCTGAAGACCAATCTTCGTCCTTCAATGATCGTATGATTGACTTTCCATCCAAACACCATGACGAGTGCCCAAGGGAAACAGATCCCCAACGTACATATCGTCACCAGATAACCAAGAATACTCCAACCGATCAAACCTGATAAACCCCCGTCAAATCGCGACTCTCGCATAAAACATTTCCCCTTCACCTTTCGGATATACGTTCAATTATACCAATGAGAATACAAAAAACAAGCACCAACTTTCGTAGAGAAAGATGATGCTTATTATCGTTCAACAATGAATCATTTGATCTGGATATTGTCAGGCGGTAAAATCACTAAATGGTTCTTGGCCCTTGAGAAGGAGACATAACACATATCATCCCAAAGGTCAGGATCTTTCATACTGCGATCATCATCCATCTCAGTCACAATAATAACAGGTGACTCCATTCCTTTGAAGCGGCGTACCGTATCAATACGGATACTGTTTTGAACAGAGGTGTCATCAAAATAGGAGATCGGAATATCATTGAAAGTGAATTCAGTCAGAATCGATTTTGATTTCGCTTTGAATGACAGTATCGTAATGTCTTGCGGTCGAATCTCATTCTGGATAATCAGATTGTTTACTTCATGACGAAGTTTGATAAACAGATCCTGTTGAGAGTTAGCTTTATAAGCATCACAGACAACCACGGCTCTGCCCAGAGGCCCCTTATGACGCAGATCCAACTCTTGATGATAGTGCTCTTTGACATGTTTAAATATATAATTTGTATTCCTCAGATTTGTATTGAGTACGAACTTGGGGATGTCTTTAGGAATATTGATGTCGCCACGTATTACTTTTTGGTTACTGTCCCAGAAGAAATACAGAACGCCGTCTTCCTTTAATAAATATTGCAGAATATCGAGTTGTTCGGAACTGAAGTCTTGCGCTTCGTCAATCAGAATACAATCGAATTTAGGAATGTCATAAGTGGTCACCAGATCCAATAAGACCTGATCATCGTAGATGTCATATTCCTCTTTAACATAGGGTTCTAACAGAACTTTGATCAGACTGTGAAAGTTATTCGCAATCAGATTCACTTTACCCACGGAAAACTTACTGAAGGTATCCCCAAGAATCAAATTGAAACAACACAGCAATGTACGTTGGTTACTCGCTGCCATAAGCTCAGCTTTCTTGGTAGCAAGCAATGTTTTCCCGGAACCGGCACACCCATAGATCGAAGCACGTTTAATGTAGCGTAATGTATCCAAAAGTTGATATTGTTCTTCAGTCAGCTCAAATACTTCTTTCTCTTCATCACTGATCCAATGGATCAAACTTCTGTCCAAGACAAACAGCGGAGCTAACGCAGCCTTCAAATCATGATGGATTTGTTTCGACAGAGCTTCACTGAAATCCTGATTTTTCCGATAATATTCCATCAACATCGGAATACGCTTCGCTAGATTATTACAATCGAATTCCAATAACGTGATCTCTTTGACCGCATACTGCGGCAGGTTTCCGTGGATTCGCGTAACATCCGGAAACGCAATGCAATACCCAACCGTGATCAAATCATTCAGGTCTTTATAATCTTTGATCTCCCAACCTTTGATTCTTGAGATCGTCTCTAGCAACGAGTATTTATTCTTTCGAGCTTGGTTATATGGATTATGGATCTTATACGATTCCAACCCTTTATCCGTTGATCTCCATTCATCCTGTTCCGGCACATAGGATATAAAAACACCGCCTTTGACTTCGATCACAAGGATCCCCAGTTTAGGATGAGACAAAACAAAATCGATCTCTCCGTCACGTTGACGAGAACCAAGAGAAGGACGTTCATGCAAATACACATTATGGTAAACGATCCAATCATTATTGAGTTGAGCCTTCAATGCATTGAACAACTTCGTTTCGCCGCGATTATCTTCAGCTAAGCGACTAGGCAGTACATCCGGAAACATTAATGCCATATTCATTTCCCCCATATTACTGTGTTAATTTTAACATAAATTGCAATCTAAATTCTTGGTCTAGCATATTTGAGTAAATTCTGCAATTTATCTAGTAAAAGATATACAAAAATATGGACATTAACCGCTAATCATAAAAATTTAAACAAATATTTTAGTTTATCTAAGAATATTATGATATATTTTATATATGCGGATTTAATAAATATTTATATATTAATACTAATTTGGATGGGGGGTCTGAAAAGTATGACAACATTTGTGAATGTTGATAAAAATAAGAAGAACAAATTACTAAAAGTTCTTTTAAAAGGTAATAAAGTATCTGAAGCTGTCATATATGCTCTACTTGAAGTCAATACAAGTGAATTACTCAAGATAATACATGTTTTAAATGACGAAATAAGAAATATTAATATTATAGGTGAGATTGTATTAGATAAATCGAAATGTTGGTTGGAAATTGATCAAAAGAGTTTAGATTTCGAAAAGTTAAAACAATATTCTCAGAGTGGAAAAGGGTTTTCAAATCCAATAAGTAACACTAAAATGGAAACAACTTTTCTTCAAAAACTGATAAATGTGAAAAATTCTGGGTCACTAAATTATAATCAGATTGAAGAATTGAGTGAAAGACAATATAAATTATTGAAGTTAATTGTATTCAAAAACAAGGTTAATATGATTTCAATATGCAATATTTTAGGTCTTCCTAAAGATCTTGTTTTTGAAGAGTTGATTATTCTTAATAATTATTTGATTAGTAAGGAATGTGGCAGAGTTGTGAAATCAGAGGATGACAAATATTTTTATGAAAACAATGGAGTTAAATTTGACATACTATTTAAAGTAATCTATCAAGAAGATGTGAAGGATATCGATATTTATAACTGTAATATTTTTTTAGATGTAATGAATTTAAGAATAGTTGAATATATTTCTGAGGCTATTGTTAAATTTACAGAGAACGTTTTAGATGATTTCAATATTGATTATGGGAGTTTAGCATTAAGAATTGGATTGATAAACGTGATATTGCGAGAAAAAAATATAGGTGAAATAAAAGCTTCGAGTTTTACGACAAAAATTATATTTTATGAAAATGGGTTTGAAATGCTTAAAAAAATTACTAATTATTTCAATAATACCAATAATTTGGATATGAACTGTACAAAAATTAGCCAAACATTTTCAGAAGACAATGAGATGATCAGCGAGAAATCTAATAATACTGTTTTTGAAAAATCACGTTACAAGTATAGTGGTGTGGATTTTTTTGGATTGTTAGAAGAATTGATGAAATAGTGAAAAGGAGATCAACACATGACTTTTTCAGATATAAATATTAGATTCTCATACACAACAACACCAGAAAATGAGATAATAAATGACTTTTTCTTACCTGTACTTTCGCAAGCTAAAACTTATAAAAGAGCTGTTGGTTACTTTTCAAGTTCTATGTTGATTTATATAGAGAAAGGAATGGATATATTTATAAAAAATGGAGGGAGCATTGAAATTATAACATCACCAATGCTTTCTGATGCAGATATAGATGCAATAACAAAAGGCTATAAAGATAGATCTAAAGTATTTGAAGAGGTTATTGCTAGAAGTTTTGAAATACCAAAAAATGAAAGTGAAGTCAAAGTATATAACCGTCTATATAATTTAATAAAGGATGGAAAACTTGATATTAGATTAGCGGTAATGAAAAAAGTAACAAAATCAGGAATTTTCCATGAAAAAATAGGAATATTTGAAGATTCTTTTGGTTATATGATTGCATTTACAGGGTCATTGAATGAAACGGAAAATGCAGTAAAAAATAGTTTTGAATCAATAGATGTTTTTACTTCATGGGGAAAAAATCAAGATCTAGAAAGAGTTGAAGAGAAATATATGCATTTTAAGAATCTTTGGGAAAATAAAAACGATATGGTTGAAATTTTAAATATTTCCCCCAAAATATTTGATGAGTTATCGAAATATACAAATGCTGGAGAAAAATATAGGCAGCTAAATTTTCCGTTTCCGACAAATGAAACTGAAAAAATTGATATTGAACATACTATAGATGTAGGTATACAAATACAAGAACCATTATTCCCGGAACATTTAGAGATGAGAGAATATCAAAAAGATGCCATTGATGCATGGCGAGAAAATGATTTCGTAGGACTTTTCAACATGGCTACTGGTACTGGCAAAACTTTGACAGCACTTTTTGGGGTATTAAAATTGTGGGAAAAACTTCAAGCTGAAAAAAAGAAACTGCTGATAATTATAGTTTGCCCATATAAACATCTTGTCGAACAGTGGAGTGAAGATGTTCACAAATTTAATTTGAGATATTCAAAATGTTATGGAGAGGCAGCTTTACATTGGCAGTCTCAATTAGATATTTATATACTAGCGTTAAAGTCGGGGGTAATTGATAATTTTTGCATTATATCAACATTCAGTACTTTTAAATCACTGAAAATTCAAGCAATAATTGATGACAGTGATTTTGAAAAATTACTAATTGTGGATGAAGCTCATGGAGCAGGAGCTAGCGAATTCAGAAAATACTTACTTGATGTATATAAATATAGATTAGCACTTTCAGCGACGCCCAGTAGAAAATATGATGATGAAGGGAATAAATATATTATCAATTTCTTCAAAAAAGAGGTTTTTTATTTTGGATTAGATAAAGCTATTAAAGAAAATTTCTTAACTCCTTATTATTATTATCCTCAAATTGTCTATTTAACGGAAGATGAACTGCAAGAATATTATAAAATCAGTAAGAAGATTAATAGGTTGATAGCTTCAAATTCAGGAGATTTAAAAAAATGCGAAGAAAGTGACGGCTATAAAAAATTATTAATTGAAAGAGCTAGACTTGTTGCCGGAGCCAAAAATAAGGTAGATGCACTTAAAAAATCAATCTCAGCAAAGCCAAATGTTGATCACACATTAATTTATTGTGGAGCTACTTATGCTGAAGATGGAGAAGATGAAGAGATTAAAACTCAAATAACTCAAATAACTGAAATGTTAGGACATGATTTGGATCTCAATGTTTCAAGATTTACTGCTCAGGAAACAGTTTCTCAAAGACTTGGTATAATAAAAGAATTTGAAAGTGGATTTTTAAATGCTATTGTTGCTATAAAGTGTCTAGACGAGGGAATTAATATTCCATCAATTAAATCAGCGTACATTCTTGCCAGTTCTTCAAACCCAAGAGAGTTCGTTCAAAGAAGAGGTAGAGTTTTGAGAAAAGCAAAAGGTAAGGAGTATGCAGAAATTTACGATTTTATAACTTTACCTAGAGAAATGGAATGGTTAAATAGTAATGATATGGAATGGGTAAAACTTGAATATTCATTGATAAGAAAAGAATTGGAACGTGCAGAAGAATTTGCAAAATTAGCAATTAACTTTGCGAGTTCAATTTCCGAAATTCGTAAAATCGATATGAATTATCGATTATTTATAGGAGGGTACGATAATGACAAATGACAAAATGGTGGTTGATTTAATGCGAAAGATTATTGAATTAGAAAAAGAGTATATTTACGGAAAGACAAAGCAGAAATTGAATAAAACTGATAAAATATCCGAGATTAAGAAAATCATAGAAAATTCTGTAACAATTGAGGGGGAAGGAAGATGATAATAAAATCATTGAAATTGCAAAATTTCAGACAATTTTATGGGAAGCAATCTATTCATTTTTCTGTGGATGCTGATAAAAAAGTAACTGTAATTCTTGGTAATAATACTGCGGGTAAGACGACAATAATCGAAGCTTTTAGATGGTGCTTTTATTGCAAATTGAATTTGCCTCATCCATTAGAGATATTTAATAAAATGGCTGGAAATTTAATGAAGCCATATTCAGAAGAGGATGTTAGTGTAGAAGTATGTTTCGTTCATAGCGGCATTGAATATACCGTGAAAACCTCACAAACATTTTCGAAAGATGAAGACGATATCTTGATAAGGAAAACAAAGACACCAGAGCAGAAAATATACAAAAAATTAGATGGAAATCTTGAAAATATCACTGAGTATACACAAATCGATTCAATATTTCCCGAAGATTTAATGATTTATTTGTTTTTTACTGGTGAACGGTTGAAACAACTGATAGATCAAAGTAGCATAGGGCAGAAAGATATTCGGTATGCAGTTCAAAACGTTCTAGGATTAAAACCTATCGAAGAATCGTTATCTCATCTTAAAGGTGTATCTCAAGCTTTTCAAAGGGACTATCATATAGGAAGTTCAGAGCAAATGACGAAATTTCAATCAGAAAAGGAAAAAATAGATAAGACTTTGAATAGATTGCGTAATGATGAAGTTGAACTTTCTTCCGAAATTGAAACAATGAATAAGGATCTTGATGATATTATTGAGAGATTGACTAGAAACGCATCAAAAGATAGTGGTGAAACTTTAAAAAAATTGCAATCCGAAAAGGATTTCAAAACAAATCAACTAGGAGAGTTTTGGAAAAAATTGGGGGCATTTAATAAAAACTATTTGCCAAATTATATTTCAAGAAAAATTTATTATAACAACGAAGCTAGATTTCAATTTAGTTCGAAAAACAGCGATGAAATAATTGATAAGAGACTAATTAAAGCAATAATTGATTCTGGAAAATGTATTTGCGGCGAAGAAATTCATCCAGGAGATGAACATTATAGGAATTTAATTTCACTTACAAACGATGTGTGTGATATGAAAATATCATTATCCATACAGGCTTATTTAGACAGAAGAAATTCTTTTTTTGATTTTTCTCAGAGCTATCTACACGAAGTCGATGAGAAAATTTCAGAAATATTTAATACTAATAGTACTATTCAAGCCTGCCTGGTTTCAATTGAAGATATTAAGCAGACTTTAGTGGGTAAAGAGAAATATCAAGATATTAAGGGTGAACTTGATAAACAGAATTTAAAAATTCAAGAAAAAAATGAAAAGATTGGTGCGTTGAGAACCGATATTGGTATAAATGAAAAAGAAACTCAAGCGTTAGATAAGAAAATTGATGAAATTGCGAGAACTGACGAAAATAACAAGTTAATATTCTTACGGAAAGAATATAGTGACAAATTGTATCAAGAAATTGAAAACTATTATAGAATTAAAGAAGAGAGAATTAAGAGCGACTTAACGGAGAGAGTTCAAAAATACTATATAGAATTAATGGGAAACAATTCGAAAATATTTTTGAATGATGATTATACTTTTATGGTGAAGGATATTGATGGTGCAACCGGAACTTCAGATGGACAAGATGTAATTACTTCATTTGCTTTTATCGGAGGAATAATTGATTTAGCAAAAACTCAAGTGGATGAATTTATAGTGTCTGAACCTTACCCATTGATTATGGATGCACCTTTTGCCTTGCTAGATAAAGAACACAAAGAAAGATCAGCTAAAAAAATGCCTGACTTATGCGAGCAATTCATATTGTTTTCTGTAAGCGAACAATATTCCGGAGTTATTCAGACAGCATTGTCTAATCGGATTGGAAAAGAATACAATATTGTCATGCATTCTGTAAGTGATGTTGAGAAATACTCAAAGATCGTGGAGGTATTATAATGTTTACTGAGAACCTAGATTTTTATGGAGAAATTGCACAAGATATTGATGACCTACTTGATAGCAAAATATTTGAAAGAGTTATTGATGTATTTTTAACTGGTGCTGCAATTGGAATTTTATATGGAGTAAGAGCAAAAGATAATAAATCGAATGCAGCTTCTAAAGCGATATTCACTGGAGTATTGAACAATGAAGCTGTTCGAATTAAGATTCTTGCAATACAAGCCTACACTGTTTCCGATGAAAATGAAAATAATGAACATCAAAGAGAATATGATTTATTTCATGATTGGAATCAAATTCCTGAACCGTCAGACAATCCTTCATATTTGATTAAATATTCGATTATGAAAGAATATGCTAATTCTGGAATTCATATACTTCATAAAAATGTAATCGAAAATAGTACGAGTGACTTAGATTATCTAAGCAAATTTCTTAAATATCTCAAGAGAATCGACGAAATGAAAGATCTTAATATTTATGAAAAGGCTATTGAAGATATTTTGTAGTTAATTCGAATGCAAAAGTCAACTCTTTTAGTTGATATATTTCTAGAAAATAACTAGCTGCACCGTAACTTGTGCAAGATAAATGATTACTGGAGATTAACTTCCAATAGAAGTTCAAATGATGTAGAATCATAAGTAGATTAGGAGAACACTAATGAGCTACGGAAAACATCAAAGTTTTTATATAAAGAGTAATTGGATCAACAAAGGAATTATGGCAATTTCTCAATTTGGGCCTAATTTCTTTTTTGATGTAGAAAATTATAAAGAGATCGGATTAGGAAAAAATATGTTTCAGTCATTAAAATATTGGTTGGAAGCTACTAATATTGTAGAAATACAAAATCAAAATCATATTTTCACAACGTTTGGCGAATTTGTTCGTGACAAGGATCCCGGGTGCATAAAACCATTTACGCTACTACTGACACATTATTTTTTGGTTTGTGAATTTAAACCAAATAATATTGAAAAGTCTTCAGCATTTTTTTGGTATTTTAATGTCAATAGAGAGCAAATTTCTCGTAAAGAAAAACTTCTCGAAAATTTAACAAACTGGGATGCTAAAAATAGTATCAGAGCAACTTCTATTAATACCTTAAATAGAGATTTAGAGTGTATTATTTCTACTTACACTAAAAATCATATGGTTCACCCTGAAGACAAAAATACATCCTTACTGTCTTCGCTTAATCTGATAAAAATTCAAGATAATTTTAATATGAAAAATTCAATTAATAGTAAATATATCGATTTAGATGCTATTATGTATATTCTTTTAAAGATGAATGAAACCAACAAGATTACCAGTTTAAACTCACTATTAGACGAAATTGATTCCCCCGGTAGAATTTTCAATATTTCGAGATCTGAAATGATTGAAATAATTGAAAACATGATCGCACAAGAATATCCTATTCAAATTAGTAGAACTAACAACCTTGATACTATAATTATCACAAGTATGTATAACGCAAGCGATTTTTTAAATATAAAAATTAGTGGGGGGAATTTATGATAACCAAGAGAAGTTTCAATATTAAATATGATACATCTGACCGAGAAATACTGAAAAGTTATTATGCGACATCATCACATTCTGAATTAATTAAATTTGTGCTTGATGGTGTAATCGAAGGAAAACAGAAAGCGCATATCGCATATGGTCCATACGGATCAGGAAAGTCTTTTATATCAACAATTTTAACTAGCATTTTAAATGGTAATTATAATGAGAAAGAAATTTCTATCCTTGAAGAAAAATATAAACAAGTTGATACTGAAGTATCCTCACGATTTAAAAGGTTGAATAATCTTAGTTACAGATACATTCCGGTAATTATTAACGGATTTGAAGGAGATTTTGAAACTGTACTGATTAGATCATTGTATAGATCTCTTAAAAAAGAGAGTATTTTTATTTATACCTCAGGAGTAGTAGAAACTATAAGCAAGGTAGTTAATGGCTGGAAAATTAAATTTCCTCAAGTTTATTATGATTTTTCAATATATCTAACAAAAATCGGACTTGATGAAGATAGTTTTTTTGAATTGATCTCAGAGAACAATCATGATCTAATATTGTCTTTTAGTAGTTTCTACACAAATGTCTCAGCTGGAGCTGAATTACCTCATAATGAAAGTGAAAATTTTCTTGACGTTTTTGAATATATACTTAAAAAGTTATCAAAAGATAAAATTGGAGTTTTTATTGTATATGATGAGTTTGGTAGATTATTACAAAACATTAAACCAATAGAAATTCATCGATTTATGGAGCAAATGCAAGGTTTAGCTGAACTAGCTAACACTGGTTCTAGCAATTTATCTACTCTTTTTATAACTCATAAACCTGTTAGTCACTATTTTAAATACCTAGATAAAGAAACAAGATCAGAATTTTCTAAAATAGAAAAAAGATTTAGCGTATCGGAGATAAAAAGTGATAATGCTATGTTTATTAATATAACAGCTGAAGTTATTAAATCTTTAAAAAGAATCTCCATAGATAAAAATATGATCTCAATTCAATCTAGAGGATTGAATAAATTTAAGTTGTTCACTAATAATATGAATGATACTGAAATTGAGAATAAAATTATTATTGAGTGTTATCCACTTCATCCATCTGCGATTTTTGCCTTACCACGAATTTCAAGTGTTTTTGGGCAAAATGAAAGGACGCTCTTTACTTTTTTACTTGATGACTCCCCTTTTGGTCTTAATGGATTTTTAACTAACTCAAAAGGATATTATTATCCGGATTATTTAATTGATTATTTCTTTACAACTACTGATAATAGTGAAATCGAAAGTAACAAGGAAGTAACTATATACAGAAAATCAATTTCAATAATTCCTAATATTTTTGATCAAAAAATCGCGAATACTGCGCTAAGAATATATAAATTTTGTTTACTATGGAATATAACAAACTCAAATGGTTATGCTCCTTTAACACAAAGTCTTATTTCATATTCTTTAGGTATTGATATACAAATTGTTGAAAATTGTCTTCAAATATTTCTGGATTCAAAATTATTACGTAATAATTTATCAAGAAAACATCTTGAAATTATTGAATCAAGTGCGGTTGATTTGAATCAAGAAATTGAAAAACAGATTCAAATTAATAATCAAAATAAGTTTCTAATAAATGAAACTTTAAATGTTATGAATCCATATAAGATTTTTTATCCTAATGTGTATAATAATAAAAATGATATGACAAGATTTGCTAAAGTAATTTTAAACATTGAAAAATTTCCTGAATATAAATTTCAGAATAGCTCATTTGACTTACTTGTTTCAATAATAATTCAGCCTGAAGAAAGTACATATTCCTTTATTGATGAAAATGTTGGGGATATTAATGGATTTCTTCGATTCAATACCGAACAATTTGTTTCAATACTAAGCAAAGCAGCAGCAATAAACAGTTTATTGTCAGATAGAAAATTTGTACTAGAATACAGAAATGTTGATCTTGATTTGAATTACGAAAAAGCAGTAATCCAAAAGAAACTTTCAGATTACTATAAACAGATTTTTTCGCAGAAATGCAAATACTATTTTATGAGCAAGCAAATGGTTGTTAGTAATGTAAATGATTTTGAGGTAATAGTTAATAATATTATCAGTGAAAAATTCAGTCAAAGTATAATATTGCATAATGACCAAATTAATATGTATACAGTATCCAAAATTCAAGAAAATGCAATAATTAGTGTAATTAGCCTTATGCAAAAATATAAAGTTGTAAAATTGGAAGAATATTTCTTTGGGAATAAACCTGATTACCTAGTTTTCTATTCTATCACAAAAGCGGATTTAGGAGAAGTTAGAAATAAGATTCGAAGTTTTATAAAAGAAAACGAAACCGGGAATATGAGTGATCTAATTAATATAATGAAATCATCACCTTTTGGTATTCGTCCCGTGCTTACATCATTAATTCTCCTTTTTTCGGTAATTGATATGTGGAAAAATATAATGTTCTTTAATAATGATGATTTCATTGCTGAACTTCCGTCTTCATACTTATTTGAAATTGGACTTGGCCTTAAGGATTGCAAATATTCATACAGTAATTTTGAATTTGAAAATCAACATTTACTTGAGAGAATTGTGACGGAATTTGGGGGTATGGGTGAGGGTGTACAAGATAAATCTTTGAGCATAAAAGCATGTAGCTGTCTGTATAATTGGTATTTAAATCTGCCTGTTATCATTCAATTAGGAAATTCACTCGGACTTCAAGAAAGATACTTTACTAGATCAATAGAAATGGCAAAAACGAATCCTCGTAAAGCTTTGGAATTAATTATCGAATCATTTGACGAGGATACTCTGATAGAAATAAAAGGAAGTATAGAAAATTCCTTTAATCATTACGTACTGAATTTTGAGGAGAAAATTAAAAATGATTATAATATAAATAATTGGAAAGATTGGGCAGATAGTCAAAGTGACATTCTAAATCGGTCAAATGAGTTTGTTAGACTGTGCCATGAGAATGATTCTATCACCCGAGCTTATGCTAAGCAAATTGATCGGCTCGAGATAGAACGTTGGCCGGAAGCCATGTTTAATGTTTTACGAACAAATATTGAAAATAGTTTTGCAGAGATGAGTAATGAGTTGAATACGATTGAAATAAAAGTTAATGGTATCTCAAAAAGTATTTATGATGTTGAATTATCAAAAAAGGCGCAAAACTTAAAGCGTAATCTTGGTAGTCTAATTGAAGCAAATCAAAAATATATAACAAAATCGGAAATTGAGAAAGTAGTATTTGAGCTAATAGAACAGTTCATCAAATAGGAGGAAAAATGGAAAAGAAAGAACTTCATATTATCATGTTTAGTGGAGGTGCTTCATCAGCATATGTTGCAAAATGGGTGATTGATAAATATGGTAAAGAAGACTGTAGGCTCCTATTTACGGATACACAATGGGAAGATGAAGATAATTACCGATTTATGGAAGACATTTCAAATTATCTAGGAATTGAAATAACACGAGTAGTTGATGGAAGAACTCCTGAAGATGTTTTTTTTCAGCAAAAATTTTTAGGGAATGCCCGAACAGCTAAATGTTCGGAAGAACTAAAAGTTAAGCAAACACTTTTATATGTAGAAAGAATGAGAAAAGAGGGGTTTGAACCAATTATTTATTTTGGAATTGGCCCTAATGAAGCACATCGTGCAATAAGTTTAAGAAATAATTATGAACATCTTCCATTAGAAGCGATTGAAACAAGATTTCCAATGATAGAATCATTAAACGAAGAGGTAAAAGCAAGATATATCATTCAAAATGAGTGGGGAATAAAACTCCCAAGAATGTATGAACTTGGATTTCACCATGCAAATTGTGGAGGTAAATGTGTACGAGCAGGAATGCACCATTATGCAAACCTTTATCTTGTATGGCCTAAAAGATTTGCCGAATTCGAAGATATGGAAGAAAGATTTAGAAATAAATTTGGATTGAATGTTTCGATGATGAAAAAAAATAGTGGTCCATATCCTCTTAAACAATTCAGAGAAGAAATCTTAGAAAAAATGAATATTGAAGAGTTGAAAGTTTATGCAAAAGAAAAAGATACAGACTCAATTCCTTGCTTTTGTTCATTTTCTTAATTCTTAAATTTCACAAGTTGTGATGGGAAGTATAGTTCTTTTCATAAAATATAAGAATTTGATTAGTTTTAAGATAATTGATATTAGTTGTAGTAGATTATGTTGTTTTCTTTTCGAGAATATAATTAATGAATCTTACAAACTATATGATTCATTAATTATGAGACCTGTTATTTTGAACTTCTTCATGTGTAATACTGTTTTAGTGCATGCACTTGAAGAACTAATAAAAATGTATGTTATAAACAAGTAAGTGAGAAAGAAGAAGACAAATGCCACAACCAAAGCGTTGGCTTGATGAAGTGATTGATGTTTTTGAAGATCTAGGGGGAAAGGCGACACTAAAGCAGGTTTATTCGAGAATATTCGAACGTAATATCATGGACTTTGATGTAAACCCTTTTTGGAAAGATAGTGCTAGAAAAACAATCTACATGAATTCGAGTGATTGTAAAATTTTCACACATCATGGTGATTTATTCTACACTATAGATGGTAAAGGAAAAGGATATTGGGGATTAAGAGAATTTACAAATGAACTTCAAACAGAGGCTAACACGCAAGAGTTTCCTGAAGGCAAAGAGAAGATGCAGGTACACTTAACCTATGAACGAAATCCCAAAGTGATTAAGTTAGCTAAAGAAAGAAGAAAGAGTGAATTTGGAGCATTGACTTGTGAAGTTTGTGGTTTTGACTTTGAAAAGAAATATGGCGAAGTTGGGAAAGATTATATTGAAGGTCATCATATTATACCAGTGTCAAATATACCTGAAGGGTACAAGACGAAAATCAATGATATAGTGATTCTTTGTTCAAACTGTCACAAAATGATTCATCGTAAAAGGCCTTGGTTAACAAAAAAAGAACTGAATCTTTTGACAAATGAGAAAGCGTAACCGCTCAGGGAAACAGAAATGCAAAGCAAGAAGATGGCGAGAATTTCAAGATATTACCACAAGTATCTAGATGAAGTTAATCAAACGAACGTAGGTATAGCGGCTTTAGTCATTGTAATTATGTATATAGTTGTGATAATTATGCAAACAAACATATCTGATACGGAATGGTGGAAGTATCCTGCAATTTCTTTAATTAGTTCAATAGCGACGTCAATAGTCATTTTTTCCGTCTGGGAATTATATTCGAAGAAGTCCTTTACGAAGGATGTGATAAGCCTAGTGGATGTCAAAGAAAATATCGTTTCAAGTGGAATAGAGCATTACTATCCAAACTTTAGAATAGATATAGATTGGAAAGAGTTATTAAGGGATCGAACGGAATTCACTCTATGCATCACATACGGTTCGAATTTCTATAAGACTCAAGAAGAGACTCTTGAGTCTTTTGTTCGAATCGGAGGAAAGATTACGTTAATTGTTCCTGATTATCGAAATCCCAAATTATTAACTACTTTGTCAAATCGATTTGGTGTTTCAACCAAAAAAGTGAAAGAAAAAATAACCGATGCAATTTCGAAATTTAGCCAATTAGATTCGGAAATTTACTTGTTTAATGGTACATATCATAGCAGTTACTATAAATTTGGAAGCGATTATGCGATTATGTCGTTTTTTCGTCATAATGACGAAAGATACGTTCCTGCTCTATTGGTTGGGAAAAATGGATCATTGTTTGAATTTATCCATGAAGATATAGCCAAGATTCTGAGCCTATCAACAAAATTCGAAGGATTTGAAGATAGCCGAACTAAATCAAGAGATAGGCTACTTTTCATTGATACAGAAACTGGTGGAACTGATCCAAATGAACACAGTTTACTATCAATTGGTTTTATTGCTTGGGATCCATATAATGGGAACATTGACAAAGGAGAAGTTTTCATCATGCATGATAATTACGTATGTACTGATGAAGCAATCAGTATAAATAATTTTAACAAAATTGAGCATAAAAAAAAGTCAATTTCGAGTCAAGAGGCACTAAGCAAATTGTTAAAATTCTGTTCAAGTAATTTCGATAGTAATTCCAAGATAATTTTAGCAGGACATAATATACAGTTTGACATCAGTTTTCTAAAAGAATTTTTTAGAGAGAATAATGTAGAATTTAGTTCAATCTTTTCGCATAGAAGCATTGATACTTTCTCTATAATTCAATTCCTTCAATATTCTGAAAAACTTGATGCAAATATAACTAATTCGGATGAAGCATTCAAGTACTTTGATATCAATGTTCATATAAGACATGATGCATTATCAGACACATTAGCAACTGTTGAGCTCTTCGAAAAATTGATTAAAGTATCAAACTCATAAATAAGGTATAATCCTCCATTACTTTCCTAATTATAACAGAATTTCAAAATACAAGAAAAAGATAAACCTGCGAATTTACATCTAAAATAAACATTAAATGCAATCAAATATAATGAAATAAGAGTATATTTAGGCAATATTATTTCTCAACATATTAAATGAAAATCGTTAATGATATTCTAAAAATAATAAGAAAAAGAAAGATGGTGTGAAAATGGCAGGCAGAATAGAACCATATGTTAGAGGAATCAATAATGAATTTATTGAGAGTTTGTTAGCTGGTCAATTGAATGGTTTTCTTATGTTAGCAAAGTCTAGTCCAAATGTATGCCTTGAGATTAGGAAGAACTATATTAATTTATATTATAGAGGAGGGAACGCTGTTCGTATTTCGAGTACAAAAATCCCCAACACTTTTAAATGCAAATTTGATGAGAAATATCTTATCAATAAACCGAAACCAGGATCATCTGAGATACTAAACATTTTAGAAAAAGGAAATCCGAGTGATTTCTTGATCAATTTTGATGGTATTGCTCATGAGATGGATACTTGGCTTGATTTTCACTTTAACGCTGAAAGAGACTTTCAGCATAATCTGATAAAAATGAATCAAGGGAAACTTAGAATTATTGATATTGAATACGCTGGTCAAACTAGTGATAAACATAAATTCCGTATCGATATGATTGCCATTTACAGCGATCTTAACGGTGATAAGTTGATTTTGATCGAGAATAAATATGGAAACAATTTGGATGGGTCTTCTGGTTTACGGAAACATTTTAATGATATTTCCACTATAATCAACGATCCTGAAACGTATAATCAGTTGATTCATTCAGTCAATAAAATCATTCAAATCAAAAGGAAATTAGGTCTAGTAGATTGGGATCAAGAACCCTTAGTGAATCCTTGTACAGAAGTGCTTTTTATACTAGCTAATTTTAGCAAAGATATAAACTACGTTCGTAAAGTAATGCGACAAGAGCAGTTATCAATACCGGTTAAAGTAATTATACTGCCACCGTCAGATACTAAGTTAACGGCTGCAATCGATTATGCGAATGCAATAACTCTGTAATGTTTATATGAAAATCACAGTACATCGTGGACTGAATCAAATTGGTGGAAATATCATTGAAATCGAATCTGAAGGAACAAAGGTTCTTTTTGATATTGGTCTTGATTTGGATCCTATCAACAATTTGGAATTACCGAAGATCGATAACTTATTTAATTCAAATGGATTTGATTCAATCTTTATATCACATTACCACAGTGATCATATGGGGTTGGTTTATGAAGTAAATAAAAGGATACCTGTATATATCGGTGAACAGAGTTATTCAATGATTAAGGCATCGAACCGATATTTAAACAAACCAGATTTCAAAGTCACGAAATTTCTAAATCACAAGGTACCTATACAAGTAGGTAGAATCAAGGTGACTCCTTTTTTATGTGATCATTCAGCTTATAACAGTTTTATGTTGTTTGCTGAATCAGAAAGTGGGAATGTTCTCTATACAGGTGATTTCAGAGCCAATGGACGTAAACCGAGTGAATGGTTATTAAATGAATTACCGAAAAATATTAATACACTCATCTGCGAAGGTACGACTTTATCCAGGGAAGGGTATATAGCTCAAACTGAAACTGAACTTGAAGCAATCGCAACCGACTTAATTAAGTTACATAAAGGTCCTGTGTTTGTTTTACAATCTTCAATGAATATTGATCGAATTGTCACCATGTATCGTGCTGCTAAACGAAGCAATCGGATTTTCCTTGAAGATCTATACCTGGCAGAAATCACATCCTCGATTCGAAGTAGAATTCCAAATCCAATCGATTTTGCAGATGTAAAAATATTTTCAACTTTCTATTTGAACAAGCAATCAAATCGATATAAACTCTTTGAACGTTATGGTCAAAAGAGAATAACGAAGGATTCGATTTCTCAGAGTAGTTTTGTTATGTGTGTTCGAGTATCGATGCTAGATTATCTTGAAAAACTATCAAAGAAAGTTACTTTTAAAGATGGTTTACTAATTTATTCTTTCTGGAACGGATACCTACTTCAACCTGAAGTTGCAGAGTTCGTAAAACGATGTAAAAAAATGGGATTAGAGGTTGTAACATTACATGCAAGTGGTCATGCGGATGAAGTAACATTGATGCATCTAATAGAATTAGTAAATCCAAAAAAAATTATTCCTGTACATACAGAAAATGTTAATTGGTTCAATATTAAGTATGAAAAAAACTTATAAGTGTATCACTTTCTTTGTAATCATAAGACATTGAATCCGGTGTGCTCAATTCAGTTTGGTCAATTATCGAAATTGATCCAATACATTAATCTCATAAAGTAAAATTATTTAAGAATAAGTGTGTTAATATTGAGAAGAAATTAAAATCGAGGTAAGAAACAATGCCTGGTAATTTAACGATAATCTCTAATAGGTCGCGACAAATTATTAAGCTTTTTATGTCGATTGAACGACCTATGACAGTTATTGAAATTTCTCAATCACTAAAAATATCAAAACGTCTTTGCTATTACAGTTTAAAAGAAATTGACA
>Ga0209123_1001446_pt1 | contig 23557 bp, 23 predicted proteins | sample BarGraIncu00431A_FD_184500 | JGI IMG/M metagenome (GOLD analysis project Ga0209123, IMG submission 184500) | Arctic peat soil microbial communities from Barrow, Alaska, USA - Barrow Graham LP Incubations 004-31A (SPAdes) (version 2) | ecosystem: Environmental > Terrestrial > Soil > Wetlands >...
GCCTTAAAAACAAATGAAACGATTAATACATCTAAAGCAGGTAGCAAATCTGTTGAAAATGCAATTAAGCAAATGCAGATCATCAAAATAGTGGTTGTAAATTCAGCCGCGATGGTTACTAAACTCGGTGAACGATCTAAGGAAATTGGTAGTATTGTTGATACAATTTCCGGGATTGCAGGGCAGACCAATCTCCTTGCCTTAAATGCCGCAATCGAGGCCGCTAGAGCTGGAGAACAAGGGCGTGGTTTTGCTGTTGTAGCAGAAGAAGTAAGGAAACTTGCCGAACAATCTCAGAAAGCCGCTAAGCACATTGCTAATTTAATTGGAGAAATTCAAAATGATACTGGCAAAGCTGTTATTGCTATGAATGATGGAACCCACGAGGTTATGATTGGAGCAGACGTTGTCACATCAGCGGGCAAATCTTTTGATGATATAGGGAAATTAATTATGGAAGTCTCTACTGAAGTGCACCAAATCTCTGCTGCTAGCCAACAAATGGCAAGTGGTAGCCAGCAAATAGTAATTGCAATCAATAATATTAGTGAAGTAAGTGCAGAAGCGGCGGGGCAAACGCAAAACGTATCGGCAGCTATTGAAGAGCAATCAGCATCTATGGAAGACATAGCTTCATCAAGTCAGGAATTGGCCAAGATGGCGGAAGATCTAACTCAGCTTGTTCATAACTTCAAAATATAGGGGGAAGCACTACTGGTCATTTAAGAAGTGTAAGGTATCTTTTCATTAATAAAGATCGTTCAGCGAAAGTGGAAGTGATTATAGCTGGAATTAGAGAGAAATAAAACAACAAAGATTCGATCCAAGAAGGTGGTGAAGCTTACTTGGATTGAATCTTTGTTGCTGTGAGAAAGCTGTTCTACTTAGAGCTAAGTAAGGTATTGACGTACCGGGCGGTGTCTTTACAATCCATAAGTCCTGACATAATCGCTACACCTTCAATAGGAAGGCCTCGTAGGTTTTCTATTGTTTGTGGCGTAATGCCGCCGAGGGCATAGACGGGAATGGTGGTGCGTTGGCAGATTTGGCGGAGAAAGTTAGTGCCCCGGGGCGGTAAATTTTGCTTACAAGCAGTGGTAAAAATATGTCCCGCCGTAAGGTAGGTAGCGCCGAGGACGACTGCTTCTTCTGCTTCTTCCACAGAATGTACCGACACTCCTAACGTTTTCCAAAAATGTTTATCTACGGATCTCTTCCGCAAGAGAGGTAGAGGCATATGGATGTGGGGCCATTGAAGGCGTTGGCCAATGTCTTCGTAAGTGTGGAGGATGCAGAGGGTATTGTAGCGCTGGCAGAGTGAAAGGACTTGTCGAGCCAGCTTTTCATAGGCGGCGGGGGAAAGATCTTTTTCCCGCAGGAGGAGGGCACTTATTTTCGTGGCGGCGATCTTTTCCACGCGGTTTAGAAAATCCTCTTTGCAAAGCCGGCGGTTAGTAATGGCGAGGAGCTTATACATAGATGGAATCACTCATAACTGGCTGTAGGTTTTGCTTAAGTATGGCGTTATAGACCTCTTGGACAGTCCGGGGGTCGGAAATTTCAAATTGTTCGTCTCCTTTGGCTTCTTCGTGGTGGCCGCCAATGCCAACGGAAACACCTGCCGATATTTTGGTAGCTCCTAGATTGATGACATTGTTCCGGAAACGCTCACATTCGCGGGTGGAAATGGTAATATTGGCGAAGGGGAGGAAGAGGCGGTAGGCCATAATGATTTGCAGTAACTGAGGCTCATGGACGTCCTTGGGATTGATCTTATCATTGTTGATAATGGGACGGAGTCGTGGGCAGGAAAGGGCAATTTCGGTATGGGGATATTTTCGCTGCAACAGGTAGGCGTGAAGTCCGGTGGCTAAGGCATCTTTGCGGAAGTCATCCAGTCCAAGGAGTGCGGCAAAACCTACGCCGCGCATGCCGCCGAGGATGGCCCGTTCTTGGGCGTAGAAACGGTAGGGAAATATTCGTTTAGGACCTTCTAAATGGAGGGTCTCATATTTGTCAGAATTATAGGTTTCCTGAAATACGGTAACATAATCGGTGCCGCATTTATGAAGGTAGGCATATTCGTCGACATTCATGGGATAGACCTCGAGACCGACAATTTTGAAATATTTGCGGGCGATTTGACAGGCTTCGCCGATATAGGTGACATCGGACATGATGCGGCTTTCACCGGTGAGCAAGAGAATTTCTTGGAGCCCTGTGGCGGCAATGGCTTTCATTTCCTCTTCTATTTCAGTGCTATCTAGGCGGGCTCGTTGAATATGGTTATGGCTGTTGAAGCCGCAATAAATGCAGTGGTTTTCGCAATAATTCGCCAGGTAGAGAGGGGTGAAGAGACAAATAGAGTTACCAAATTGTTTTCGTGTCGCCGTTTTAGCCTTGTGGGCCATTTCTTCCAAAAAGGGGAGGGCAGCCGGTGAGAGGAGGGCAGCAAAATCCTCTGGTCGAAGATGTGTTTTTTGCAGGGCTTGCTGTACGTGACTGGCCGTATAATAGTCTGGATTGTAGGTGTGATGAGCCTTAAGGACTTCGTCGAGCATGGTTGACGGAATGATTTCCATATCGGGTAAATAGGTCATGTGGTCGATTTTTGTGGTCATAGTGATCTCTCCTTAATCTTGTAAAAATCCCGTTAAAGGCGACGAGAGGGTCCCACCTGCTTCGCAAACGCGGCCGAGGCCTGCCAGATAGGCAATGCGTCCTGATTGGATGGCTTGGCGAAAGGCCGTGGCCATGGCGGGGATATCGCCGGCGGTGGCGATGGCGGTATTGACCATAATGGCTGCGGCTCCCATTTCCATGGCTTCACAGGCTTGTGAGGGGCGACCGATGCCGGCATCGACGATAATAGGCAAATCAATTTCATCAATCAGGATTTTGATAAATTCTTTGGTGCATAGGCCTTTGTTGGAGCCAATTGGAGCACCGAGGGGCATGATGGCGGCGGCGCCGGCATTGGCCATATCGCGGGCGGCGTTGAGATCGGGGTACATATAGGGGAGGACAATAAAGCCTTCCTTGGCGAGAATTTCCGTAGCTTTAATGGTTTCCGTATTGTCGGGAAATAAATATTTGGTATCACGGATGACTTCGATTTTCACGAAATCACCGCATCCAATTTCACGGGCCAAGCGGGCAATGCGGACGGCTTCCGCAGCAGAACGGGCACCGGAGGTATTGGGTAGGAGAGTAACGTCCTTAGGAATATAGTCGAGGATATTAGCCGTACCACCTTGGTTGGCGCGGCGCAGAGCGAGGGTAATGATTTGGGCGCCGGCCTGCTCGACAGCGGCCTTAATGAGATCTAAGGAATATTTCCCAGATCCTAAAATGAAACGGGAGGTAAAGGTATGTCCTCCTAAAATCAAGTGATCTTGTTGTGTCATATTTTTTTCCTCCTATACTGAAGTTTTGTAATAACAAACGAAGGGCCATGTTGCTTGGTGGTAAAGGGTTCCCCACTTAAAAGAAGCTTGATATTAGCCACCTCCTACAAAGTTGACGATTTCTAAAGTATCTCCATCGGACAGCAGGGTGGTTTCGTAATTTCCCTTTGGGAGAATGGCACCGTTGTATTCTACGGCGATAAGGGTGAGTTGATAGCCTTCTTGCCGTAGGTAATCGGCGAGGGATATACTTTTGGGCAGAGAGAGGGCTTTTCCGTTGATTTGTAGCATTTGATTGACTCCTTTCCATAAAAAAAGGTCACACAAAAGAATACACCCACGGTGGTGTACCCCTTCATGTGACCTATTGTCGTACTATATTTAAAGAATAACAAATAAAGGAGAACTCGTCAAGGGATGGAACCGGTAAAATCTGGATTTGGTAACTTGAATCCCAGAAATGAGTTTTAATAGGGGTGTTACAGGGGATCATAGTTTTTCCATAACTGCCTGTACTTTGCCTTCCATGGTTAATTCTTTATCACGACGATCATCAATTCTAATTGTTGTCCCCACGCGGAATGCGCCAGATTGGAACGGAACTTCATGCATCTGGCGTACGACCTCAAAGATACGGTCAAGTTCTCCTTCGATAATGGTAGACATAGGGGTCAACTGGTACTTTAGATCTTTAGCCTGTACCAATACTTTATGACATTCAGCCACATACTTGCTTACACTGGCTGATCCTGTTCCTAGTGGCACAATTACTACTTCTACAATAGCCATATAATTCATTCTCCTTTCCTCTGCAACAACGATACGCAAAGAAGTATCTAGCAGTCATTTGTTATATTCAACCAAACAATAAGCTAGTATAGTATTATTTTAACATTATATCAGCAATGTTTCCAATAGTTACTGAAATCCATCACATATCACTGGTATCATGTTTCCAAAGGTTAAATTTTAGTTTAAGATTAATCAAGGTGAATGAGGTCCTTATAGTGGGTAGATAACACCTGCAAAGCAAATATTTTTTGTAACCATATGCAGGCTGAAATTACGGTTCTGTGAGGGGTGACAGTAATGAAAATATTACAGAAGTCCGTCTACTCGACTCATAAATGTCCAAAAGAATGCAAATTTAATAACATATATTTTATTATATTGGTGAAGCTATAAGTAGAATAGGTGAAGTGATAGGCTATCTTTAAGTCAAAGATATGATGGTACTCAAAAAAAATGGAGGAGTGTTACTTAAATGACATGGACCCAAGTTTATAACCCTATGAATAATCTTGCTCTTTCAGCATTCATGGCTGCGATCCCTATAATAGTAATTTTTTATCTTTTAGCGATACGTCGCACTCCAGGTCAAATTGCTGGTGGGCTAGCGGTTACTTCAGCAGTATTAGTAGCTATATTTGCATATAAGATGCCTGTTGGTCTTGCTCTTACAGCGACAGTTATGGGTGCTTTGTACGGAATCTTTCCTATCTTTTGGATTGTTGTAACGGCCATTTTTATTTACAACATGACAGTAGAAACAGGACAGTTTGAGATTGTTAAAGATTCAATAGCTTCCATTACCGATGATAGACGTTTGCAAGCTCTCTTAATTGCTTTTGGTTTTGGTGCTTTCTTGGAGGGAGCCGCAGGTTTTGGTACTCCTGTTGCTATCTCTGCAGGTATGCTTGTAGGGCTTGGTTTTAATCCTTTGTACGCAGCAGGGCTCTGTTTGATAGCCAATACTGCGCCAGTAGCTTTTGGTGGTATTGGCATTCCTATCATTGTTGCTGGGCAGGTTACTGGTATCGATACTATGAAAATCAGTGCTATGGTCGGTAGGCAATTGCCATTTATATCCTGTATCATCCCTATTTGGTTAATTGTATTAATGTCGGGCTGGAAGGCGATGCAAGAGGTTTTACCAGCATGTCTAGTCACTGGTGGTGCATTTGCCTTGCTACAATGGTTTTCCTCCAACTATATTGGACCAGAACTTCCTGATATTCTATCTTCGTTAGCGTCGATTATATCTTTAACGCTATTCCTAAAAGTATGGAGACCAAAAAGCGTTTGGCGTTTTCCTAATGAACCAGCGCCTACACTTGCAATAAATAGGTCCCAACTAACCTTTGACAAGGTTTTTAAAGCATGGTCTCCCTTTATTATTTTGACAGTAATGGTTATTTTATGGGGGATAAAACCTGTAGTAGCTATGTTGGATGCTGTTACCCTCAAGTGGCTAGTACCAGGCTTAGACAAAATGATTATTCAAGTGGCACCCATTGTCAAAGTACCGACAGCAATGGCTGCACTTTATAAGGTTAATTGGATGAGTGCTGCAGGTACTTCTCTATTTATTGCCAGCCTTATCACGGCCGCAGTACTTGGGGTTAGTCCAGGAAGATTTATTGCCATATTTGCAAAAACCTTTAAACAACTTACTAAGCCCCTTATTACCATTCCTTGTGTACTTGGTCTAGCATATGTTATGAACTATTCTGGTATGAGTTCAACCCTAGGGCTTTTCCTGGCAGGAACAGGTTCCTACTTTCCTTTCTTTTCAGCACTTCTAGGGTGGACAGGGGTGTTTTTAACCGGTTCAGATACTTCAGCGAATGCTCTGTTTGGTAATTTGCAAGCAGTGACTGCCCAGCAGGTTGGAATTGATCCTATTCTGACAGTAGCCGCAAACTCTTCAGGTGGCGTTTGCGGTAAGATGATTTCGCCCCAAAGTATTGCTGTAGCTACTGCAGCTACAGGTCTAGTAGGTAAAGAAGGCGATCTATTTAATTTCGCAGTGAAGCATTCGATAGCTTTAGTTATCATTGTTGGTATAATGACATATATACAAGCATATTGGTTAACTTTCATGATTCCTTAGTAGTTAACGAATGGCTAAGTGAGCGTGGATAATGGGTGGGGAGTTATCTCCACTCAGTACTTTTTTAACTATATTGAGTTTGATTAAAAACCTTGTTGATGAAAAAAACTATTTTAGACGATTAGTCAAATTGTACATATCCGTCATATTCGAGCCTTTCATATAAATGGTAAATGTCCACTCTTTTCTAGAGTGGACATTTCTATAGTAACATAGTAACATGCTTTTTCTATGTGGTTTACGTTTCATCTAAAATTAAAGCATAGACGTACCTTGAACCATGAACCCCAATGGTCAAAACCATTTCTATATCGGTAGTGCGGCTCGGGCCAGTAATAAAGGTGGTTGTGGTTGGCAGGTTTGTTCCGTACCATTGTTTAAACAATTTGATCACTCCAGCAAATCCGTCCACTAATTGGGCTGTTGTAAAGATGGCAATAAGGGTAATTGGTAATACGCATACCGATGTCGGTTGACCGGGAGAGGATGCAGGTAATACAATAGTCCCTGTTTCGGCCATCCCAATCTCTCCCCAAACAATTCCAGCGTCCATGGTTGCTGCTTTGCCAATCCAGTTATCATAATTCTTGTCTAAGGGCCATTTCGATAAACTAGCCTGAGCCTCAGAAAAAACTTCTTCTAAGCTTAGATTTGTAAGTTCAGGATGATCCCAACGCATAGCTTTTTGAATATTTCTCTCTTGAATAATCCCTTTGAGTGCTTGCGCCAATTCGTTACGATTCTTAACAGCGAAGGCTTGCCCGCCCAAAGTCGTCCATTCTTGGATAAACAGTTCTCGTAAATCTCGACGTTCTGCAACAGTTGTTTCACGTTGGGTAAACAAGCCATCCATTGGGTTTTCTACGCGTTTGGCTTTCCCGCCGGGTGAGGTGTTTATATTCTGGCGTATGGTGGAAAAAAATCCATCGCGATCTCCCGTTAATAGTCCTTGTGCCATGTTTCTACTCCTTTCTATCATTGTTTATCTCTGGCCATATTTCATGGAAAAATTTCTTCGGTAGGGCTGGCATGTCGCGATGTTTTAACCAATCAGAAATCGGCGGTGGCCCATAGGCGATTTTTTCCGCCTTGACTAGAGGAAATTGAAACCGTCGCGCCATTCGAACGGAGAAACGATAGCGACTCATACTAGCGAAAGTAGCACTCCAACCTTTATAAGCAATATTTTCGGCAAGTTCCCCAGTCTTTTCAAGCTCTATCTTGTCGTTACGTAGTGCATAAAGCATATCATGTAATGGAATTTTGACTGGGCAGGCAAAGGTACATGCACCGCAAAGTGTTGTAGCATAAGCCAGTTCGCCATATTTCTCCATGCCTTGATACAAAGGCGATAAAACAGCTCCAATAGGTCCCGGATATACCCAGCCATAGGCATGACCGCCAATATTCCGATAAACTGGACAGGCGTTTAAGCAAGAACCACAGCGGATGCAGTTAAGAACTTTTTCATATTTTGTCCCTAGCAGTTTAGAACGACCATTATCGACAATAACTAGATGAAATTCTTGTGGCCCATCCAGGTCGTCCTTATTTCGGACACCAGTAAAAAGCGTATTATAAACTGTTAGTTTCTGACCAGTAGCGCTGCGCGCTAGTAAAGAGAGCATGATTGTAAGCTCTTCCAAGCTAGGTAGGATGCGCTCCATTCCCATGATAGTAACCAGTGTTGGAGACAACGTCGATATAATGCGGGCATTGCCTTCGTTAGTACACACTGTTACAGCGCCCGAATCTGCTAGAGCAAAATTACAACCAGTAATTCCAATGTCGATTCCCAAGAATTTTTCTCGCAAATATTTCCTGGCAAACCCACATAAATCCGGAATTTCTGTAGTGAGTTTTTCTTCACTCACTGCGTTAAAGAGGTCGGCCACCTGAAATCTGTTTTTATGCATAGCCGGCGCTATGATATGTGACGGTGTTTCACCTGCCAGTTGAATAATCCATTCTCCTAGGTCGGATTCGATGACTTTGCACCCCTGCTTTTCTAGAGCGGGATTGAGGTGAATCTCCTCGGATACCATTGACTTAGATTTTAAAATGGATTTAGCATTTTTCTTTTTAGCCAAGTCGGATATATACTTGACGGCTTCTTCGCCAGTTTTAGCAAGGCATACATGACCGCCGTTTTTAAGGACGTTATTGACTAGTTGATCCAGATATTGATCCAAGTGCTGGATTACATGCAGACGAATGGCTTCCGCTCGATCGCGAAATGCCATCCAGCGCTCCGTCCCTACTGCTTCAATGGCTTTGGCCCGCTGTGATCTTAAACGTCCTGTTCCTAATTTAACAGCCTTTAGCATTGCTAAATCACTTAGTGCTTTATGATAACGTTTGCGAAAACTCGGTTCAATATGCATTTTTACCACTCCCCTGATCCAGAACTTGCGCTAGATGCATGACTTGAATTGCAACACCACGACGACTTAAACGACCACCTATATTCATTAGGCAAGTTAAATCTGATCCTACTAATACTTCAGCACCAGTGGCGATGATATTATCGACTTTCTCTTCTACAATAGCAGCTGAGATATCCGCCATTTTCATTGAAAAAGTCCCCCCGAAACCACAGCAATCGAAGGCGTATGGGAGTTCGATAAAATCAATTCCTTTGACGTTTTTGAGCAGTATTTTGGGTTGCTCTTCTACACCTAGTATACGAGTCATATGACAGCTAGAGTGGTAGGTTACCTTTTTGGGGAAAGTAGCTCCCACGTCGGTGATGCCAAGTATATCGACGATAAACTGTGAAAATTCATAGCATTTAGCTACAAAATCCTCTGCCCGTGTTTTCCATAGCGGGTCATTTGCGAAGAGTGTTGGATAACCATGGTGTATCATTGCGGCACAGGAACCAGAGGGAATAACCACTTTTTCGCTGCTTTCAAAAACCTCAATCATTTTTTTTGCTACAATAGTAGTTTCTTTATAATACCCACTAGAGAAAGCAGGCTGGCCGCAACAAGTTTGTCCTTCCGGGAAGTCAAGGTCTACTCCGTTACGTCTCAATACTTGAACAACACTTTTGCCAACGTCCGCGTACATTAGATCGGCAATGCAAGTTACGAATAACGATGCTTTCAAATAAATCCCCCCATGTATGCTACTTTTTAGTGTCAATTATCTATCTCAATATTATGCCTAGGAAAGGGTACTCTTTATTCTTTGTGACTAAACAATTGACTTGCTACGTGTGTTAAGGGGATCAAAAAAATAATATGATAAGGGCAAAGAATGCTTTTATTGCTGACAAAGAACATATATGATCAAGTCTGGCATTGACAAAAGATAAAGAATTTAATATCATTTAACAAAGAATATCAATTAATGAAATATATTAGTATAAGAAAGTAGTGATTTTATGAATACCAATTTAACATATAATATTTCTCTGCCTTCTAATTGTGCAGAAGGCAAAAAGTATCCTGTTATCTACGCCATGCATGGCATGGGAAGCAATGAACAAGATATTATGAGTGTACTTGAAAAGCTTAAAGATGATTTTATTATCATTGGGATAAGGGGAACTCTTTCAATGAACTCTGGGTTTGCTTATTTTACAATTAAAAGTTTTGGAAACCCCGATATTGATTCTTTTGATAAAGCAATAAAAATGATTGAGGATTTTATTGATGATTCGCCAAACAAATACCCAATTGATCCTTCTAAACAGTTTTTATTGGGATTTAGTCAGGGCGCAATTTTAGCTATGACTTTAGCACTGAAAATGGGTAATAAAATTAAAGGAATAGTAGCCTTAAGTGGCTATATCCCCAAACATGTTAAGGAAACTTATTTAATTAAACCTGTTCGTGAGATTTCTATTTTTATTGGCCATGGAGAGTATGATCAAGTTTTTCCACTAAATATAGGCAACGAAAACTATGAATTTTTCAAAACAAGAAATGAATTATTGAGTTTTAATTCATATGCAATAGACCATCAAATTTCATTAAAAGAAAAAGATGATTTTATTGTATGGTTACAACACCTTATAATGAGTTACTGAATAAAATGATTAGCATAATCGAAAATACATATGAAATGCAGTTTCGAAATAATTTGCTCGATAATCCATAAATTTTATTGTAATATCCTTATTATAGGAATATAATGTATATATAACAATAATATATTAGTATTACCTCAATGAGGAGGTGCCTTTGGGGCACTTCTATTTTTTTTTAAAAAAGGAGGAATAGAGAAATGAATACATTAAAATTGCTTTTAACGCTAATCCCTTTTGTTTGGACAATTGCCATGGTACCTTTCGCAAATAAAGTTTATCCTATTGTATTTGGCTTGCCGTTTTTAGCTTTCTGGTTTGTCGCAGGAATTTTCCTAGCTTTTGTATGTCTGCAAGTTATTTATTGGATTGATTCACGTCAAAAACAAGACTTATAAAATTTACATAAAAAGGATGGTGCAACATGAATGACGAAACAGTTTCCCTGTTAATTATATTTTTATTTATTATTAGCGCAACAATTGTAGGCTTAGCTCCTGGTGTCAATAAAAAAATGAATCTTGAAGAATGGGCTGTTGGTGGACGTAATTTTGGTAGATGGTTAAATTGGTTTATCTTAGCTGGTGAAATTTATACTGCCTTTGCTTTTCTTGGTGCAAGCGGTTGGGCTTATTCTCGAGGTGGCCCGACATTCTATATTTTAGGATATGGTGCATTAGCATACATCATTGGATATTATGTATTACCGACTATTTCACCCATTGGACGAAAACATGGATTAATGACCCAACCTGATTTAATTGAACATTTATATAAAAGTAAAAACCTTAGTATCTTAACTGCCGTAATCGGCGTAGCCTTTTTGTTACCCTACTTGCAACTACAATTAACTGGTTTAGGTCTTATTATTGAAACTTGTTCTTATGGCCAACTTACGCGAGTTCCGGCTATGCTAATTGCTTTCGTGTTAGTGGCATCCTTCGTATATTTAAGTGGACTAAAAGGCGTGGCTGCCACAGCAGTACTCAAAGACGTACTTCTAATGGTTGCCGTTGTCTTTTTTGGTCTTTACCTTCCTATTCACTATTTTGGTGGTGTAGGCGGCATGTTTGAAGCCATAGAAACAGCTAAACCTGGTTTCCTTGCCTTACCTGGAGGAACAAAAAATCTGGATGTTAGTTGGGTAATGTCTACTCTAATAGTCACTAGCCTAGGATTTTATATGTGGCCTCATTTTACCACAAACAGTTTTAGTGCTCGAAACCCTGATGTCCTTCGACATAATGCTGTCTATTTACCTTTATACCAAATCTGTTTACTTTTTCCGATGTTAGTAGGCTTTGCCGCCCTTTTGCTACTGGCAGATCCTTTGAAAACGCCGGATATGGCCTTCATGGCAATTGTACGACAACTCTTTCCAGGATGGGCTCTAGGTCTTGTTGGCGGTGCAGGCGCTTTAGCTTGTATGATTCCTGCAGCCGATCTACTTCTTTCGACTTCTATGCTCTTTACACGTAATATCTACAGTAAAACTATTGGTAAAAATACAGACCCGAATAAATTAATCACTGTTGCAAGAATTGCAGTACTCATGCTTACGGCCATCGCTCTTTGTCTGGCGATTTTCCTACCTAATATGCTGGTTAACTTACTTCTTACTGGCTACTCAGGTGTCACCCAATTTTTCCCCATGATCGTCCTGGGTTTATACTGGAAAAAAGCCAGTCGTTTAGGAGCCTACGCAGGATTAATTGTGGGAGAACTTCTAGTTTTCTCCTTAATTTTAGGCAAAATGGATCCATTGCCTCTTGCTGGTATGAACTTAAATGCAGGTTTTGTTGCTTTGATCTGTAATTTAGCTATTTTTGTCCTGGTCAGCTTAGTGACCTCAACTCCAGTCGATACTAAAAAAGAAAATCTAGTTTCAAATTCATAAAACATAAAAAGAAAGGGCTACTCCCATTAATGAAGGAGTAGCCCTTTCTTGCTGTCTTATTTTTTAGCTAACATCAGAGCAGCCGTTGCCATAATTTCCATACCATAACCTAGTGCATCTTCATCAATATCATATTTAGGATGGTGCTGAGGATACACAATGCCTTTTTCCGCATTGCCTGCGCCAATAAAGAAGAAGGCCCCTGGAACTTTTTCTAGATAATAAGAGAAATCCTCACCACCCATAACAGGGTTAACGGTTAAAACCTGTTCTTCGCCAAGAACGATAGCTCCAGCTTCGGCGATTACTTTAGAATAATCCCCATGATTAATGAGGGGAGGGAAACCTAAGATCTTGTCTAACTGATAAGTAGCCCCATTCGCCATACAAATACCTGCGGTTATTTGTTCGATGCGTTCAAAAATAAGAGAACGAACTGAAGGCTCAAAGGACCGAACTGTTCCCATTAAAATCGCTGTATCTGGAATGATATTGAAGGTTTCACCTGATTTAAAATAACCTAATGAAACGACTGCTTGTTCGAAAGGATCGATATTACGACTGACTATTGTCTGCAAAGCCGAGGCGATTTGTGCTCCAATAACTAGAGTATCAATTGTTTGATGAGGCATCGAAGCATGCCCTCCCCGTCCTTGGATGGTAATCGTGAATTCATCTGGTGAAGCCATAAAACGGTCTGCAGTAATACCAATTGTACCTACCTTTACAGGCTGCCAGAGATGAGCACCAATAATTGCATCGACTCCTAGTAAAGCCCCTTCTTTAATCATAGATAGAGCTCCACCGGGAAATTGTTCTTCACTAGGTTGAAATAAAAAACGAATATTACCTGCTATTTGTTCTTGCATTTCAACCATGATTTTTGCTACACCAACAAGCATTGCAATATGTCCATCATGACCGCATGCATGGCATACACCATGATTTTGGGATTGATATAATGTACCACATTCATCAACCAGTGCTAGTGCATCAATATCAGCACGAATGGCAATTGTTTTGCCAGGTTTGCTCCCTTGCAACTGGGCAATGACGCCTGTACCTGCAATTGGGCGACAAGTAAGACCAATATCTGATAACTCCTGTATGATACGTTTTTGTGTATTAAATTCTTGTTTACTAAGTTCTGGAAAAGTGTGCAAATATTGTCGAAGTTCAATAATTGATTGAGAATGTTTTTGCGCAATCGAATGAATAGATGTCATGTTATCATCAACCTTTCTATAATAATAAAAAAGCCTTTACCTTTAAAGGTAAAGGCTTCATTGCCATTTAAAATAATCTTACTCCTCTATGAAAAAAATGTCAACTATGTCGATAATAAACAAATACATGGAATTCGGGTGGTTTTGTGAAAAAGTATAGTGAAATTGGGCAAAATGATAACCCTGTCAATAAGTAGAGGTGCCTTTTCTAAGGAGTTCTTTTGATTGGGTAAAATAGCCAGAATAATAAGAACGTGTAATGGCAGGGGAAAAAGGGGTGGTTAACGAAATAATATATAGTACTTAAAATAATATTTTTCTATATTATGGGAGGAAACAATGCTTGAATTTTTCATTGAAATAGGAAACAAAATCATAAACGGCGGCTTTAAGACTCATTTGGTGGTGTACTTCATTAGTTTAGTGTTAGGCATCATTATACTTCGGTTGGTATTTTCTAAGCTACTCGAAATAATCGCAAGGAAATCCAATATCTCTTATTCTTTGCTACAGCAAATATTTAGTGGCATACCGACGTTATTGGGCATTCTCATTGGTCTCTATGCTGTGATGGAAATTCTGACAATTCCACCACGACCACTACTATTTCTCCAAAGTTTGTCCCACTCTATTGTCATTCTAGCCCTGACCCTCATGGTTGCGCATCTGGGCTCCGGTTATCTTAAGCATAAACTCGGGAAAACATCCCAAAACTTCGCTTCCACTTCGATACTCGCCACAACAATCGACCTGATCGTTTACGCCATCGGCACATTGGTTTTGCTTGAATCTTTCGGAGTTGCGATCTCTCCGTTGATCACCGCTTTAGGCGTTGGCGGCTTGGCTACCGCTTTGGCACTACAGGACACGTTTGCCAATTTATTTTCCGGCATCAACATTCTGATATCTAAACAAATCAAGATGGGTGACTTTGTTAAACTGTCGACGGGTGATGAAGGCCATGTAGTGGACATGAACTGGCGCAATACCACAATAAAAACTCTCACTGAGAACATGGTAGTGGTACCCAATCAAAAAATTGCTACATCGATAATCACTAATTATGCACTGCCGTTTGCTGAAAGTTCCATCTCCATCCCTATGGGAGTTTGTTATGGAAGTAATCTGAATCAGGTGGAAAAAGTTACTGCTGCCGTTGCAAAAGAAATTCTCCAAGAAACGGAGGGAGGCGTTAAAAGCTTTGAACCGTTTATCCGGTACGGTAGTTTCGTCGAGTCCGGTATTAACTTCAATGTTATCCTGCGGGTAAAGACCGTAACGGACCAGAACTTCATCCGCCACGAATTCATCAAGAGAATTTATGAGCGTTACCAACAGGAAGGAATAATAATTGGGTTTTGGAAATGATGGTCAATTTGGAGCAGATAACTTTAGAACGGAGGGATATTGTGATAACTGTTAGCAATAAAGCAAAAGATTATATTATAAAAAGAGGTAGCGCTGTACAGATCCTTCAGTTTAATAAGGCAGCATTATGCTGAGGTCGTATTAATTTAGGCCCGTCCGTGAGACTGGGCGAACCCAAAGATAAAGACAATTACACTTTAAAGCGAATAAATGATATTGATGTTTATGTTCCCAAGGATTTTTATTCGCCATTTCCATTGGTCATCGAGGTACGAAGCTTATTGAGCATTAACTTTTTAAGTATTGAAGGATGGAGATTAATTTAAAAATAAAAGATAGCTATTATTATCGGGCACCCTCTGGGGTGCTTTTTCTTATAGCTGAATTGAAATATAATATCACCTTATTCCCAATACCTTACAAAATGGTAAGAGGGGGATGAGTGCAAAAGATGTAGTATATTTTTAGTAATGAGCCATTTCTAATGATTTTTTATTTTACAAACAATTCCATCAGTATTGAATATTTATAATATACATAATTGAATCTTTTAACGGAATACACTTTCTAATTGACAATGATTATCAAACAATATATATTTACATTAATATCAAGATAGAAGAAAGGATGATCGTCATGAAAACTTGCTACGGAGCACATTGCATCGAATATAAAGATGGTGGAGAATTTAGCAATATTGTACCTTTATCAATAAAAAAATCATTTTTGGTTGGAATTACTGTTATATCTGCCCTATTTGTAGCAGTAGCTTTGAATGAAGGATTATTAAGTAATTTTATAGCTAACATTGACTGGAGTACCAATTACTATAATCTGGAGTATCCAATTAACAGTGGTTACGATTCCATGAACTCTAAATTTTAGATAATTAGAGAAAATAAAAGGGGTGAAAAATATGAAACTGCTAAAAAAAATAGGAATATTGATTGTAGATGAACTGACAAGACAAGGGGAAATGATGATAAAAACAGGCTTCCATGATTAAAAGAAAGATGTATATGTGCAACTGGGACCATGTCTGAGGGGAAAAAACTCCAGGACATGGTTTTTTATTTACCTAAATATTGCTACATACCTGCCAATTGGCAGGTGCTTTTATCATGACAAAAACTCTCATGGGCAATAAAGATCTTGCGTAAGGATAGAACTTAAATTATGATGAGTAGACAAATCAGCATTATTAGTTAGATAAATATGTTGTGCAAGAATTTACGGTTGAAAGTGAGTGCGGATGATGAATAGAGAGAAAGTAAAACAGATAGTGGGAATCTGTTATGTGAATTTGGCAACATTCGTGTGGGCTACCAATATGGTATTAGGCCGTTTGTTGAAAGATTCTATCGGACCAATCACTATTTCAGCGGCAAGATTTTTTATAGCTTCGATGATTTTTGCCGTATTGCTTCGACAACAACCGTCGCAAGAAAGATATATTGGTAAAGATGGTTGGTTACTTGTGGCAATGGCGATTACAGGCATAGTGCTTTTCTCGCCGGTGCTTTACCTAGGGCTTCATTACACCACAGCCGTAAATGGTACTGTTATTAACGGATTAGCTCCTCTCTTGACCGGCCTTTTTGCGACTTGGTTTATTAAAGAACCTATGTCTAGTCGGCAAATCAGTGGTGCCCTAGTTGCCTTAATTGGTGTACTTTTTTTGATCTCAGGCGGTTCTCTGTCATTTTGGGAAACAATGCGGTTTAATATTGGGGATATTATGATCCTGGTTTCAGTAGCAATATGGGGATTATATTCTGTTATTAGCAGTAAGGTTATGCGTTATCGTTCATCCATTTCAGTTACGGCTTTTTCGACATTTATTGGCCTCCCGGTCTTATGGATTTTTGCTGCATGGGAGCTACAAAATATTCCGGCCCATTTAGATTTGAAAAACTTATTAATCATTACGTATTTAGGAATTTTCCCTGCCGCCGTCGGATTTTATGCGTGGAATGCAGGTGTTGCTCGTCTTGGTCCGAGTGGTGCAATGGTTTTTTATAATACTTTACCACTTTATGGTGCAATACTCGGATTTTTATTTTTAGGTGAGCCAATTGAGATGCCCCACATCGTTGGTGGACTACTTATTGTTAGTGGCGGGATATGGGCAGCACGTAAGCGCCCTCCTGTTGCTTATAACAAAATAGTACAGAAGGAAAATTAGAAAAAAGTTATCTTTTAGCCGTCTTGCCTCTAGTGGCGAGGCGGATTTTTTTGTCGATATATAACAATTTCAAATAATCATTGTAATAATTAGCGCAATTCAGGCTGATACAGTGATCACTGCACAATTTATGAAACAAGGATTAGGAGTAACTCAACAACAGATGTCTATTTTTAAAGCACCTTTATTGTTTAATTACATAATATGTAGTAAGCGATGATAGGAGGTGGAAAAACAATGTATCGTAACTATGATGGTTGGCGTTTGATCATTGATCCTGGCTTCCATCCTAGTTTCGGTCTTGGTTTAGGGGGCTTTGGGCATAGTTTAGACGGTTTTGCCCATAGCTTCGGAGGATGTTATTTCAACTTTTGTCTGAATTTACGCGATCTTGTTGATTGATGCTAAACGTATGCGCCGTTTGCCTTCGGGTGGACGGCGCATACGTTTAGCATTACATACCTGTAAATAGGGAAATAACGATTGCTAGTAAAACCCATAGATAAATAATCACAACAACTATCATCTTCCAAGGCGTCTTAGAGCGAAACCCCGGTAGTTGTCTCCAATTTGGAAATGGTTGTTCAGCTTCCAGGGACGTTTTATACCCACAATTGGGGCAATATAAAAAAACATATTCAACACTTGTACCGCATATTGGACATATCATATTAGCACCCCGCGTATACAGGTTCCACAATTATCATTAACTGATCAAGAGTTTTTAATACCGATGGCATGGGCGAAGTGATTGCTACAAATTGTAACATGAGCTACGAATGTGCATAAAATATTATGACATAACATAATTAAGGAAGGAGACTTAAAGTGATAATTTCCAGATTAATCTCCAAGAAAATAAAACAACTTACGGTAAACGCCACTGTCTCAATGCTGTCTATAGCCAATCTGCCTATGTTGCTCTCCATTAGCGATTGGTTTTTTATAATGAACCAGATACAAAATAGTAAAAAAACTGATATGATGAATGATGGAAATAAGGCTAAATTACGTAATAAGCAAGCAAATATCATTACTTTTTCAGATGTTGAAGGTGCAGATGAGGCTAAGCAAGAACTGAAAGAAATTTTAGAGTTTATCAAGTATCCAAAAAAATTTAAAGATTTGGGTGCTCGTATTCCTAAAGGAGTATTGCTGTACGGGCCTCCTGGCACAGGTAAAACCCTGCTAGCGAAGGCACTAGCAGGTGAGGCAGGGGTGCCGTTCTTAAACATTAGCGGCTCAGAATTTGTAGAAATGTATGTTGGTGTGGGTGCTTCTCGAGTACGCGAGCTGTTTAAGGAAGCCCGTAGGAAGGCACCCTGTATCATCTTCATTGACGAGATTGATGCTGTCGGTCGTCAGCGTGGGGCTGGTGTGGGTGGCGGAAATGATGAACGTGAACAAACACTAAACCAGTTATTGGTAGAAATGGATGGATTCGGTGCTAATAAAGGTATCTTTGTTATTGCCGCTACCAATCGAACGGATATTCTTGATCCGGCACTTTTACGCCCAGGACGATTTGACCGTCAGATCGTAGTGGATCGACCGGATCAGGAGGGGCGTCTTGCGATATTAAAAGTGCATACTAGAGGTAAACCCTTAGCGGATAAGTTGGATCTTAGAGTTCTTGCCCGCCGCACACCTGGTTTTACAGGAGCTGATCTCAGTAATGTAGTGAACGAAGCTGCAATTCTTGCTGCACGCCAAGATAAAACGTGTATAGAGATGCGTGACATGGAGGAAGCAGTGGAACGTGTAGTGGCAGGGCCGGAGCGTAAAAGCCGTTTTATTAACGCAAGAGATAAGAAACTTATTGCGTACCATGAGGCTGGTCATGTGTTAGTTGGAATGTATGTAAAGCACGCCGACCCAATTCATAGGGTGTCTATTATTCCACGTGGCGAGGCAGGTGGGTATACTCTTACTTTGCCGGAGGAAGATCGCTGTTATCTTACTAGGTCAGAGATTCTCGACAAAATTAAGACTCTGCTGGGTGGCCGAGTAGCTGAAAATTTAATATTTAATGAAACGAGCACTGGAGTTCATAATGATCTGATACTGGCCACTGAGCTTGTACGTAAAATGGTTTGTGAATATGGTATGAGCGAAACATTAGGGCTAGTACCTTCCTCGCGATCTAAGGAACAAGTCTTTTTGGGTCGTGATATTGCTCGCGCCCCCAATAATAGCCAGGAAATGGACTACACCATAGATAAAGAAATACACCGGATACTTGAGGAAACTTGTAGAGAAGCCGATGAGATCATCAAAGCCAATCTTGATAAATTACACCTTATTGCAACTACCCTATTACAACGAGAAAAATTGGATGGCGAGGAGCTGAGACAGTTACTGCAGGAAGAGTGAATACAGATAATAACGATATAAATTTTTATGATAAAGACAGCTAATTGTAGATGGATAAACTGGAGAATGCGGAAGATGATTTATAGGTGTGCTTTATGTTTGCCAAGACTTCATTTTAGGCGATTTTCTTCGTAGAGTGAGTATATTTCAGGGGGGACGAAGAGCAACGCTACATCAACTACGCTTTGCCAATCAAAAAAGCTTATAACCAAAGTTAATTGGCTACAAGCTTTTTTTGCAGTTTTTTTATAAACAAGATTATGAGTATGTAGCTTTATACTGTGATAGAAAGGATAATCTTTGACTTTGTGAAAGTTTCCCGCCAAAATTAAAGAGTGAAGTGAGCAATCTGCTATATTTCGACTGGAGAAGATCGCCCGGCAATCCAAACGGATGCTAAGATGATGCTACCCCCTAAGAGTTGCAAGGTGGTAATTGTCTCATGCAAGAGGAAGAAACCACCCAATACGGAAACCACAGGAATCAAATTAATAAAGAGCGAGACGCTACTGACGCCAAGTATATCTAAGGCATATACATATAAATAATAGCCAATTGCTGAACAAAAAATTCCCAGATAAGCGACATGTAGTAACACCGCATTACTAATTGGCTGCCATTGTTCTGCTTCTAATAAAGCAAAAGGCAACAACGTTGCTGTACCTAATAATGTCTGATAAGTGACTACTGCTAATTTGGAATAACGTTCACTGAGAGGTTTTGTGGCGAGCGAGTAGACAACCCACGAGAAGGCAGCCCCAATCATAAATAAGTTACCTTGCCAGTTACCGGCGGTGTCAGTGACTGAGGAATGCATAATTAAGATTACACCACCGACTGATAGTGCTACGCCCAGCAACTTAGCAGCTGTGAGCTTAGTTTTGAATATAAAGAAGTCACCAATAATAGTTAATATGGGAATAGTTGCAATAATAAGAGATGCAGCCGAGGCTGTGGTTAGCTTAACGCCATTGTTTTCGAAAAAGAAATAAGCAGTTACGCCGATGATGCCAGCGACCGCCATAAGTGGCATATCAGCACGAGCTAGCTTGGTTTGTGGCTCTTTATGGCGTAGTGCCCAATAAAGTAAGATGGAAGCTATGAGAAATCGTAATAGTGCCAAAGTCATTGGCGGAATGACGGCAACGGAGATTTTGATACTGATGAAGGATAGTCCCCAGAGAATCATGGTGAATAAAACGGCAATAATGCCGGACAAGCGAGCTTTCGGCACAGTTAAGCCTCCTTATATTGTTGACGATGGTATAAGTGCTATTTTACAGTAAAGAGGAATTTTGTCAATAAAATAAAAATAAAGTGTAAAGGGTAGTGGTGTGAACTAATCGGAAGGGTATCTGGTTCAAGAAAACAAAGCCATGTTATAATCTAACCATGAACTTAAAAAAGGGAGTGTATTATGGATAAGCAAAAATGGGACAAATGTGTAGAATTTCATGGACATGAGTGTCCAGGTTTGGCTATTGGTTTCAAAGTTTGTGAAGCTGCTATCGAAAGATTGGAGATTGCATTTTCGTCAGATGAAGAAGTGGTATGTGTGACAGAAAATGATGCCTGCGGCGTAGATGCTATTCAGGTAATCATCGGCTGTAGCATTGGTAAAGGTAATCTTCTATATCGAAATACTGGAAAACAAGCCTTCAGTTTCTTTAATAGAAGTACTGGGGAAAAAATCCGACTAGTATTAAAGCCGTTTAAGGGTGAAATGGATCGACAACAACGTCAAGAATATTTACTCCATACACCAGCCTCTGAACTATTTGAGTGTAAGAAACCTCACTTTACGTTGCCAGAAGAAGCAAGAATTTTTACAACTATTATTTGTGAGCAATGCGGGGAGGGAGCTCCAGAACATAAAATCAGATTTCAAGAGGGTAAAAAAGTATGCTGTGATTGTTTCGTTGACTACAAAAGAGGATGGTAAATACTATAATGTATACATAGGGTTGGGCACAAAATCTAAAAACCAAGATAGAATAAGAGTATGAATAGTAAACAAAAAAAGTTCTAGTGCGAAAGTTTTGCAAAGCCAAAGATGACCTATTTTCCATTAGACTATCAAGCTTTATTTTTAGGCAGTGAAGTCCAATCAGGCAATGTAGTCATACGCGATCTTACTCGTTGTGGTATTACAGTTTGGGCGATTTTTATATGAGGGGTATCGTACAATAATGCGGGAATATACTAATACACGAAAGACTGGAGAACTTTTAGGTAAAATAATCACTGGTGATTGTTGTCCTAGATATGATAATATTGTTACATATCGCATTAAGGGAGACTAAGCATGTTTAATAAAATAGTCGTAAGTATTCTGCTTTTATTTCTCAGTTGTGGCTTTACAGCAAGTAATTGTGCAGCCGTTCCAGGCCCGCTGACCGGTAAAAACATCGTTATTGATCCTGGTCATGGTGGCAATGATAATGGTGCTATTGCTAACGGAGTACGCGAGGCGAATGTCAATCTGGCGGTAGGTCTGAAGATACGTGATAAACTTATTGCCACCGGTGCCACAGTGCTCTTAACTCGTTCAAGTGATGTAAGTTTAGCACTTAAAGATAGAGTTGATATTGCCAAAGCTACTGATGCCGATATCTTCGTCAGTATTCATGCCAACACTTTCTCTAATCTGGAGACTGCTGGTGCAATAAGCTTTTATCAAAGTGGACGACCTAATAATCTTGCAGCTGCCATTCAGCAAGCTCTAGTTAAAGAGAGCGGCGCGACCGATAAAGGGGTGCGGCCGGAAAATTTCTATGTAATGAGGGAAAATTATATAACGGCGGCATTAATTGAGATAGGGTTCTTGACCAATGCAACTGAAGCTCTTCGCTTGACTGATGGCGGGTACCAAGAAAAGGTAGCAGAAGGTATCACTAGGGGCATTATCCATTATCTCCAGTCACATTTATAAAAATACTAATTAATATATTTCAGAAAAAACTCAGCAAGTTAAATTTATTGTATAAGTATTTTTATTAATATATAATGTATAATTATACAAGGAGGTGGTATAAGTGATTTATCGTAAAGCTACATTTAAAGATGTAGAAATCATGTACAAATTAATTAACGCTTATGCTGAACAGGGTTTGATGTTAGGGCGTTCGAGGAATATGTTATATGAATGCTTGCGTGATTTTGTTTTGGCAGAAGATAATGGCGAGGTTGTTGGCATGGGGGCGTTACATTTAATTTGGGATGCACTGGCGGAAATCAGAGCATTGGCAATTGCGCCCCATGTTGTAAAATCAGGCATTGGTCGTAATATTGTGCAGGAGTTAATTAAAGAAGCGAAAGTTTTGGAGATCAGGAATATATTTACATTGACATATCAGCCGGGATTTTTTATCAAACAGGGCTTTAAGGAATTATCGAAAGATCAATTGCCTCATAAGGTATGGAAAGAATGCATTAACTGTACTAAGTTTCCGAATTGTGATGAAATTGCCCTAAATATAGAAATATAAATAAGAAGAAAGAAGGGAGAACTCTAGCTTTTTATTCTCAATTAAGATAGCATTAATCGAATCAAAGAACTTAAAAAACTTTTTTAAAAGAGATAATAATCCGTGTAAAGGGTTCGTAATAGTCGAGCAAAGGTCAGTGCCGGTTGTGTAATGCTTGTGGGTAGGCGAAATGTTTGCGTATAGGTATAAGTATGTAGTGATCGGTATTGGCTGTAGCGAAAATTATTACGGACTCTTTATATTCTAAATAATTAGGCCCATAATCAATTAACTTTGGTTATGGGCTTTTTCTTATTGATAAAGGTTGAGATTAGGGTAGCTTTATATGTATGTTCGCTCAGACTTAGGTTTAAGCGTTTTGTTGGGAGGGGGGGACACTCGTGTGACTGTGCGATGCCCCATAAAAGATGGAAGTTAATACATGTGAACGTAAAACCCTTTAGCGTAATCATGTACTGCATAATACATACAATGTTAGGTAATTATTGTTGTCTTAATTGGAAATAGTAAGCTGAATTCTGTATATGTCATAGTTAAAATAGATTGCTGAAAAAATGATATAAAAATTTTAAAAATATTATACTCTAAATTTGCCATAATAAGAAGATGTAATGATGTGTGCATCAATCTGTGAATGGAGGGATATGATGAAGGCAAATAATAACCTTGATGCAAAGGTAAGGACTA
>Ga0209123_1001447_pt1 | contig 23535 bp, 22 predicted proteins | sample BarGraIncu00431A_FD_184500 | JGI IMG/M metagenome (GOLD analysis project Ga0209123, IMG submission 184500) | Arctic peat soil microbial communities from Barrow, Alaska, USA - Barrow Graham LP Incubations 004-31A (SPAdes) (version 2) | ecosystem: Environmental > Terrestrial > Soil > Wetlands >...
CGGGGATAGTCTTCTTGCGTAGGGTGAGTGATGTAATATTTGCTGATATACGAACAAGGGTAACAAGTAAATGATGGGGGAGCAGGTGTTTGATGGACTTTGTAAGATATTTAATATGAACTAAATGCCTTGCTCTGTTTGATCGTATCTCCATCAGGGCGTCATTGCGAGGAACGAAGCAATCTCACATAATTAATAGAATGGACAGATTGCTTCGTTCCTCGCAATGACGCCATGATGGAGGCTATTGCGCTGAAGGAGGCTCCTGAGAATATTAAATGACCTTGAGACATTTCATATTTTATACCACACCACAATAAAAAAGGCTGACTCTTATAGAGCCAGCCTTTTGATAAATATTATTTATCTATTTATTTTACCTGGATGGATGCCACGAATTTGATGTCCCTGGAAGAGGTTCCAAGACTTAATTCATACGCTCCGGCATCGACAACCCAGTTGCTGGTTTTGTCATCGTAATAGGCCATGTCCTTTACCTTGACGGAGATACTGGCTGTTTGGGTTTCTCCGGCTTTCAGGAATACCTTTTTAAATCCCTTCAATTCTTTTGAAGGGCGTAATACAGGAGCATCTTTTTGTGTAATGTAAACCTGGGCTACTTCGGCGCCTGCCACTTTGCCTGTATTCTGAAGTAAAAAAGTCAATTTAACAGTTTCACCTTTGGTATATATTTTTTTATCGGTCAGCGGTTTCGAAATTACGAAATCCGTATAACTCATCCCATAACCAAATGGGAACAGAGGAGTAATGTTTTTTGTATCGTACCAACGATAGCCCACCAGGATATCTTCCTTGTAAACTTCCTTGATACTGTCGCCGGGGTAGCATAGTTTATCAAAAGAATTGGCGCCGCAATCGGTCAGCTTAACCGGAAAGGTAAAGGGAAGTTTTCCGGAGGGATTCACTTCACCCGAGATGACCGAAGCGATGGCGGCACCGGCTTCTGAACCCAGATACCAGGCCTGTAAAATAGTGGGTACATGATCGACCCAAGGCATGGCCACTGCATTTCCACTTATGAGTACCACTACAACTTTGTGATTTACTTTCAGAATTTCAGTAAGCAACTTATCCTGGCCGAAAGGCAGGTTATAGGATTTGCGGTCGCCACCTTCGCAATCCTGGAAATGATTTTTATTCAGTCCTCCAATATAGATCACTACATCGGCCTTCTTGGCATTTCTAACTGCCTGGGCCCGCAAGGAATCAGTATTTTCTTTCGGAGGTAATTCACGGCCGTAGGCAGGAGGGCCGGCTGCATAACCGGGAGTATAAGTAATTTTGCTGCCGTACTTTTCTTTCAAAGATTGAAGGGGAGAGATTTCAATATGAGCCTTTAGGTTTGAACTTCCACCGCCAACGGTCATTGAACGGGTTGCATTTTCACCAATAACGGCAATGGATTTGATATTGGCAGCATCAAGAGGCAACAAATTTTCATTGTTTTTCAGAAGTACAATACCTTCTTCAGCAATTTTACGGGCTACCTGTGCATGTTCGGCAGTGGCAAAACTACCATAGGGACGTTTCGAATTCATGGTGGTACGGAATATCATCCTCAACACACGGCTAGCCTTGTCGTTCAGGATACTTTCAGGAACAGTTCCTTTTTTAAGTTCATCCAGAAAGGGGAGGGCCAGGTAATAATTATCGTATGAATTGATAGTTGACCGGGTCATGCCATCGGTACCGGTTCCCATTTCAAGATCGAGGCCATTCATAGCTGCCTGCATGGTATTATGAGCCCCGCCCCAGTCGGTAATTACTGCTCCGTCGAATTTCCATTCACCCTTGAGTATCTTGTTCAGCAATAAATCGTTGTGACAGCAATGTTCGCCTCGGAACTGGTTGTATGAACCCATGATGGCCCATGCTTTCCCTTCAGTGACAGCGGCTTTGAAGGCCGGGAGATAAATTTCACGCAGTGCACGGTCGCTTACCTGAACGTCGATGTGATCGCGCCATATTTCCTGGTTGTTGAGGGCAAAATGTTTGACACAGGCTGCTACCCCATTTTTCTGTAATTCCTGAATATAAGGGACCACCATACGCGATGACAGGTAGGGATCTTCACCCATGTATTCAAAATTGCGTCCATTGAGCGGTGTGCGATAGATATTCACTCCAGGGCCAAGCAATACTGTTTTATTACGGTAGCGAGCCTCTTCGCCAATCGCTTTACCATAGATAGTCGACATCTCGGGATTCCAACTTGCTGCCAGACAGGTCAAGGCTGGAAATGCAGTACATGAATCGTTGGTCCATTTGGCTTCAGACCAGCTATCCCATAAAATTTCTTCCCTGACACCATGAGGTCCGTCACTCATCCAAACTTCAGGGATTCCCAGTCGTGCAACTCCCTTGCTGCTGAATTTAGACTGAGCATGGCACAAGGCCACTTTTTCTTCACGCGTCAATAGTGACAAAGCATTTTTGACACGTTCTTCAATCGGACGGGTCTCGTCAAGGTAAATTGATTTTACAGGCTGAGCCTTTAAGCTTAGCGATGCGGTAAATAGGAGGGCCGGAATCAACAATATAAGTCCGGCAAATCGTTTATTCATGGTTGAATTATTTTGTGTTTAAAGTTTTATAAATTCAATAGTAGAAATTCATGTTTCGAACTTTCCAGATGTAAAGATATAACTAAATTTTTACGATTTTGTGGATGTGGAAAATGCGTTGTATAAATGGTCAATTTGGTGTAACATTTTGAACAAAAATAAAACTCAGTTGAATGTAATTTCTGAAATGGTAGACTTTAACCAAATCCATGATTGTATCAATTGGAAAATATTTTGTACCTTTGGTTTTAGAAATTATTATTCAGAAATTAATTCAGGATTCAAATTAACAGCCAATACTTTCCGCTTGCGGCTCTTGAGGTTAATCAGGTAAACGCCTGCCAATATAAATGCCATGCAAACCATGTGTAGCAAGGTAATTACTTCATGGTCAAGGACTCCCCACATAATGGCAAAGATGGGGATCACATAAGTGACTGAGGAGGCTGTGACGGCTGATGAATAGCGTATCAGACTGTTCATCAACAGCATAGCCAAGGCTGTACCAACAATACCAAGTGTAGCGAGCGCCAGTAAATGAACCGGCCATCCAGGGTGTGCAACTACGGGTGCAAAATTGGTAGTGAGCAGATAGATCAATGACACAGGACCTATGAACAAAAACGACAGCGAGGTAACCTGAATGCCTGTCAGATGCGATAGACGTGATTTGATCTGGTTAATACTAATTGCATAAAAGCCCGTGGCCAGAACAATGTAGAGCGCGTAACTATTGACAGGGCCTAACCTGAAGCCTTCGCCTGCAAGAATCAGCCCCGTAGCGCCTGCCAGCCCAAGCGACAATCCTGCAACCTGCATCCACCGGAAGGCCGTTTTATGAAAGAGCAGGCCAACGATCAAGGTAAATACCGGAGTGAGGGAATTGAGCATCCCGGCAAGCGAACTGTCAATTTTTGTTTCAGCCTTCATAAACAGAAAGGCAGGGAAGAGACTGCCGATAAATCCCGCTATCAGTAAGCTTGTCAGATCTTTACGCTGTAATTTCTTTAGCTGTTTCAATGAAATGGGCAAGAGTACCAGCGAGGCCAGAAAGATGCGAATGGCTGCCGCCTGGTCGCTGCTGAAACTCTTTAGACCAATTTTCATTAAAATGAACGAACTGCCCCAAATAAAGGCCAATATCATCAAAATAGTAAACTGAAACCATCTTTTTTCCCAAACTACCATAAGTTCTGAATTTAAACGGGCCGCAAGATAGGACTAAAATTACTGTTTGTCAAATAAGTAAGTTTCGGTTAAATCACCAAAGGAAGATTTAGCGCTTGTAGTTACTTTTAAATTGTCACCCTCCATTTGGTAAGTTTCAATAATGGTCATCTCACCACCATCCTGCATTGGAATTTTACTGGTAACAGTCAGCAATTTTTCATCAGCTGAACATACTGCAATGGATTTCTTTTTGGTATCCTGCCATCCATCATTGATGCATTCCTGGCCATCGAGTGTTAATTTATCATTGATGGTAAAACTCTGATCCTGAAAGCTTACATGTTTTTCTAAAGCGAGCACATTCTGATCTTGAATTAATATCATTTGGCTCGGAGCCATGCTAAATTGTTCATTTAAAGTACTCTTTGATTTATTCAGGTTCCATGTTCCAGAAAAATCAACCATTTTAGCCATTGAAGTGAATGAGATCAAAGTAAACACAAAAAGGTAAAGAATTTTTTTCATAGTTGTAAGTTTTAGATTTTATTGAGTTAATTATTATAGTTTAATTTTTATTTCTGAAGGTAGTTTGTCGTTAGTTGGTATCCCCTGGGCAGGGTTGATTTCCCAGTTTTGAGAGGCTTGAATACTGGCTCCGGGAGCGATTTTTTCATAGGCAAAGTGCATTTCCAGTTCCTGCAAGTCATTGACTTTATTGGCCGAATTTTCAATGTATATTTCAATGCGTCCCTGTTCTGGATGAATCCTTGCCTTGTCTACCTTTTCACTTCTGATAATCAGCCATTGTTTGTGCTTGTAGCCTATGATCACTGGATTTTCCATAGAGAAAAACGATTTGGAATTATAGGCTGCCTGTCCTGATTCAGGTGCAACGGCCCGGTAGGAGAAACATCCATCCGCATATTTCAAGGCTGGCTTGTGAATATCGGGATAGACCATATACTGAGTTTTTTTTAGATCCATTGAATCGGCAGGTACAAAAACCTTGTCCCAGCCATTCATGCGGGTATTGAACCAAAGTCCCCAGCTTACCGTGTCCTTGCTGCAATTGCGCGCACTGGCGGTGATGAATACTTTGTTGCCATCTATCCGAAAGGTCTTTGTAAACTGCACATGGGTGTTCGGACTTTCGGGGCTTTGCAGAGTAATTTCACTAGCTGTTTGGTTGGTTATTTTATAGGCGGCGCTTGTCAAATAAGGATCGGGCGGCCACTGCGACCTTGATTTTTTTAGCTTCGGATAAGTATCCTGTTTTACCCACCACTCGCTTTGCGGACTAAGCCACACAATCATTCCATTGTATGCTTTGAAAGGTTGGGCAGGGTCCATTGAAGGACGTTTGTCCGAAGATTCGTTCCATTGAGTGGAATCAGAATTCAGGATATTTTCATGTCCTGTAAGTGAAGCAGAGACCAAGGTGCCCCCTACAGCTGGCAACAGTTTAATTTCGATACTGCCATTGGATAAAGTAATTACCTGATTTTCTTTTTGCTTTTCAGCAATACAGCTAAAAATCAGGCTACTGAGGGCCAGGGCTATAATGGTTATTCTCATGAAGGTTTAGGTTTTTTGTGAACAAGATTTCAAAGATCAATAAAATTACTCAATATTCTGTTTATTCAGCAAATTCAACAGAGATAAATACAACGCAATTTTACCTTTTGTTTAAATACTGAATTCTTATTCTATAATTAGGACTCAATTGCCTACTTTCTGTATCTTTGTACTTTTTACATGAAGATGGAAAAATCCAAAAATCGGCTGGAGGTTTGTTTGTCCCCCGCAATGTACGACAAACATGCCGATAATCAAAACATTGTGGTAATTGTTGATATTTTACGAGCCACTTCATCAATCTGCGCAGCAATCCATAATGGAGTAAAATCCATTATCCCGGTGGCTACAGTAGAAGAAGCACGCGCTATGAAACAGCAAGGCTACCTGGTTGCCTCTGAGCGGGATGGGTATGTGCTTGATTTTGCTGACTATGGAAATTCTCCTTTTAATTTTACTCCTGATAAAGTCAAAGGCAAAGATATTGTTTACTCCACCACCAACGGCACAAGGTGCATTCACATGGCCAGCCATTCAAAGGCTGTTGTAATCGGTTCGTTTCTGAATATTTCATCCTTGGCTGATTGGTTGATTCAACAAAATGCGCCAGTGTTGATTTTCTGCGCTTCATGGAAGGACCGCTTCAGTTTGGAGGACACTGTATTTGCCGGAGCACTGGCTGAAAGACTATTGGATTCAGGAAAATTTGAATCCAATTGTGACGCCGTTACTGCCTCTGTGGATTTATGGAGCATTGCAAAAAACGATTTGTTGGGATATATTCAGAAGGCCGCCCAGAAGGAACGACTGGCATCCAAAGGATTGGACGATTGCATTGAATATTGCTTAACTGCTGATACAACGCATGTTGTCCCAGTATTTATGGAAGATAAGCTGATTGATATTTCAGTAATTAAGAGTGTAATTTGAGAATAATATGAATTGAGGCAACAATTTTTCGTTCCTACGTTCATTTACGATAGAGAAAATTAAATATAACAAAAAAATAAACTGATTCAGGATGCTTATTCCGGATATTTATTCGTATTTTGTGTCCTGTTAAATGAATGTTGTATAACACGTTTTATTTGAACCAAATCGACATTGTCTCTGATATTCAGAGCTGAATAATTGTTTGTTTTGAACCTTTAATTGACATATATAGATTGTAGATAGTTATTAACTCATAATTTAATCCATATGAAGAAGCATAATTTTTATGCGGGGCCCTCTATTTTACCCGAATACACCAAAGAAAAAGTAGCTGAGGCTATCACCAATTTTGCAGGAACCGGACTGTCGGTTATGGAAGTTTCGCACCGCAGTAAAGAGTTTGTTGCAGTCATGGACGAAGCAGTTGCATTGGTTAAAGAATTATTGAAAGTACCGGAAGGATACTCGGTACTTTTTCTTCAAGGTGGCGCCAGTCTTCAGTTTTTGATGGCTCCGTATAATCTGATGAATAAAAAAGCGGCCTATACCAATACCGGTGCATGGGCGACAGCAGCTATAAAAGAGGCTAAATTCTTAGGTGAAGTAGTAGAAGTGGCTTCTTCAAAAGATGCAAATTTCAATTATATTCCACGGGGATATGACATTCCAGCTGATGTGGATTATTTCCATTTTACTTCCAACAATACCATCTTTGGAACCGAAGTGCTGGAAGACCCGGATGTAAAAGTACCGATGGTTTGCGACATGTCCTCTGATATTTTTAGTCGTGTCATTGATGTTTCAAAATATGCGCTGATATATGCAGGTGCACAGAAAAACTTAGGACCATCTGGTGCTACACTGGTCATTATCAGAAATGATATCTTGGGAAAAGTGGATCGCCCTATCCCAACCATGCTCGATTACAGAACTCACATCAAGGGGGAATCAATGTTTAATACCCCTGCAACTATTCCTGTTTTCGGATGTTTGCAGACCCTTAAATGGATGAAGGCGCAAGGCGGAGTTGAAGGAATTGAAAAAATGAACATTGCAAAGGCTAATTTATTATACAGTGAACTCGACCGCAATGTAATGTTCAAACCAACTGTGCCAAATTCTAAGGACCGTTCACGTATGAACGTTACATTTGTATTGACCGAAGCATATACATCATTCGAGAAAGAATTTGACACATTTGCCGAATCCAAAGGAATGGTCGGACTGAAAGGTCACCGTTCAGTCGGTGGGTTCAGAGCTTCCATCTACAATGCCATGCCAATTGAAAGTGTTCAGGCACTGGTAGATACGATGAAAGAATTCGAAGCTTTAAAAGCATAAAATGATTTTAAATGGAGAGCAGAATCTTGGTTCTGCTTTCCTTTTTTTAAGAAAATATAATTATGAAAAGAATTCTAATTGCAACTGAAAAACCATTTGCTCCATTGGCGCTGACACAAATTACCGCAATACTTGGGGAAGCAGGGTATGAAGTTTGCAAACTTGAAAAATATGTATCCAAGTCAGAATTGCTTGAGGCAGTAAAGGACGTTTGCGCCCTTATTGTAAGGAGTGATATGGTTGATCGTGAAGTGATTGAAGCTGCCAAAGAATTGAAGGTTGTTGTCAGAGCCGGTGCAGGGTTCGACAATTTGGATTTAACAGCCTGCACTGAAAAGGGGATTGTTGCCATGAATACACCGGGGCAAAACTCCAATGCTGTTGCCGAATTGGCCATTGGGATGATGATTTATATGGCTCGCGGCCAATTCAAGGGTGGCGCAGGTTCTGAATTAAAAGGGAAAACTGTAGGGGTTTATGGATGCGGAAACATTGGCCGCCGCGTTGCAAAAATTGCTCAGGGCTTGGGGATGAAGGTAGTGGCTCTTGATCCTTGTATTACAAAAATAAGCATGGAACCTTATGACGTGTCCGTTGTCAAGGGAGTTGATGAACTTTTTGGTTTGAGCGATTACTTATCATTGCATATTCCGCTCAACGACCATACCAGAAAGTCTGTTAATTTCGAATTGATGAGTAAAATGCCCAAAGGTGCTACCTTGATCAATACTGCCCGAAAAGAAGTAATTGACGAAGAGGGCTTAATGGAGATGTTGGAAGCGCGTTCTGATTTTAAATACATCAGTGATATTTCTCCGGGCTGCCACGAAGAATTGGTCGGTAAGTTTGGTCTCCGATACTATTTAACGCCCAAGAAACAGGGAGCCGAAACTTCGGAAGCCAACTACAATGCCGGAGTCGCTGCTGCTGAGCAAATTGTGGCATTATTCAACAACAATGACCAGACATATCGTGTAAATAGATAGATCAAAATTCACTGATGAAACGAGCCATGCGTAAATCTTATTCATACAGTGTAATGATTATTGGCGAGTTCCATGTGGCAATTAAAAAACAATTATAATCACATGAAAGAAAAAGTAAACGATAACGAGAAATACACTTCTATTAATTATTCAGGTCAAAAGATTCAGAACACGGAATTCGATGATTGTACTTTTCTGAACTGTGATTTTTCAAACAGTGTTCTTTCAGAGTGTGATTTTATAAACTGCCGCTTTGAAAGCTGTAATTTTGCATTGGCGAAATTTAGTGGTTCGGGCTTGAAGGACGTTTATTTTCTAGATTGTAAACTTATCGGAATTAATTTTAACTATTGTTCTGATTTTCTCTTTTCAGTCAATTTTCAGAAATGCAGTCTTGATTATGCTTCTTTTTTTGGAAAGAAAATGAAGGGAGCAAAATTCATCGACTGTTCGTTGAAAGAAGTTGACTTTTCAGCAGTTGATATTTCATTGGCTGTTTTCGGGAATTGTGATTTGTCGCGTGCCGTTTTTCATGAAAGCAAACTCGAAAAAGCTGACTTCCGCACTGCTACCAATTATGCATTCGATCCGGAAACAAACAAGGTTAGAAAGGCAAAATTTTCCTATTCCGGCATCGCCGGTTTACTTGGAAAATATAATATTGAAATAGAATAGTACAATAATCAATTAACTTTTATTATTCACCAATTTGTTAAGTTATGTCCCAAAAATATAAAATAGTATTTTATAATATCATGATATTCCTGATTCTTTTTGATATCCTTTATGTAGCAGTCTGGATTTTCTCAATTGAAATGAATCCGGTTAAAGCAGTTATAGTGGCCGGAATAACAGCATTACTGATGCCTTGGGCTAAAGCGGCTAATACGGAGACGCATAGAAGAGTAGTCATCCGCAGTTATGCCGTCGATTTATATAAGAAATATCAACATAGCAGGGTCAAATTATAATTAAATTCAAAAGTTAAATATTTATGGCCATCATAAAACCATTTAAAGGACTTCGTCCGCCGCAATCCATTGCCGCCGATCTGGCCTGTTTGCCTTATGATGTAATGAACAGTACCGAAGCCGCTCAAATGGCTGATGGAAAGGCCTGTTCGTTGCTTCACATAACACGTGCTGAAATTGATTGCCCGCCAGGAACTGATGTTCATTCAGAAACTGTTTATCTAAAATCGGTAGAGAATTTTCAACATTTTCAGAAGGAAGGTTGGCTGAAGCAAGACGAGGAGGCTAAGTATTATATCTATGCCCAAACCATGAATGGCCGCACGCAATACGGAATTGTGGGTGCGGCATCATGCGAAGATTACAATCAGGGCATCATCAAAAAACATGAACTGACACGCCCCGATAAGGAAGAAGATCGTATGATTCTGACGCGTTATCTGAACGCCAACATTGAACCTGTCTTCTTTTCATATCGTGCTGTTGCTGAAATTGATACTATCGTCGAATCCATTGTAAAGAATCAAAAACCCGATTATGATTTTGTTGCGGAAGATGGTTTTGGCCATCATTTCTGGACTGTCAATAATCCTATTGTCAATAAGCAAATAGAAGAACTTTTTGCTACCAAAGTTCCTGCAACATATGTGGCTGATGGACATCATCGTACTGCTGCTGCTGCCCGCATTGGTTTGGAAAAGAAAAATCTAAATCCACATCATACTGGCAATGAAGAGTATAATTTCTTTATGGCTGTTCATTTTCCTGATAATCAATTGCAAATCATTGATTACAACCGTACAGTTAAAGATTTGAACGGTTTGTCAGAAGCCACCCTTTTGGAAAAGCTGGCTAAGAATTTCGATGTTGAAGAGGTTGGCACTGCAATTTACAAACCAGCCAAATTGCACGAGTTCAGCATGTACCTCTCTGGAAAATGGTACAAACTGACTGCCAGACAAGGAACTTTCAACGACAACGATCCAATTGGAGTGCTCGATGTAACCATTTTGTCGAACCTGGTATTGGATCAGATTCTAGGAATCGACGATCTGAGGACATCCACCCGAATTGATTTTGTTGGAGGAATCAGAGGTCTTGGAGAATTAAAGAAACGAGTCGACGGGGGAGATGCTAAAGTGGCATTTGCTCTATTCCCGGTATCCATGCAGCAATTGATCAATATAGCAGACTCAGGCAATATCATGCCTCCCAAGACTACTTGGTTTGAACCCAAACTGCGCTCAGGATTGGTCATCCACAAACTGGATTAGGTTGAGGGGGTGATGATCCAGGGGACTATTGTCCAAGGGAACGATGATACGATGCACCGAGCAAAGATATTGATGAATAGTATTTAGATAATCATTCATCTTCAATCGTTAAACATTCATCCGACTTACATATAAAATAGAATAGCTGGTATCAACAAAAAAAGCCAGGGCTGAAAGCAACTTTCAGTCCTGGCTTTTTTGTTGATACCATTTTGTAAAACTCAATAGGGACAGATAGTCCACCAACCATTGCAGGTTCTGATCCTGGAAGGGATAGTGTAATTGGTTCAATATATGAGCCTAACAATTTAATTGGGTTTAATATTAGGTTTATAAATAAATTATGAGTACCTTGTGAAGAATATGAATATCACTTGTCTATTTCATCATTCACAAGCAATACTCAATCTATTTACAATCTATACACAATCTATACACAAATTAATGTTTTAATACTGAAATGTCATGGCACTAATAAAAGCAGGTAATGGATCTTCACTTTCAGGGTTGGTAGGTGGAGTGGTAATCGTACAAACCAAAAAGGGCAGTTATATGCGCAGCGCCCCGCAGTATTCAAACAGCTCGTGGACCCCAAACCAGAAGCTTCACCGTCAGCGCTTTAAAACGGTAAGCCAGTTTTGCAACCAGTTCAAGGACACGGTCATCTCCCAGATATGGAATGGTGCCGATGGGAGCATGACAGGCCGGGCTTTGTTTCTGAAGGCCAACATGGCTGCCTTTTCGCCCGAAGGAGAACTGACAGATCCGGCAATGGTAAAGCTTTCGACAGGTAGTTTGAATATTCCCGGTGGATTGAACCTGGACAATGTGGAAGGTGATGGCAGGGCTGTAAAGGTAAGCTGGCTGAAAGATGGTTCGGGAGGAATGCGCATGCGCGATGAGTTGATGGTAGTATCTTCGGGTGAAGGGGTTTATTCTGAAATTTTGAATACCGGACTGTTGCGCGGTCACTTGGGAGGCAATTTTGAACTGCCTGTAATCCCCGCTTCGGTTACCCACGTCTATCTTTTCTTTGCATCCAGGGACAGAAGAAGTTATTCGGGAAGCGAATGCTTTGCATTGGATTAGTCATCCTTAAACTACCTTTTCCAAAGATTAAAACTAACTTTTCCAAAGTTTTAATCTTTGGAAAAGTATTTATTCCCAATATTCTTGAAATTAGTTTTTAATAGCTTAACTTTAATCAATACTAGAATATAATTATTGTGTTTTTAAAACCCATTGAATAGGAGCATTTAAAAATATCGGTTTTTATTGGAATAGAAGCCAAGGGTTGATATTTATATTGAATAGTAAAAAGTAAGAATTGACCATTCATGCATTATTTTAATCTAATTTCATGGACCCGCTGCAAACTGATACCAGCTTTCATATTTTCAACCATGCCAATGGATTTGAAAATGTGTTTTGCGAGAAAGAAAACTATCGCTATTTTCTGGAGAAATATTGGATGTACATCTCACCCATAGCCGAAACGTATGCCTATTGTCTGATGCCCAACCATTTTCATCTGGTGGTCAGGATAAGAAAGCGCCAGACGATAGAAGCGCTGATTCGAAATAAAAATAACAACAAATTTTCCAAAGTTCAAAACTTTGGAAAAGTTGAAGAAATTGAAATTACCGATAAAGTGATAGAGAGTTATTTATCGAAACAATTTGCAAACTTGTTCAGCTGCTATACGCAGTCGTTCAACAAGGTATATCATCGGATGGGTTCACTCTTTATCAAGAATTTCAAACGTGAAGCAATATTTGACAAACAACGATTTCTAAATATGATCATTTACACTCATCGAAACCCCATCCACCATGGATTCCGCAAGAATTATACCGAATGGGATTTTAGTTCATATAATGAAATTATTGATGCCGTTTGCAATAATATAGAGATCATTAAACTGTTTAAAATGACTAACGGGTTGGAAACTTTCAAAGAGATGCACCGTTTGGCACTTGAAAACTTCGATAACCCATATAAAATCGAATAGGAATATCTTTTCCAAAGTTCTAAACTTTGGAAAAGATCCTTATTTAATAATATTTTAGTAATTTTACAAATGAAGAAGATCCTTATTGCTGGTGCTTTATTAATGGCCCTTGGAGTTTTGCTCGGTGCATTCGGTGCCCATGCTTTGAATGCCAGTATATCTCCTGAAATGCTGGCTGTTTACAAAACAGGCGTTGAATACCAGTTTTATCACTCCCTGGGCTTGTTGCTGATCGGATTGATTGGTTTTTATATCAAATCGAAGTGGCTCAAATGGTCGGGTATATTGCTATTTATGGGTATCATTTTATTCTCGGGGAGTTTATATGCTCTTTCAATAACCGGAATAAAAATACTGGGAGCCATCACACCCATAGGAGGACTGACCTTTGTCGCCGGCTGGATCTGCTTGGCTATAGGGATTTTGCAGAACACTTCGAATACTGATCACTGAATACTGACCACTTCCCACTGCTCACTTTTTCCTGATCTTTCTCATGTTTACATTGCATAAAATCAGGCTTCTTTATAGTCTGGAAACTAAACTCAATATTTATACTTTAGAATAATTATATTTGTCGTAAATTCAAAACAGAATGTGGTCATGATAAAAAATATTCAACGTGTTATAGGATTATCTCTGCTTGCTTTGATCGGGAACATGCAGACTACGAAGGGATGTACCAATTTTTTAATTACCAAAGGGGCCACAGTCGATGGTTCAACCATGATTACCTATGCCGCCGATTCTCATACATTATATGGGGAATTGTATTATCAACCGGCGCGAGACAATGCCCCGGGAGCCTTCCGCGACATAGTTGAGTGGGATACAGGTAAATCCCTTGGTCGCATTCCGGAAGTGGAACATACTTACAGTGTCGTTGGAAACATGAATGAATTCCAGGTAGCAATTGGTGAAACAACTTTTGGTGGACGTGAAGTATTGTTTACCCAAAAGGGTGCCAATATGGATTATGGAAGCTTGATTTACATAGCTTTACAACGTGCCAGGACTGCCCGTGAAGCTATTCAGATCATGACTGATCTTGCAGAAAAATATGGATATGCAAGTGAAGGCGAGTCGTTTTCAATTTCAGATGCCAACGAAGTATGGATCATGGAAATGATCGGCAAGGGTGAAGGTGAGAAGGGTGCAGTGTGGGTGGCTCAGCGTATTCCTGACGGTTTCATCAGCGGCCATGCCAACCAGGCACGCATTACTACTTTCCCTATGAATGATGAGGCAAATTGTTTGTTTGCCAAAGATGTGATTTCATTTGCACATGAAAAAGGGTGGTTCGATGGGATGAACAAGGATTTCAGTTTCTCTGATATCTATGCTCCGGTTGATTTTAGTGGAGCCCGATTTAGCGATGCTCGCGTTTATGCTGGATTTAATAAGGTATATTCAGGAATGAAACAATACGAGGAATATGTACTCGGAAACGTTAAACATGAGGGTGAAAATAAATTACCATCCAACAGGATGCCTTTGTGGGTCAAGCCTGATAAAAAACTGAGCGTTCAGGATGTGATGGGAATGATGCGCGATCATTTCGAAGGGACTGCCCTGGATATGACCAAAGATATTGGAGCGGGTCCATATAAATTGCCTTACCGTTGGCGTCCGCTGACTTTTAAAGTCGATTCAGTTAGTTATGTCAATGAAAGGGCCATTTCGACCCAGCAAACCGGCTTTTCGTTCGTGGCTCAATCACGTTCATGGTTGCCCAATCCCATTGGCGGTATCATTTGGTTTGGCGTTGACGATACCTACAGCACCTGCTATGTTCCCATGTATTGTGGAATAACTGAAATTCCTGAATGTTTTAAAGTAGGAAATGGCGATTTGCTTACTTATTCGGAAACTTCTGCCTTTTGGACATTTAATTTAGTTTCAAATTTTGCCTATCTAAGATATGATGCCATGATTCCTGATATTCAGAAAGTTCAAAAGAATCTGGAAGATAAGTTTATAGCTTTTACTCCCAGTGTTGACATGGCTGCTCAAAGTTTGTGGAATGCAGGTAAGAAAAAAGAAACCCTTCAGTTTTTGAGTGATTATTCAGTGAATCAGGCAAATGGGATGACTCATGAATGGAAAAAATTGTCACAATTCCTGATAGTGAAATTCATGGATGGCAATATCAAGAAAGAAAAAGAGGGTGTCTTTGAGCGAACTGAAACAGGAATGCCTGCAAATCCAGGCCAACCTGGCTATCCGGATTGGTGGAAAAAAGTAATTGTTGAGGGTACTGGCAGTCATCTGAAAATGATTGGCGAACCAAGTCATTAATTATTTGAAATGATCACTCCACTTTTTGTTTAAGCAGGGGAGGGTTATATGGATAATTTTATTATTTTTGTGGCACATTTCAGCAATCTCTTACTCATTTGTTTGATGTAATATTGCCACTAAAACAGATACAATGGATTTAATTAAAGTAGCGCAAAACGCGTTTGTTGAAGAACGAAAAGAACATACTCCTTTTAATTCGGGGGATACGATTACCATTTCTTACAAGATTATTGAAGGAAACAAAGAACGTATCCAGAATTTCAGAGGTGTAGTTATTCAGATTAAAGGAACAGATGTTACCAAAACATTTACAGTTCGTAAAATGTCAGGTAGCATTGGCGTTGAAAGAATTTTCCCTCTTTATTCACCATTTATTGACCAGATCGAAGTGAATAAAAAAGGTAGTGTCCGCAGGGCAAAATTGTATTATTTACGTGAACTTACTGGCAAGAAAGCCCGTATTAAAGAAAAGCGTGTATAATAAGAAGGATATTTTATTTTTAAAAAGAGGTTGGTTCGAAAGTTCCAACCTCTTTTTATAGCCTCAAAATTATAAATCTTTGCACCTGGATTAAACTAACTACTAAATTTTGAGTCTATAAGCAGAACTTAAAAATTTATGAGTATGAAAAAATTATTATTGGTTGTTTTCGTAGCTTTATTTGCTATGGGTTCAAGTTATGCACAACAAGGCGATCCTGCTGCCAGACTTCAAAGAGAAATCGATGGTCTTACCACCGCCTTAAGTTTGTCAAAGGATGAGGTTGCCAAGATTACTCCTATTGTAACCGAACAACAGAAAAAACAGTCTGAAGCATTTGCAAAAATGCGTGAAAGTGGTACGATGGATCGCGATAAAATGCGTGAAGAGAGGACCAAAATGTCAGCTGAAACAGACAAGCTTTTAAAAGCAGTTTTAACACCGGAACAGGGAGTAAAACTTGATGCGTATCGGAAAAAACAAGCCGAAGACAGAGCCAAAAGAATGCAACAGCAGGGTCAATAAATCCCAATGCTGTTAATGAAAAATTAAACAAGTATCAAAAGAAGTGTTTCACTTTTTGATACTTGTTTTTTTTCACGTTAGTTTGATACGGTAACTCTTTATTACAATGATAGTTGACCAATTTTCGGTTCTGACACGCTACGTTATTCTTGGTTTTTCATTTCCTACACTTCCTACACTTCCTACGGTACTATTTGGATTTTTCACATTTCCACATTTACTAAGTCCTATGTGTATTTTTTTCCTTTTCCCTCATTTCTTTTCTAAACCATTCCCCAAAACATCATTGACTTGGATTCGTTGAGAAAATGTGAAAAATCGAAATAGTACCGTAGTAAGTGTCGGAAGTGTAGTAAGTGTCATAGTTTTCCTTTCAATGCAATACCGGTATATGATTCGGGAACATTGACAAGGCCTTCAGGAGTACCTTCAAAAATAAGTTTACCTCCTTCCTTTCCACCTTCCGGTCCTAAGTCGATCACCCAATCTGCACATTTTATTACATCCAGATTGTGTTCTATAATGATAATACTGTGCCCTCTGGAAATCAGTGCATTGAATGAAGCGAGCAATTTACGGATGTCATGAAAATGCAATCCGGTGGTAGGCTCATCGAATATAAATAAGGAGGGACTTCCTTTTTCTTTGGCCAAAAAGGAGGCAAGTTTAATACGCTGGCTTTCTCCTCCTGATAAGGTACTTGATGATTGACCCAATTTTACATAGCCAAGACCCACATCCTGAAGTGGTTTCAGCATTTTGGCTATTTTCTTCGATGAGGTGGATAGTTGACTTCCAAAGAAATCAATTGCCTCAATAACAGTCAGATCTAGTATGTCGAAGATGTTTTTTCCTTCGAAGGTGATTTCAAGAATCTCATCCCTGAAACGCTTCCCTTTGCAACTTTCGCAAGTTAGATGAATGTCAGCCATAAATTGCATTTCGACTGTAATTTCACCTTCACCTTGGCATTCTTCACACCTTCCTCCTTCAATATTGAAAGAAAAATGGGAGGGTTTGAATCCATTGAATTTTGAGCTTTGCAGTTCGGAATATAGTTTGCGAATCTCGTCATAGACTTTTAGATAGGTCACCGGGTTTGATCTGGACGATTTGCCTATTGGATTCTGATCAACAAATTCGACAGATGTAATAAGGTTAAAGTCGCCCCTGATTTGGTCGTGCTGTCCAGTTTTCTCACTGAACCCTCCAAACATCTTTGCAAGGGCAGGATATAGCACTTTGGTAACCAACGACGATTTCCCGGAGCCGCTCACCCCAGTGACCACACAAATGGTGTTGAGGGGGAATTTTACATCTATATTCTTTAGGTTGTTTTCGCGTGCACCTGTAATTTCAATAAAATTATTCCATTTACGACGGGTTTGGGGTACGTCTATTTTTTCTCTTCCCGTCAGGTATTTGGCAGTCATGCTCTCCGATGAAGATTCCAATTCATCATGGGTACCTTGAAAAACAACTTCTCCTCCCAATCTGCCGGCCAAAGGACCAATATCAATTATTTCGTCTGCCGCCCTTATAATTTCTTCATCATGTTCAACAACGATTACGGTATTACCAAGTTTCTGCAACTTTCGCAAGACTCGAATCAATCTCTCCGTGTCTCTGGAATGTAAGCCAATGCTGGGTTCATCCAGAATATACATAGAGCCGACAAGACTACTACCAAGTGAAGTTGCCAGATTAATCCGCTGCGATTCGCCACCCGATAAGGAGGACGAGAGTCGGTTTAAGGACAGGTATCCAAGGCCGACATCATTCAGAAAATCAAGGCGGTTTTTTATTTCGGTCAGGATTCGTTCTGCAACCTTTGCTTCATAATCAGAAAGTTGAAGATTTGAAAAGAATTCAGTCAATTCATTGATGGGAAGCAAAACCAATTCCTGAATGGATTGTTCTCCCACTTTTACATATCCGGCTTCTTTTTTAAGCCGCGTTCCATGGCACTCATTGCAATCGGTCTTCCCTCTATACCTTGATAACATGACCCTATACTGTATTTTATAGGCATTTTCCTCAAGCATTTTGAAGAATCCATTAAGTCCCTGAAAGTATTTATTCCCGGTCCATAACAGGTTTCGCTGATCTTTGCTTAATTCATAGAACGGTTTGTGAATGGGAAAATTGAATTTCTCAGCGGCAAATACGAGTTCGTCCTTCCATTCTTTCATTTTGTCGCCTTTCCAACAGGCCACTGCATCTTGGTATATGGAAAGTGATTTGTTGGGGATCACCAAATCTTCATCTATACCGATGACTTTTCCATAGCCCTCGCACGTTGGGCAGGCTCCTATTGGGTTATTAAAACTGAACATATGAACAGATGGTTCTTCAAATTCAATACCATCGGCTTCAAAAAGATTGGAGAAATGTTCTTCAACAATAGATGTACCTTCATAAATTTTGACAATACATTCGCCTCGGCCTTCAAAAAAGGCAGTTTGAACGGAATCAGCAATACGGCTGAGGTTATCTTCATCATTTAATACTGTTGCTCTGTCAATCACTACATTGCATGATAAATCATCACATGGCACCTCTTTATTTTCTTTCAGGAGGTTATCAATTTTTAGAATTTCATTGTTGATATCCAGTCGTGAAAATCCTTGTTGAAGCAATAATTCAGCCTCTTGAAGCATAGTTCGGCCATTCTTTAATTTAAGGGGTGCACCGATCATGAATCTTGTATTTTCAGGAAAAGATTGTACAAAACCGGTAACATCACTCACATGGTGCTGTTTGACTTCTCTTCCCGAAACGGGAGAAATAGTCTTACCAATCCTGGCATACAACAGCTTCATATAGTCGTATATTTCGGTTGAAGTACCAACTGTGGAGCGGGGATTACGGGTATTCACTTTTTGTTCAATGGCAATTGCAGGAGGAATTCCTTTGATATAATCAACTTCCGGTTTATTGATCCTACCTAAAAATTGTCGGGCATATGAAGATAAACTTTCTACATATCTTCGTTGACCTTCCGCATACAAAGTATCAAAAGCTAATGAGGACTTTCCTGAGCCGGATAATCCGCTGATTACTATGAGTTTATTGCGATCAATATTGATGTCAATGTTTTTAAGATTGTGAACTCTGGCGCCTTTAATTTGAATATATGAGGGGTTAATTGAAGGTAAATTCATTTGTTATGTTATTTTTAATGTAAAAAAATTTGTTTTTCTCAATAAATAGTTTCATTTTTACAATCACAAAATTAACAAATTGTTTAAATCTTATACAAGAAAATTTGCCTATCGAATGAACTCTACTCTTTGATTATTGAAAATAACAGTCACCTAATAACTAGAGTAATGTCCAGAATAGAAGAGTTGAGCGATAATGCGCTCGTTAAACAATATGTTGATGGCGATAAGTCTGCAATTGAAATTCTTATTTCCCGACATAAAAAAAGAGTTTTTACATACATCGTACTGATTGTAAAGAACCATCATTTAGCAGAAGACATTTTCCAGGATACTTTTATTAAAGTGATCCGGTCGTTAGCTACTGGAAAATATATTGAAAATGGAAAATTCATTTCCTGGGTTCTACGTATTTCTCACAACCTGATAATTGACCATTTCAGAAAAGAGAAATTACTCTGCACCACTTCCAATGATGATTCAAGCATTGATCTTTTCAATTCTCCCAGGTACTCTGAAGAGAATATTGAAGATAAACTGGTTTACGATCAAATTACCTGTGATGTACGCCTGTTGATCGAGGAACTACCTGATGATCAGCGTCAAGTAATTATGATGCGCCACTTTCAGGGGCTTAGTTTTAAGGAAATCGCAGATCTTACCAATGTGAGTATTAATACCGCTTTGGGACGTATGCGTTATGCGTTGATTAATTTACGCAAAATGATTGAGAAAAAAAATCTTTGTCTGACAAAAAATTAATAGCTATTACAATATTATTATTCTCACGGCGTTATCTCACTGTAACCAATAACAGCGTAAAAATGCCTATGAATAAATTATTTACCTTGAATTATTTAATCAGTTCTTATCGGGCAGGGAAGGGAGAAGTTGAATTCTTACAACACCCTGCTATCGATTTTGAAGAGTGCAATTGGGATTTAAATCGAATGGTATTTGAACCATCGCAAAGTAGTATGGATGCGATATTAAATTTTGCATCTCAATATGAAGTTCTTCACTCGCATCAAGTCGGCACTATTGAACTGAATTTGAATTGAACCTGAAAATGTATATTAAAAGCATCTTGAGAAAGATGCTTTTTTTTAGTTATAATTGCAATCTTAATAGCTGACAAAAATAAAAATGCCAGTTCCACAACGAATTAATTTCTTTTAAATTGATATGGTACCTTCAATTATATTATTGCACCATACAATCACTCCTTCAATTATTAAGAAATTACTATTTCTCTCTTCAGTCTTCCTGCGAAATAATCGTCCTCGGCTATTTTCTCATCAAAGTCCATTTTGTAAAGATGGCCTTCCATAGTAACTTCAATTTATTTTTCTAAATTCATATCAAAAGCTATCCCACAATGGGTTTCAACTGATTTTCACATTCCTTTTATATAGTAAACCGACCATTAAATATAATTTAAAAAGGTCAGCAGGGTCAATTCTAATCTAAGTAAATATGATTTTGTATTTTAATTTCATCGTTCAATCTTCTTTTAATTCAGATATTAAAAATTGATTTAGAGACTAATTCTCAGAAGAAGAATTAATGGAAATTATATATTATTTTTTATGAATGATGTAATACTCCTTATTTAATAATTTCGTAAATTTATATCGAAAGTTTAAAGGTAGGCAAATTTAAATTTAATTCACTAATTTACTTAAAGCTTTTCAATAGATACAGACCTGACAGCAATTATTGATTTTCATTACAGGCTTTAGTTAAGAATTTTAAAGAACAAAATAAATCAATCTGATCGTGATAAATAAAGAATTGAAATTTCCATATTATGCAAAGGCAACTCTTATAATTGTTGGCTTATATTTTTTAATCAATATCTTATACAATTTAAAGTCTATAATTGTTCCGCTTATTTTCGCAATGATTATCGCCATTGTAATAAAGCCTATTGTCGATTTCTTTGTTAGGCACAAGATCAACAGGGTAGTTGCGATATTTGTGGCAATCTTTGTCGTTTTTTTATTGATCGCAGCAATTTTTCTTCTCTTGTTTTCACAATTAAGCAAGTTTAGTGATTCCTGGCCAAATTTGGTTGAAAGGTCAACGGATATTTTTACTCAAATGATAACATGGGTATCATCTTATTTCGATGTAAACCCGGAAAATATTCATAAATGGATTTTAAAAACCGAAAGTGATCTTCTAAAGACCAGTAATGCCCTCATAGGAGCAACTTTGTTGAGTGTTGGAAGTATGCTTATGGTAATAATTTTAATTCCTGTATACGTCTTCTTATTTCTATATTACAAACCCCTTTTACTAGAATTTATATACCGTCTTTTTGGCCCAAAGCATAAAAGTAAACTGAGTGAAATAGCAATTCAAACTGAAAGTGTTGTTCAGCACTATTTGATCGGACTTCTTATTGAAGCTGTGATAGTTGCAACGCTGAATTCAATCGGTCTTCTAGTCCTTGGAATTGAATTTGCTATAATGCTGGGTATTATAGGAGCAATGCTGAATGTCATCCCCTTTATAGGAGGTATCGTTGCGGTGGCATTGCCCATGTTGGTGGCATTGGCAACCAAATCATCCCCTATATATGCCCTATATGTCATGGCAGTCTATTACTTTATTCAAATTATTGACAATCATTACATTGTTCCAATGATTGTTGCTTCAAAAGTAAAAATAAATGCACTTATCTCAATAGTAATTATTATAGCTGGTAATGCTTTATGGGGCATTTCCGGTATGTTTCTTTCTCTTCCTCTTCTTGCAATTATAAAAATAATATTTGACCATATTGAACCTTTAAAACCCTGGGGATTTTTATTAGGCAACACTCTTGGAAATGAAAAAGAATTAAATACCTGATTAATAGAAATAAATCATTATATTCGCATGACATACTGAGTTTGCAATCTGAAGGTGGAACAGGTACTACAAGAATAGTAGAATTTGATATCATAGCAGTAGGCTGCATTCTTCGGTTGGCAAGCCGTTCTGTATTAAAAAAGACTAAATCTGATACTATGGAAAAGTTATTTACTGCCCGCTCGGGTTATTTATTCATTGTCCTTGATGTTGTATTGCTTGGAATTGCAATCATAGGATTTGCCAATGAAGCCATCATCTTTTCAGCGTTATTAACTGTATTATTCGTGTTTATAGCGACTGGGTTTATTGCTGTTGATCCAAATCAATGCTTCGTTTTATTGCTTTTTGGTGCATATAAAGGTACAATTAAAGACAATGGTTTCTTTTGGGCCAATCCATTCTTTACCAAGAAGAAGTTTTCATTAAGAGCACGTAATTTTAACAGCGAACCTATCAAGGTAAACGATAAACTGGGAAACCCAATTATGATTGGACTGGTGCTGGTCTGGAAAGTGGAAGAAACTTACAAGGCAGCTTTTGGTGTTGATGAATATGAGCATTTTGTAGTGGTCCAAAGTGAAGCTGCTTTGCGGAAATTGGCCGGTCTTTATCCTTATGATAATATTGAAGACGATCATGCCAAGATTACCTTGCGTGATGGGGGAGAGGAAGTCAATCAAATGCTTGAAGGCGAGATTCGTGAACGATTGGATATTGCAGGTATTCACGTCATTGAAGCCCGTATCAATTACATTGCCTATGCTCAGGAAATTGCGCAGGCCATGTTGAAACGCCAGCAGGCCACTGCCATTGTTGCTGCTCGCTTTAAAATTGTTGAAGGTGCTGTCAGTATGGTTGAAATGGCTCTGGACGAATTGAGCAAACGCCAAATTGTGTCTCTCGACGAAGATAAAAAGGCGACCATGGTAAGCAATTTGTTAGTCATCTTGTGTGGTGACAAAGAAGCTACTCCGGTTGTAAATACAGGGACGCTTCATCAATAATATTCCGGTAGTAAGTTCCGGTTAAGATAATTAACCGGAACTATAGGATTATGGGTATTTTTAAAGGTAGTAATTTTGAAAGTTGTAACATCGAAATGTTCCCTTCGACTGCATTCCTATTCAGGTGCCAGTACTCCAGACTTCTGTCTTACGTCTCCCGACTTTTTCTTCTCTAATTCCCTCTCGGTTTAAATTAACTTTAAATAGCCGGAATATGCTTACCGTCTGGTAATAATAACCTAGGTTTTAGTTTATTTTCGCACTGGGTTAAAAGCAAACCTTCTCAAAAATTAAAAACTATGACCATTAGCGCATTACAATCAGAAAGGGCTAAATATCAGCCCAAGCTTCA
>Ga0209123_1001448_pt1 | contig 23533 bp, 19 predicted proteins | sample BarGraIncu00431A_FD_184500 | JGI IMG/M metagenome (GOLD analysis project Ga0209123, IMG submission 184500) | Arctic peat soil microbial communities from Barrow, Alaska, USA - Barrow Graham LP Incubations 004-31A (SPAdes) (version 2) | ecosystem: Environmental > Terrestrial > Soil > Wetlands >...
GTACGTGTTGCCGCAATGGGACCTCTCGGTGGTATCGGTGATGCAATATTCTGGTTTACTTTAGTTCCGATCGCTGCCGGTATCAGTGCCAACATGGCATTAAACGGAAGCATCTTGGGACCAATCGTCTTCTTATTGATGTTCAATGTCGTTCAGTTCGCAGTTCGTTATGGTTTGATGCACTGGTCATACAGACTGGGAACATCAGCCATTGAGACACTGACACGCAACGCTAAAGAATTTACGCGTTCAGCCAGTATCTTGGGTATCGTTGTTGTCGGTGCACTTACATCAATATATGGTGGAACCACGATTGCAACATCCATTCCTAACGGTGATGCTCCGATCGTTCTTCAGAAGATCTTAGACGGCATCATGCCGAAATTGATCCCGCTTGCTTTGACCCTCGGCCTTTATTGGTTGATCAAAAACAAGAACTGGTCAGCAGTCAAATGTATCGGTTTGATCTTGGTTGTCGGCTTAGTCGGTGGTTTCTTGAAGATTTTCGCTTAATGGATTACTCCTCCCTAAAATCATTCTCGTAAATTCAGTAAAGGAATCCTGGGCCATCAGGGTTCCTTTGGTACTTTACGATCATGTCGATTTTAGGGAATATCGAAAGGATTCTGTATGATAAAACTATTTGTCAGTGACATTGATTCAACATTGTTCGATCCGATTTCGGGTGTGGTTCCCAAGATCAACGTTCAGGCGCTCACAGAACTCCAACAAAGCGGTGTAACGCTTGCTTTGGCTAGCGGAAGGCTTATGCGCGGAACTCTTGAAATCGCTCGTATGCTTCGCATGGATGAATATGGCGGTTATATCATATCTTCCAACGGAGCTTCGGTGATCAATATGGCGACACAAACAAGTATTGTAGACAAAAAACTGAATGTTAAAGAATTACGCTCGCTGTATAAGGATGCGAAACGTTTACACTTAAATTTCTCGGTCGATCAAGGAGTGGATGTTATCGCCAGCGGATTTGATGATGCACTGAATTATGATCGTGATGTCGTCGGACTCACTTTTAAACTTCCGAACGTTGATTTGGATCCTTATATTCTGATTCCGTCCCATAAGTGTGCGGTCACGAAGAATTCTTCTGAACCTGACTTCGCAATGAACGAGATGGTTGAATTGTGGCAGGATCGGTTTAGTATTGTTCGTTCGCATGAAAATTTCCTGGACATAATGGCTCACGATGTCAGTAAGTCGACCGGCATTCAATCACTGTTTGAAGGTTTACAACTTGATTATTCGGAAGTAGCAGCGATCGGTGATGCCGAGAATGATCGATGGATGTTGATGCATGCGGGATTATCCGCTTGTGTTGCTAATGGATCGGATTCGATCAAAAAGTTGGTCGATCGAGTCGTGGCTTCAGCAGCTGACGGCGGAGTTGCCAAATTTGCATATGATATTATTGAAATGAACAAAAAAAGGTAATGCGGAATTCGCATTACCTTTACTTTTTGACTATTATTCGGCAGTGTCCATATCAATAAACGGACGATTGGAAATCTCTTCTAAAATTTCAGCATGTTTCTTTTCGGTAAAATCAAAGAAGAACATCGGAATAATACTCAATACACAAGCGATCGCCGGGAAGATTGAGAGTAAGGAGAAGATTCCTTGCAGTGCAGAAGCTGATTGCGAGGCATTATTGACATAACCGACAAAACTGAGAACAACACCGATCCAGAACAAGCCGAAAGCAGATTGTAGTTTTGTGGTAAACGTATGCATCGAGAAGCATAAGCCCTCGGTACGTTTATTCGTTTTCCATTGCAGATAATCAACGGAATCACCGACTAAAGCATAAGTGATAACATCGTTCATTCCAAGTGACATACCGACGAAGAACAACAATACGAACGTTAGTGTCATGTTTCCGTAACCGACGAAGAACATGATCAGATGGACGACTCCTCCCAATGCCAAACTGGCGATATACATCGTTTTCTTGGAAAAACGTTTTGTGAAGAAGGGAGTGATCATCATGGCCACGATCATCGAAGCAATCAGGATGCCGCCCAACAATGAGAAATAACCTTCGTTTCCTAAATTGTATTTCGCAAAATAAGTACCTGCAGTTCCGATCACCATCCGGAATGCACCTAAGAATCTTGAAAGCTGTAAGATGATCAACGGTTTATTATGAATGATCATGTTGATGTTTTCTTTGAATGTAGAAGGTTTACTCTTATCGATGACACGCTCTTTTGTACCCAGAGATGCAAAGTAGAACAAACCGCCGCCGACCGTCGACATCAGTACCGCCGCCCAGAAGTAGCCGTTGGCGCCGCTTCCCATCGAGGCAATCATGATCGGCGGTAATACGATTGAAATCGCCATACCCAAATTACAGAAAATACGCGAATAGGTTACCAGACTCAATCGTTCTTTGGGATTATGGGTAATCGCCGCTGAAAGCCCCCAATAAGGAATATCAGAAACTGTAAACACCATGTCCCACATAATGTAAGTGACATAAGCGTAAAGTAAGCGCATGCCGTAACTCAGTTGCGGAGCAACAAAACACAAGATCGTGAATACCGCCATCGGAATCGGTATCGCAAATAGATATGGGCGAAGTTTTCCTTTGGAGGAACGCGTGTTGTCGACGATCGATCCCATGATCGGATCATTGACAGCATCCCAGATACGTGCTACCAGCAACAAGGTGCCGACAGCCGCCGGTAAAAGCTTCAAAACATCTGTATAGAAGATCATAATATAGGTAACTGTAAAATTGTAGATCATATTCTGACCCATACCGGCAAAACTAAAATATAGTTTTTCCTTTAAAGGTAACTTCTCTTCATTTATCATAAATTTCCCTCCGTCATTACTTTCAGTATAATCGTTTTAGAACCTTGTGGCAAAGTGTTTCTGAGACGCTTATGGCAATCTTTCGCAATCTTGTTATAATGAAATCAAGAGGTGATCGGATCATGGAAAAGATTCAATTAAATCGGTTTACATGGGAAGACAAAGCAGCTCTGCTGAGCGGTCAAAACTCGTGGGAAACACATCGCATTCAACGGTTAAACATCAACAGTGCTTGGATGTCCGACGGTCCGCACGGCTTGCGGAAAGAAGTAATGATCCAAGGCCAAAAAACAGTAAGCACGGTCCCTTCGACTTGTTTTCCTTGTGCAGTAACACTCGGTAGCAGTTTCGATGATGAGCTGCTCTTTGAAATCGGTGAAGCCATTGGGAAAGAAGCCGGTTTAAATGCCGTGTCACTTGTTTTGGGACCGGGAGTCAATATCAAGCGCAATCCGCTTTGCGGACGCAATTTTGAATATTACAGTGAAGATCCGCTTGTTGCCGGTAGAAGCGGTGCAGCATTTATCAAAGGAGTTCAATCTACTTCAGTCGGTGCTTGTCTGAAACATTTTGCCTGCAACAATCAAGAAAAAAACAGATTGACAGTGAATTCCGTGGTGGATGAACGAGCACTTCACGAACTGTATCTTAAACCGTTTGAATGGGCAGTGAAAAATGCCCATCCCGAAGCCGTCATGAGCTCGTATAATAAGATCAACGGTGAATATGCAGCCGAAAATAAGTATTTATTAAGTGAAATATTGCGGGATCAGTGGGGTTTTGAAGGGTTGATCCTCAGTGATTGGGGAGGAACCAATAATCGCGTCAAAGGACTTAAAGCCGGCTTGGATCTCGAAATGCCAAGCAGCGGTGGAATCAACTCACGAAAAATACTGAAAGCATTGCAAGCCGGAGTTTTGAGTGAAGAAGAGGTGGACACTAATGTGGAGCGTGTGCTTCATTTCAGTCAAAAGAAACGGAATATAGCTTCAGTGGATTTCGCACGGCATCACAATTTGGCTTCCCGAGCGTTGGAAGAAAGTGCCGTGCTGATGAAAAATGAACATCATTTGCTTCCGTTATCAAAAAACATGACATGGTGTGTTATCGGTGACTTTGCGCAGGAACCTAAAATTCAAGGTTCCGGAAGTTCATGTGTCAATCCGATCATTACGGATAGTTTTATAAACTCGTTGAAGACAAATGGTCAGAATTTCGAATTTGCTCGAGGGTTTGAAAGTGCATCCGATAATACAAATCAAGTTTTATTAAAAGAAGCAATCGAACTGGCTACGAAATCATCACATGTCATCCTGTTTGTCGGATTGAATGATGAATATGAAATCGAAGGACTGGATCGTACCCATCTGTTGCTGCCGACCAATCAACGCGAATTGATCGATGAAATTACCCGCGTGAATAAAAGGGTGATCGTGGTTTTAAGTGCCGGATCCGTTGTCGACATGTCATGGGCAGAAAACTGCAATTCGATTCTCAATGTCTTTTTACCCGGACAAGCTTCCGGACTCGCCATCGAGCGGATAGTGAACGGTTCGGTCAATCCGTCCGGACATTTGAATGAAACGATACCAAATTCATATTCAGATGTTCCAAGTGCTACTTTCTACGATTCAGAATTCAATCAAGCTCTCTATAAGGAAAGTCTGTATGTCGGATATCGTTACTACGACACGTTGAATAAAGATGTTAAATATCCTTTCGGTTATGGATTGAGTTACACGGATTTTGAAATCATTGATGTTCAAACGGAGACTTCGAAACTTAAAAAAGAAACATCTCTTTCACTTAAAGTCGATGTGCAAAATTCAGGCGAAATTGATGGAAAAGCAGTCGTTCAACTCTATGTACGACCCATTCATTCTGCATTATATCGACCTATTCATGAACTCAAAGCCTATGAAAAAATATCGATCAAAAGTAAAGAAGTGGCTTCGCTCGACTTCTCACTCAAGTATTCCGATTTTGCCTATTATCATCCGGGTCTGGCGCGTTTTTGTGTAGAAGAGGGTGATTATGCGATCGAGATCGGTTTTAACAGTCGTGATATCAAAAGAACAGTGATCGTTCATGTGGCAGGAGAAACTAATCTTCCTCTCATGAACGATGACGCCTATCGCTTTCCAATCGCGTTTACCAATGAAGATTTCACGCTTATTTATGGAAAAGAACTTGAAAAAGACAGTAAACCAACAAAAGGAAGTTTCGATATGAACTCCAGTTTGGCGAGTCTGGCACAAGTAGTACCCGGTAAGATTTTATTGCGAGTCGCACAGGTGATGGTCGATAAACAAATCAAATTCGCAAAATCAGCTAAACTCAATCGGAAGATCGCGGCTGTGATCGCTTCTGAGTTGCCACTGCGCAGCGTGGTTATGATGGGTAAAGGAATAATCAGTGAAGCAAACGCTGATCGGATCTTGCGCTTATGCAACGGGAAAGGTTCAAGTCTCCATGAGTGAAAATAAACGTCATCGATTGGCGAAAAAAATCGCTGTGAAAAGTGCCGAATTGTTGGAAAATTTCCAATGGTCGGACTATGAAGCAGATGTTGATAAAGCGAAAACAGATTTGATTGAATTGGAAGTACTGATCGAATCGCTAAATGAAGAATTGAAGCAACGTTAAATCGTTGCTTTTTTTAGGATACATCGATTGAATTTCATACTAGAGAGCAAGCTCGGTATCATTAATATCAAAGTGTGTAAATTTTAAATTCAAAGAAGGATTCGAATTGAATACACTTAAATAAGGCCATTTATCAAGGTTTTATGACTGTCTTATGAAAAAGTAATTAACTTCTATCGAATCTTCGTATTTACACACTTGTTCTATTGAACTCTAGGCATCCAAGGTGTATAAATTAGTTATCAATAGTTATGAATGTGTAATTTACAGGGGGTAGAAATAATGATAGTTTACTCGGAAAAGAAGTTGAAGAATCAATCCATCTTCACAAAACATATATTTGATGACAATGGAGTAGAACTAAGTAACCGTTGTGTTAAAGTTCCTTTATATCGAATCCAACAAGATGGCAAAATCTACTTTGTCCTTTATAACGATAAAATGGAAGTAATATCTGAAGTGTTTGAGTATCTCAATTTTGATATAGGGGATAGCCCAATAACGACAAAGAATAAAACTGCTTTCGCAATTAGGCTTTTGTTTTGTTTCCTTGAGCTCACGAATATTAACGTGCAAAACATTACGGAGGAAACACTAAAAGAGCTCCAACACTTTTTAAGAGGTGTTGGTACAGTGACCGAACAATACTCCCTTCAGACACAAAGAAGTGCTAATACAATCAATGGCTATATGGCCGCTTATAGGAGTTTCTTTTCAAAACGTAAAATAATAAGTGATGCTTTATTTCGCTCCCATAGCATTTTTACAGAAACAAAGATGGGAGATGATTATTCATCAAACACAGAAAGAAAAAGATACTCAAATAACTTAAGTACCGGTAGTGCTTCGGGATATGTTCCAAGATACATTGGGCCAAACGATTTTAGAAAGCTTTACAAACTCGCAATTGAAAAAAAAGACTCAACTGCTAAATTACTTATGCATCTTATGTACGGATATGGTTTACGTCTCGGTGAGTGCCTAGGGTTGACCAAAGAAGATATAACGGAAATAAAAATCGACGGAAAGTTAGTCCCCGTCCTTTATCTTCGCAATCGAATCTCTGACCGTACTTTCCAATTTTCGAAGGGCCTTCCCCACGTAATGCAACTGAGGCAATATCATACTAAAGATTACAATTCTTCTACTGCGCAAATCACAATCACTTATGATTTTTATGAAGAACTCGAAAAATCTATTAATAAAATGCATAAAATCGCATTAGATAATTATCCAGAAAACTATCGCGAAACTTTAGCCGACATAGTATCTTTACACAACAAACCCGAATCAAATCATTATGTATTTCTTAATCAGTATGGTCGAGTTTTAAGTGACCAGACTTGGAATAATTCTTTAAAACAGTATTTTAGGGATGCCGGTATTCCAATTGATAATTATGTTAGAGAGAACAACCTAAATCATAGATTTAGACATGGATTTGCAATGCTTTTTGCGAGATTCTCCGAACATCCATTGAACATTCTTGAACTACAAAAAATGCTAAGGCATCGCAGCATTGCATCTACAATGGTGTATTATAACCCAACGCAGGATGATGAATTTAAAACTAAAACTGAATTTCAAGAAGAATTATATAATTTAATTCCTGAACTCAAGGCTGGTCAATTATATGAGTAAAGTAATAATTGTAAATCCAGAAATGGAACGAATACTGGATTTGGTTTTTTCACTAACCAGACATGAAGACAAAGAATCTGATTCTAGCCAATTTCTAATAAACTTTAATTCCTTTAGGAAAACTTTTCAAAACATAGACCCTAAAGGAATTTCATGGAATCAAATATGTGTTTTGGCAAAAAGTTCACGGATGCAACGGTTCTGCTTTGTTCTTATGGTCAATTTGTTGGAAGAAAACGTATACTGTAAGGAACATTCTGAAGCACTCTATAATTTATTACCCCAACTAACGGTGTTAACTCAAAAAAGTAAATTAAACTGGAAACAAATTTTTTGTGAGGACGACATTGAATACTTTGTGATTTGTCCAAACAGTAAAAAAAAATTAACTAATTTGTATTTTATTGTCAGGCTCAAAAACCTTTCCATTCTAAGCTTGTGGCGAGCTTTTTTGAAAAGTGAGAGGAAATATAGTCGTTATGTTTTTCAAGAATTCTGTAACCACCTTGAGGAAAGTCTTGGTAGTTATATTGATAGAATTCAGTCACACAAAGATTTTTCGGATGAAACATTTTGGGTACAGATTCAATTCTATAAAAGTTTTTTTTCAAATAATCAATCAGAGAAAATCAGAGCTATTCAGAATATTTGCGTTTTCTATCGTTTTTTGGTCAATACATACCCGGAATATGATTACTTTAAAACAGCTCTCAAAATGACAGATAACCTTCTATTTTCTTACAGGCTTGTCGCATTAATTATGGATGAATATTATTTTATGGCATTCAACAGATTTGAGAAAATTGAAGACCACGAAAAAATTGTCTTAATTTTAAGGGGATATGATAGATTTTCTACTTCTTTTAAAAGTGAAGATTCAATTTTAATCGATTTATCCACTCTGCCAAGCCCCATGTATAGAAAAGAAATTTTGAACTATATTAGAGAGTCAACATCGTTGGTAGGATTTTCAGAATGTGGAACAATTTCGTACATACGAAAAGGTTTAATTTTTCTACTTAATTTAAAGAAACAAACCGGTTATCCAAATCCAAAGCAAGATTACTTTACTACTCAAGAAGCGGTTTTTATCCGGAATTTTTTCAATGATGAATCTCTTAGTTTAAATACAAGAAATAGTAAAATTGGTTCATTAAGAAGATTTCTCCAATGGGAAGCAAATATCCGAATGATGACGTTTGAAGATATGTTTTTTGATTATTTAACCCAATATGAAGAACCAACAAAGACTTCTGGAGAATCTATTTCGGAACTTGATTTGATTTCATTAAATGCATTGTTAATACGAAAATCAGAAACTGACCACGTTGCAAAATTACATTACTCGATTTTTCATTTATGTATTCAAACAGAATTTCGTATTAGCCAAATATGTCATTTACACATTGACTGTATTAAACCTTCTGTAAAACCTAACCAATTCATTATTACAAGCAATTCTAAAACATCTCATGGTGTTAAAGAGGAATATGTCATTACTAACCTAACATATCGGCATTTAATGTACATCATCAATGAAACACAATCGTTACGAGAGAATGTGGCTAGAAGCAGCATGAGAAATTACATATTTCTATATAACAGACAAATGAACACAACCGATGTGATAAGTGCAAGTAAGTTTAGTAAATATATTTCCGATTGCTGTATTGAACTTGGCTTATCCAAAAATTACACCGCTTCAAACTTAAGAGATACTCACATGACAAAATCACTTGAATATAAAATCAGAAACGATAAAAGTGATGCTGAGTTAGCTATACTTACGAGGCATAAGCACATCGACACAACCAAAAATCATTACATCGATATTGAATTAGAAAAAATGCTTGAGAGCACTTATGGAATCATTATCGGCAATTCTGAATTATTGCATGCTGAAAGAAATATTGTTGACAAAATTCCCAATTCAGCATCGAGCAAATCAGCTATTGTAGAAAACGGTTGCGGTAACTGTACAGTTAATAATTGTATCCAAAATTCGCCGTTCCCATGTTTAGCGTGTAAGGATTTCGTGACAACCATTGCCCACGAGAAATTCTTTATAAAGGCAATTGAGACTGTTGATTTACGTTTAACTAGTGCTCAGACTCCTCACGATAAAGAAGACTTAAATACCATTAAGCTCCTTTATGTCCTTTATCTTAAAGCAATCTATATGCATAAGGAGGCCAAATCCAATGATAGAAACTAATCTTGGCTACGAGTATGTTGGAGATATTCCGTGGGAAAAGAACCCTGCTTTTGCTTTTTCAAATGATTCTGAATCTTACCTGAATGCATTTAAGAATGTTGTAGATAAACTTCCCGTTAAAGGACTAAAGATTTCTTTTAGCGACGATGTTTGGAATTTTAATCCATACTTTGACGGGACCAATAGTCCAGGATTGAAAGTACTATTTGGAGACATTCCCGAGTCTATTAAGGACCATTCAAAGTTTTTTGTTCTTTATGGCATAATGGGAAAGCGCAAAATCTCTACAATGAATCTTAGAGTTTCAAATGCAATTAGTATCATATCTGGAATAATCAGAACAACAGCACATGATTCAATAAAAATTATTACGACAGAAGATATAGTGAACGAAATTATGAGCCGCGACTTATCATCTGAAATGAAATACTCATATTATGAATCGGTTTACCAATTCTATTATTTTCTTATTAACAACTATCGAATGAAACTTCCTATCGATTTAAACGCCTTAAAAATTAAAGGAATTGAAAACAAAGTTGCATCTAAAAAGGAAGACACAAAACTACCCAATATCCCTGACGAATTTTTCAATTCAATCTTACCGATGCTAATATCAGTTATGCGAAAAAATGATGTGGATTACAACTCACGGGCTTCCGCTTGTCTAATGGTTATGTTAACACAACTAGGCTTGAGAACCGGAGACCTTCTTGCGCTTAAAACTGACCAATTGTTTTCTAAAAAATTAACAAAAAGTGGCAGAACCGCTTACTATATTCATTACAAAGCAAGAAAACCAAGTAAACCACATGCTGCCATGCTTGAGTTTGACATTTTTAGCAATGTGCTTTGCACCGAAGCCTTCCAAACCCTTCTCAAAATAAGGGAAAAATGCGAGTTCTCGATAACTACAGATTTTCTGTATGTGCTGGATGACAAAGTTAATACAAAGAACGAATTCCCACTATTAAATTCAAGATTCAACGACGAATATAAGAGACTTATGATGACTTATTTACGAGAAGAATGTGAAAAACCATGGGAAGGTATCTCACCAATAAAATGTAGGGTAGGAGTATTTAAAGATGAAGTTGTTAATGATATGTATATTCCCGAAACACGACAGTATCGCGTCCATTTATGCACCTATTTATATGAGCATGGTGTTAGCTTGACTTATATACAGCGTTATATGGGACATCTCTCGGAATCCATGTTGGGATATTATGTTAGGCCGAAAGACACTTACCAAGAAAATATCGCATATTCTGAGAAAGTCATTAAAGATATCGCAGTCGAAGACTTGTCTCTACTTGGTGGAACTTATGGTGATGAAATAAAGGATAGCATTCTGGAATTTATTAAGGAAAACAACATTATTGTTGAAAAGGATATTAAGGCTATTGTTCAAGCATTTGGAGATAAAGTCCTCATTAGAGGGAAAACTGGAGGTGTTTGCATCAAAACATCTTTTATGGCGTGTTCAAAAGATGCACGAACAAATGAAATGTACTGTGCCTATAATATTTGTCCAAACTTGTTTCATTTCTTCTATATGGTGGACATAACTTATATGGATTTTCAAACTCTACAAGGAACATATGATGCTAATACTATCTCCGGTCAAAAACAAGCAGCACAAAAAGAATTGAATAAGTTGAAAGACTTATGTCGACGCCGGTTGCTACCAGAACTTGAAGAATTAGACAAAGAACTGGAACGCAAGGGCAATGTTAAAATAGTTGAAACGTATCCGAGTTTGCTAGATATCATTACCAATAAAGAATCCATTAAACGGGAGGTAACCTTATGGATGAAGAAAAACTAAAAAGGATTCAGGCCTTCTTGGCTGAACGAAACGCCAGCATAGACACCTTACCAAAGGCTAAAGTATCGCAATTGGAGAAGATTGATGAAGCCATACAGAATCGGCTTACCGAAGTTATTAAAGCTCAGGAGACGCTTAAAACGTGCTCTGTTAACGTTTCTACCATTGCTACTGATACGGATATATCAAGGAAGACTTTCTATAACAATGAACTTCTGAAGTTATATGTTGAAAGTTATTCTACCGTTGATGATAGTGATGAAAAAATGGTGAAAGCTTCGGAATTAATCAATCTAAAAGAAAAAAACGAAATCTTGAATCAAGAAATTCGCGGCTTCGTTTTGAGAGACATTGATATTGAAAACGTCAAGCATGAGAACTCGAAACTTACCGAAGAAATAATCAACCTCAGAACCCGAGTTGATTCACTTGAATCTGAGTATGAGAGGTCTCAAAAGGAATTGTCAGAGGCAAAAGCAAAACTGTATACCTAAATTTGCAAAATTGCTTATTTTTTCTATTTAAGTAAAGGATTTTTATCATAAAGTACATAACAGAGAATAGGAGGTGATATAAATGATTCTATCGTTCTGGTTATCTGCATTCATTGATTTGTATAGAGCTGCTGAAATATCTAAATTGAGCGAACAAAGTAAAGAAGATATAATGTTAATGTATATTGAATAATTAATTAGCCTTGTGTTAAAGGTTTGCATCGATTTATACTGAATTATGGGGGTGTGAGTATGAGTAAAATAGAGGGTATTTTAAAATTTCTTGAACGGTTTGAAATTTACAATCTTCTTGTCTCTTTAATATTAACCTATTTCGAATATTGGGTTAGATGGATACCTACTGTAGATGTTTTACCTTTTAAGGAAAACAATACCTATATAACTGCAATTATTGTTGTTTCAATTAATCTTTTACTGATTAAAATCGCTGAAAAAACTATGGAATTTATAAATCATATTTATCGAAATTATCAAAATAATTGTGAATTTCAAAAAATAAAAGAAAGACAGCATTTAGAATCGATGAATAAACTATGGAATTTGGTAGCTGAACTAACGCCAAATAATCATAGCGTTGTAATGCAACTTTTCTTAACTGAAAATGAACCAATTCTCACAGTAGAATCTTTAGCTAATGACAGTATCTATTTGAATAAATATTTTATATCTAAGAGTTTTTGTAGAAATGAGAAAGCTATTGAAAACTTCAACAAGCGGTATACTTTTGACCTTGCAAATCAATATGGTTATTTTGTGGAAGAAAGTAAATATTCCAAAATACCTGAATATAGATTAACTAACGACTTTTACAGTCTACTAAAACAGTCTTACATTGAATTTGGAAAAATTTCAACGTTTGATAGCGAAAAAGAACAATTAGCCGAGAGTGGTCTTTTGGAAAAATGGAAGAAATGATAATTTTATTATAAATTGACAACTTCCGTTCTGGGTTGTATCGAAAAAGTTAACCTACGCTTTAGCATATGAATTAACATGCCAAAACAACACTAGCTTCTAACAAATTAAGTGTTGTTTTTATTTGCAATTTTTATGCAATACTGCTTCAATTTCATTTTAAAATATTTTTTATGAATAGGAACAGTAGCATAAAGGTTAATACGAGTTTATATTTGATAGTTTAATGAATACAATATGAATACAAAAAAGTATTAGATAAGTTATAAATTATGATTTAATCAACAAAATATGGAGTACAATAAAATCAGTATACACGGAGGCAACCCATGGTCACATTCTTCAAAAGTCAGAAAGACTTAGCCGAAGCACTCATTAAGCTTATTGATAGCTATTGGAACTATGAGCTTAATGAAGCCACATTCATTAGTCAAATTAGTGAGCTTATCAGTAAGAATAAAGAGAAGACGTATTTTGATGGAAGATTGACAAGTGTTCTGAATCAGAGACTTGGTAAACGAAGAGTTGAGTTATTGAATAAAATACTAAATCAATCGGGGGACAAATAATGTCAGCATTACACAAACAAACGAATACTAATGTACAAGAAAAGGCCAATATGATTTGGTCTATCGCAGACATCATCGTCGGGACATTTAAGCCACATGAATACGGACGCGTCATCTTACCAATGACGGTATTAAAGCGACTGAACGATACACTCTTACCAACGAAACAGGCTGTGCTTGATAAATATCAGGAAATAAAGCATTTTGAAGTTAAAGACGGTTTCTTGACTAAAGCTTCAGGCTACAACTTCTATAATGTCAGTCCTTATACTTTTGAAACATTGCTCAACGAGCCGGACCATCTTGAAGATAACTTCAAAGCTTTCCTATCTGGCTTCTCAGACAACATTCAAGAAATCATTAGCAGTTTTAAATTTGCAGATGTTTTAAAAGACCTTATTGGCAGCACAAAAGAAGAAGATAAACTGTTCTATGTCATACAAGAGTTCAACAAGTCTAAGGCATATATGGGGGCAGACACTATAACAACAACCGACATGGGATACATCTTCGAAGAATTGGTTCGAAAATTTTCTGAAAGCTATAATGAAAATGCTGGAGCCCACTTTACAGCCAGAGATATAATTTACACAATGGTAGACCTTCTCATCTCGGAGGAACAAGACATCCTTCAAGAAGAAGGAGTGGTTAAGACTGTTTATGATATGACCATGGGTACGTCCCAAATGTTAGAGTGTATGCGAGAAAGATTAACCGAAATAGATAGTGACGCTGAAATTGCGTTGTTTGGACAAGAATTCAATCCGGAAACATTTGCCATTGCAAAAAGCGATATGATTATTCGTGGAGGTGCCCCTGAAAACATGCGCTTTGGAAACACCTTGTCGAATGATAGATTTAGTGGTTACGCTTTTGATTACATTATAAGTAACCCGCCTTTTGGAGAACCCTACAAGTCAGAACTGAACGCTGTTGAGAAAGAACACAAGGCTGGAGAAAACGGACGATTTGCTCCAGGACTTCCCAAGATTTCTGACAGTCAAATGCTTTTTACCTTGAACGGAATCAAGAAACTCAAGGATACTGGTAAGATGGCCATCATTCATAATGGCTCAGCGCTCTTTACAGGTGATGCTGAATCTGGCCCTAGTGAAATACGAAGATACATCATTGAAAATGATTATCTGGAAGCCATCGTACAATTACCTAATGACCTTTTCTACAATACTGGAATTACAACTTATATTTGGATTATTTCCAAGAACAAATCAAAGAAGAGAATTGGTAAAATCCAACTTATTGATGCATCAAATATGTACGAGAAGCGTCGCAAATCAATAGGGAACAAACGTGTGGATATTGATGATACTAGTCGTGATGCGATTGTAAATGCATATGGCGAGTTTGAAAACAAATTCTATACGTTTGGGGGTAAGAGCTTGGAATCAAAGGTGTTCAATAACGATGATTTTGGGTACTATAAGATAATTGTCGAAACTCCTGAATATGATGAGAACAGTAAAGTAGTTAAGAAGAACGGAAAGAAAGTTGTGGATACTTCTAAACGTGATTCAGAAAGTGTTCAAATGATTTTTGGACGTGAACAGGAAGAAGTCATAAAGGAATACTTTGACAAAGAAGTATTACCTTATAATCCTGACGCTTGGATTGATAAAAATAAGACAAAAATCGGATATGAAATTCCGTTCACACGTCATTTCTATAAGTATGTTGCTCCAGAGAAATCTGAAGTAATTGCTGATAGAATCAGTGCGATTGAGTTTGAACTCATGGCATCTCTCAAATCCCTGTTTGGGGAAAACGCCCAGTAATATGTGGAAATTATTTGAGTTTATAAAAGTATCAAGTGTTCTAATTAGGCAATTTTGCCTACCAAATCCTTTCGCAGGTTTTGAAAATGGTGAAGTGCTAAATCTGGTTGCTGGTGGCGTTTTATATCCATTAACCTATTTAGTCGTCGGAATCTACTACGAACCAGGGTCAAGTCCTATATGGGGTTCACTTTTATACTTATTCTTTTATGCAGTTCATGCTGGACTAATTGCATTATCTGGAATATTTAGTTTTTCCATAGTATCAATTATTATGACACTAATATTATATATCCTAATGTTATTTGGATTTAAGAAATTACAGCAATTTGTAGGCTGGGGGGAATATTAATGAGGAAAACGAAAGATAGTGGAATAGAATGGATTGGTAAAATTCCGGAAATTTTCGATGTAGTAAAAGTTAGATTTCTCTGTGATGTAACAACTGGAAATAAAGACACTGTTGACCGAATTGATGATGGACAATACCCGTTTTTCGTAAGGTCACAGCATATAGAAAAAATAAATACGTTTTCATTTGATGGAGAAGCTGTACTGACGGCTGGTGATGGTGATGTAGGTAAAATATTCCATTACATTGAAGGAAAGTTTGATTTTCATCAAAGAGTCTATATGTTTAGTAATTTTCAAGATATCACTGGAAAGTATTTTTACTATTATGCATCTTCTAATTTTGTATATGAATTAGGTAAATATAGTGCAAAAACAACAGTTGAATCCTTAAGACTTCCATGGATTAAGGACTTTCCAATTATTGTTCCTTCAATTCCTGAGCAAATAAGGATAGCTAATTATCTCGACCAAAAAGTCGCCTTCATTGAAAACATCATAGAGAAAACCAAGGAATCAATTGAGGAATACAAGAAACTCAAGCAATCTATCATTATTGAAGCCGTCACAAAAGGATTAAATCCTAACGTCAGGGTGAAAGATACTTGTATTAAGTGGATTGGTAGAGTTCCTGAAAATTATATTATTTCTAAACCTTTTTGGGTTTGTGAAATTGTAAGAGGTAACTCCGCTTTTCAAAAAAACGATTTAAATAGTGAAGGTGATTATGTCGCGATTCAATATGGAAAGACATATAAAGTTAATGAGGTTGATGAAACATTTCAATTCTATGTTGATAAATCTTTTTATAAAGAAAACCAATTGGTCAAAAATGGGGATACAATCTTGGTTTCAACTTCCGAGACAATGGAAGATTTGGGTCACTCGTGTTTCTATAATAGAAAAGATTATGGACTCTTGGGGGGAGAACAAATAATTTTAAGGCCAAATAAGTCAATTTTCGTAGATAAATTTTTGTATTATGCTACGCGATACTTTCGATATGAGATTAGCCAATATGCTACTGGACTAAAGGTGTATCGATACAATGTAGAAGATTTAAAGAAAATAACCATTATCATTCCACCAATTTATGAGCAAGAAGAAATCGTTTCTTATCTGGATGCCAAAATTCCAGCAATCGAAAATATGATTTCGAAAAAGGAATCATTTATTAATGAACTAGAATCATACAAAAAATCCCTAATCTACGAAGTAGTAACTGGTAAAAAAGAAATTGATGAAATGGAGGTAAACTAACCATGGATTATAAAGAAAAACGATTCGAACAGGATATCGAATCATACCTGCTGACATCTGGCGGATACACCAAAGGTGACATGTCCACTTACGATGCAGCCAATGCAATAGACTTATCAAAGCTTGTCTCGTTTATAAAAGCTACTCAAGAAAACGAGTGGGAACGATACGAGAAGATGTATGGAACTGAATCAGAAAAGAAACTTTTAAAGCGCTTCAACGAAGAAGTAAATACACATGGGTTAATTAACGCACTGAGAAACGGCATTACAGATAGAGGTGTTAAACTTAAACTTTGTTATTTCAAACCTGAGTCAACTTTAAACCAAAAGCTTGTAGATGGTTATAATGCGAACATCATGACAGTCACTCGTCAATTTGCTTATTCAGTTGAAAACAATAATACGATTGATAAAGTTCTTTCTCTAAATGGAATCCCCCTGGTTGCGTTGGAACTTAAAAACCAAATTACAGGACAGTCCGTTGAGAATGCCAAGAAGCAATTCATGTACGACAGAAACCCAAAAGAGTTCTGTTTCCATTTCGACACTAGATTCCTTGTGTACTTTGCAGTGGACCTTTATGAAGTTGAAATGACAACTCAACTTAAAAGTAACGATACCTTTTTCTTACCTTTCAATCAGGGTTCTGGCGGAGCTGGAAATGTTGGTGGTGTAGGTAATCCTGAAAATCCAGATGGTTATAAGACGGCCTACTTGTGGGAACAGGTACTCACTAAAGATGCGCTTATGAATATCATTCAACGGTTCTTACATGTCAGTGTAGAAAAAACTAAAACCATCCTAGATGGCAAAGAATCAGTCAAAACAAGTAAGAAACTGATTTTTCCAAGATATCATCAGCTCGATGTTGTTACAAAAATCATGCAGGACGTCAAGAGCAACGGTTCTGGGAAGAATTACCTCATTCAGCACAGTGCGGGGTCAGGTAAGTCAAACTCCATTGCATGGGCTTGCTATCGCCTCGCAAGCCTACACGATAATTACAACAATCCAGTTTTCACTTCAGTTATCGTAGTCACAGACCGGAAAGTACTGGACAATCAGCTGCAAGAAACGATTAGTAGTTTTGACCATGCTTTTGGACAGATAGAAACTATCGGTGATGGCAAGTCTTCGAAGGACCTAAGAGATGCGATAAATGATGGTAAAAAGATAATTGTTACCACACTTCAAAAATTTCCTGTTATTTATGAAGAAATTGAAAATAACAAAGGAAAACGATTTGCGGTCATTGTGGATGAAGCTCATTCTTCTCAAACAGGAACCAGCGCTCAGAAACTAAAAATTGCACTTGCTGATAATGAAGAGGCATTGAAAGAGTATGCTCGTATTGAAGGTGATGAAGAAAAGAATCACGAAGATTTTGAAGATAAGTTAGTTAAAGAACTTCTCAGTCACGGTAAACATTCTAATTTATCCTTCTTTGCATTCACAGCAACTCCTAAACAAAAAACTTTGGAATTGTTTGGAGATAGACAGTTAGATGGAACCTACCGACCGTTTCATGTTTACTCCATGAAACAAGCCATCGATGAAGGATTCATTCTTGATGTTCTTGCGAATTATATGACATATAAAATGTGTTTCAAGATTGCTAAAAATACCCCGGATAATCCAGAATTACCGGAGTCTGAAGCACTGAAAGCGATTAAGCGATTCGAATCGATACATTCATACAATTTACAACAGAAAACAGCTATCATGGTTGAATATTTCCGCGATGTAACCATGCATAAGATTGGTGGTCAAGCTAAAGCGATGGTTGTTACAGCTTCAAGACTCCATGCGGTTCGATACTTCCTTGAATTTAAACGGTATATTCAGAAGAAAGGCTATACTGACCTTGATGTACTTGTTGCTTTTAGCGGAAGTGTTCGTGATGGCAATAATGAATATACAGAACCAAGTTTGAATATCAGAAAAGATGGAAGTCGAGTCAGTGAAAGACAACTGCCTGAAGCCTTCCGTAGCGATGAGTTTAGTGTCCTAGTGGTAGCAGAAAAATATCAAACAGGTTTTGATGAGCCCCTGCTGCATACAATGTTTGTCGATAAAAAACTATCCGGGGTAAAAGCCGTTCAGACACTGTCGCGATTAAATCGGACAACAAAAGGCAAACAAGATACCTTCATCATGGATTTTGTAAACGACATTGAAGATATCAAAGAATCATTTGCCCCATTCTATAAAGAGACAGTTTTAGATGAAGAGATAAATGTGAATTTGATTTACGACACTAAGATGCTCCTGCGGAAATTCTTGTTATACAACGAGAGTGATATCAGTAAATTCAATGATATTTATTATAAGCCAAATCAGTCAGATACTGACTTAGGTAAGATAACCAGTTTATTCACGCCGATGTTAAAACAGTATGTGACATTGCCTGAAGATGACCAATTTAAGTTTAAGAAAGCTACTCGGAATTTTGTTAAGTGGTATTCATACATTACGCAAATAGTAAGAATGTTTGATAAAGACCTACAAAAAGAATATAACTTCTTGAGATACATGGATAAGGTATTGCCTAATACTTCAGATGAAAAAGTTAATTTGGATGACAAAATCAAGCTTGAATATTACAAACTTGAGAAAACATTTGAGGGAGCGATTGTTCTTGAAACACCGGGTGATTCTGTAGTGATTAAAAATCCGAAGAAGGTTGACGTTGATAAAGGTAAGGATGAAAAGGATGAGCTTCTTGAAAATATCATCACCCATATCAATGAACGTTTTAATGGGATTTTTACACAAGGTGACCAAGTCATTGTTGAAACCATCTATGGAAAGGTTTTAAAGAATAGCAAAAAGCTTAAAACCTACGCGAAGAAAAACGACTCCGAAGTATTTACGGATAGTATCTTCCCGAAGGTATTCGAAACCGTTGCACAGGAATGTTATGAAGAACAGATGGATGCCTTTAAAAAGTTGTTCGAAGATAAAGCTTTCTACGATATTATTATGAAAGAGATTGCGAAAGAAGCTTACAGAGGATTCAGGAATCAATAATGAAAAAACTGAGGGGCTGGCCTCAGTTTTTTTGTAAAAGTATTTCAAATCTTCTCTTGTTATGAAATAACGTAGAATTACATAAATATGTGCGTAATTAATTGATTACTGGAAGAACGAATAAGTCATCTTCACACCAGAATTATTACACATCGAATAAACTATTGATAAAGGAGGATTTCAAATGATCACTTCATCATGGCTCTTGTATGTTTCGATTGCTGCCGGGATCGCCGCTATCTTCAAATTACTCACGTCGGGTCGCGGTGCCGTCAGTATTCCCGGAATCCGTATTTCATGGGGAAAATAAAGGACGCGTTGCGTCCTTTTCCCGACAATCATACCCTCAAAGTCAAAGAAATGCCGCTTTTCGAGCGACCGCGTGAAAAAGCACAGCGTTTCGGAATCCGAACATTATCCAATCGTGAACTATTAGCCCTGATTTTGCGGACAGGGACGAAAAAAGAATCAGTTTTTGATGTAGTCGATCGATTGATGCAAATGTCTTCGGGAATTCGAGATCTGCCGATGCTCAGCTACAAGCAACTTACTACCATTTCGGGCATCAGCGACGCAAAAGCGACTGAGTTAATGGCAATCACTGAACTATCGCGACGGATGGCACAAGATCAAGCGTACGAATTTGATGTGGTCGATCAGCCCGGAATGCTGGTGAATTGGCTACAGAAGGAATTGGGTTATGCACAGCAGGAACACTTTCTTGTTATATTTCTCAATACCAAAAATCACATAATAGGTCATAAGGTATTGTTTGTCGGTGGACTGGACCGTTCAATCGTTCATCCGCGCGAGATTTTCAAAGAGGCATTGGCGTACAGTGCAGCCCGCATCATTGCAGTTCACAATCATCCGAGCGGAGATGTCACCCCCAGTGAAAATGATCTTCAGGTAACCAAAATTCTGGAAGAAGCAGGGACGACAATGGGAATCCCATTGTTGGATCATGTGATCGTAAGTCGGCGACAGTACTGTAGTTTACGTCAAAAACTGAGAATTGATTGAATCAACGCAGAAAGCACCGTATAATAACTATGGTGATATCATGTCTCAATTGACAAAGCTTCAAAGAATCTTGATTTGGATTATATCGGTTGTGCTGACATGCACAATGATTTTAAATATCGTGAAATTTTCAACGCCGTTGGATACAATCAGTGCCAAAGGTTATGATATCTTTACGATGCTGCGCTATTCGTTGATCGAAAACCCGATCCGTTCCACAACGGATTTTTTCACTGATATGTCGCAATTATGGCAAGTACGTCAAGAAAACGAAAAACTGCGAGAACAACTTGAGTTACTTTCCAGTTACCAGGCAAAGTTGCAGGAAGCATATCGCCAGATCGAAGAACTGAAAGAATTAAACAAACTCTCAACCACGATCAACGCATATGATCTGATCAATGCGATGGTCATCTATCGCGGAAGTGATTCATTTAATAACAGTATCTCGCTCAATATCGGAAAGGCGAACGGTGTCGTCGTTGATGATGCGGTCGTTTCCAGTAAAGGGTTGATCGGGAAAGTAATCGATGTCAGTGATAACAGTTGTGTCGTGCGATTACTGACAACAGAAACAGCCAATAATAAAGTGACTGTAAAAATCCAGTTAAGCGCGGCTTCGACAGCTGAAGCGATCTTGGAAAATTACGATTCGAATAAAAATGCGTACGTGGTACGCCTTCTCAATACCGGTTCGACTGTCACAAAGGGAATGACTGTCATTTCTTCCGGTCTCGGCGGTGTTTTCCCAAGTGGCTTGTTGGTGGGAACAGTGAGCGAAGTCCAAGAGTTGACTAACGCGGTCGGAATGACGATCTATGTTGATCCGGCAGCAGATTTCAGTCAATTTGAATATGTGGCTGTCGTTAAAAGAAAGTAGGGACTGAAATGTTGATACACATTGCTTTTGTAGCCATGGGATTTTTTATCGACATGCTGCTGAGTTTCATGTTTCCGGTAGATTTCGCATTAAAACACCTGATCTTCGTTTCGAATATGGGTATTGCTGCATTAATATTAAGCTCACGCTCAATGAAACCGTTGGATGCGTTGATTTTAGCGTTTATCGCCGGCTTTATTCTAGACTTCAGTCACTATGGATTATTTATGGTGTATGCTGTTGTTTACACCTTAACGATATTGATCGTCATGTTATGGTCGAAACATATGACCGAGACTTTATATGAACTCGTCATACTGGTAATAGTCGGAGTATTTATCAAAGAAGGAATGATCTATGGATTCATGCTTTTGTCCGGTTATACGACGATGAGTTTGCTGACCTGGTTAGGTCGCCGTGAATTTGTGACATTGATTGGAAATATCCCGATCATTGTCGTGTGTATTTTTTTGAATGATATCAAAAATAATTTAATGGTTTACAAAGAAAACAAACTGCGTCGCTCTGAAAAACTTCTCTGGGTCAAATATAAAGGGAAGGAGAGTCGCTGACATGTCAGAGCACAAATCTTCTTATAAAGACATATTGGACCAAGCTGAGTTTCTTAAACTCATGGGTGCCAATGCGATCAACCGTTTCGGTGACTCGATTGATGCGATCGCATTTAGTTGGCTTGCCTACCAAATCACCGGTTCAGCTGTATGGCTGGCGATGATCTATGCGTTCAATGCGATTCCGAATATTCTGTTTCAACCGTTTGTCGGAGCCATTATTGAAAAAATCAACAAAAAAACGGCGATGATTATCTGTGATGTTGCGCGCGGTATCTTGGTCAGCATCATTGCGATACTGACATTTACCGGTCTCATCAATGTTTATCTACTGATGACATTTACGTTTTTGATGTCATGTTTCGAATCGATTCGGATGCCGGCAGGCAGTTCGATTGTTCCGTCTGTTTTGGATAAAGACAAGTATACACACGGTCTTTCCTTGTATTCGACTGTTTCACAGATCAGTCAGTTCATCGGGATGAGTTGTGCCGGAGCGATTATTGGTTTTTTCGGTGTTAAAGCAGCGATTATGATCGATGCGGTCACTTTCTTCTTATCGGCATTGATTTTGTTGAATATCAAACCGAAACGCGAGTATGCGCGAGCTGTACAGCAGAGCGGACCGATCGCTATGATCAAAGAAGGATTTGTCTATTTCAGTAAACAGAAATCTATCTTTGTTTTATGTCTTGTAACATTGTTTACCGGATTACTGATCATGCCGTTGTCAGTCTTACAAACACCTTATGTCGTCAGTGTATTGAAACTGGATGCCAAAGCATTATCCGTCATCGGGATGTCGGTGATCAGCGGTATTGCAATGGGATCCTACTTGTTTCCTCAACTTAAATTTCGCTTCGGCACTCATAAAGTATTCACGGGTGCCGGATGTATAGCAGGCATCTTTTATCTGTTTCTGCCGTTGCTTGGCTATCTAGAAACGATCACAATGATCTATTTGACACTGATCGTTGTCGGAGTTGTTATTGGATTTGCGGTCGGATGTGTTAATACGGCGATCAATGTCTCATTGATCCTGCATGTAGACCCCAACTATTTATCTCGTGTCACATCGATGTATCATGCTTTATCGTTGGTTTCTGTGCCGATCGGTTCACTGTTGGTAAGTATGTTATTGTTGATGATGGATACTCCGAAGATTCTTTTCCTCTATGGCATTGTCGGATTGATGTTCTTTGCCTATTTGTTCTTTTCACCGACGCTTAAAGATCTATAAGTCTGAGTATCTCAATGAAGGGGGGTAAGTTATGAATATATTTAAAAAGATTGTCCAATATTTCAATACGAATCTCAGTTTAAACAAGTTGCTTCGTATATTGGTCATTATTCTGATCGTATACATTTTCTCTCTATCTTCGGGCATCTGGTTATCGCTTCTGCGCAAACTGCAGGCAGTGTTTCTGCCGTTTACGATTGGATTTGCGATTG
>Ga0209123_1001449_pt1 | contig 23517 bp, 17 predicted proteins | sample BarGraIncu00431A_FD_184500 | JGI IMG/M metagenome (GOLD analysis project Ga0209123, IMG submission 184500) | Arctic peat soil microbial communities from Barrow, Alaska, USA - Barrow Graham LP Incubations 004-31A (SPAdes) (version 2) | ecosystem: Environmental > Terrestrial > Soil > Wetlands >...
TTGTATCTTGTATTGAGCGGTAGATGGCCTTTTGGCCTTCTATATTTTTTTAATATTTACTTAACTGTATCTTTATAGTATGATAAATATATAAATAGTTTATTGGAGGTCGAAAGTATGAAAATGAAAAAGAATAAATCAATGACAATAGACATGAATGCATTACAATTAAATTGCAGAAAATTTACAACTTCAGAAATTGGACGGGGAATAGGAATTCAACCTGCTAAAAAGGGAAGAAGAAGTTATAATAGAACAAAAAAATATCAAACTGATGAGGTTTACCATAAAACTACCTACTTAATGTAGACTATTTGCAAGTATAGTTAAAAATGTTGAGCTTGGTAAACCACTAGAAATAATTTAATAGTAAAACTTAAAGCTATACTTCGGTATGGCTTTTTTATATTATTTTATCAATCTTAGTGTTAACTAAAGGAACCCGAAAATGGGCTCCTACTTGCTACTGATGGCAATTGATGCCTCGTATGATTACCATCTCTCCTATGAACAAATTCTTCAATTTCATCCATAACCCCACCATCCGCAATTAATTTTTGTCCTCTATGATGTGCTTCTATATTAGCATCCCCAGGTGTTGCTTTCATTTCTAATAACCGAATTAATAACCTCTGTAAATATTTGCGAGTCACATTTAATTCATTAAACGTATATTATATGATATATCTTTGAAAAGTAATTAATATAGGTTAGGTTCAGTTTTTTTTAAATAAGAGGAAGGGAGGGTATAGTAATGCTAAAATCAATCAATAAGATTATATTATTAATTATATTTATCATGTCCACAATAACTATATTCTTATGTGTAAATTATTTAAAAACTGCTTACACAATGCTACCTCAAATACAACATATAGTTAATAACATGTTTCTTAACTATAAAATAATTATATTTGTCATTGAAATGGTATGGTTATTTTCATTATACACATTAAGAAAAAAATATGACGGATTAAAATTTCCATTCATTATTACCATTGTTGCTTTTAATTTAATTTATATTGTTTGGAGAATTAAATATACTATCCCTACAAATACAAGAGTTGGTATGACACTAGGTATAATACTTATAATATCTGAATTAATAGGGTTCTTTCAATCTGTAATATATATTTTATTGTTTTACAAGCCTTATAAATTAGAAGAACGAAAGATGAGTGATCTTAAGGAGTTGCCTACTATAGATGTTTTAATTATGACTTTTAATGAACCTGCATTTATACTTCAGAAAACTATAGGCGGTGCATTAAACATTGAATATCCTTCTGATTTATATAACATCTATCTATGTGATGATGGAAATAGGGATGAAATAAAAAATTTAGCTAATTTTTTTAATGTAAATTATATATCTCGAGATAATAATGATTTTGCTAAAGCTGGCAATATTAATAATGCTTTATCAAATCATTGTAAAGGGGACTTATTTTCTGTATTGGATGCTGATATGATTCCAAAACCTAATTATTTAAAAAAAATGGTAGGATATTTTAAAAATAATGATGTAGGATTTGTTCAATCACCACAAGTTTTTTATAACCCAGATCCATTTCAATACAATTTAAATTTGGATAATAAAATCCCTAACGAACAAGATTTCTTCATGAGAGAAGTTCAGGCCGGTAGAGCTAGATATAATGCATTATTTCATGTTGGTACTAATGCTTTGTTTAGTCGAAAAGCTGTAGATGATATTGGAGGAATCCCTATAGGTAGTATCACCGAAGATATGGCAACAGGAATGCTATTACAGGCAAAAAAATATAAATCAATATTTGTAAATGAAGTGCTGGCCGTAGGGTTGTCCGCTGAATATTATAAAGACCTTGCAAAACAAAGGAAACGATGGTGTAGAGGTAATATTCAAGTATCAAAAAAATGGAATCCACTTACAATGAAAGGATTAACTCCTATGCAGCGGTTGTTGTATGCAAGTGGAATTCTATATTGGTATTCTAGCATATCTAAATTAATTTATATATTGTGTCCTATAATATATTTACTAACTGGTGTCCTTATAATAAAAACTAACACACTACAGTTATTGCAGTTCTTTGTTCCGTCATTCGTAGCTTATATATTAATGTTTAAATCTCATTCTTCAAAATACAGAACATTATTTCTTACGCACATATACGAAACTGCAACTGCTGTATTCTTAGCATTTGATTCATTATCAGAACTTATTTTTTCAAAAGAATTAAAATTCAATGTTACCTTGAAAGGTAATACTAAAAAAAATATATTTGTAAGTTGGAATTTATTATTACCACAGTTCGTATTGTTTATATTAACTATTCTAGGATTTGGTATAAGCTTGTACGAACTCAACACAGTTAAGAGAATCCTTAATTATTAATATACTATGGGCAATTTATAATATTATAGGAATTATATTAATTATGATGTTGTCATTAGAAAAGCCAAGATTTAAAAAATCAGAAAGAAAAAAAATAAACTATAGAAGCATTATTATGTTAGATAATTCACAAGATATTAATTGTGTAATTAATGAAATTAGTGATACAGGTGTTAAAATAACTGTTGGTGTTAATAGAATCAATAATTTTGACATTGGAGATATTATAAAATTAAAAATAGATAAAAGTGATGTGTATTGCAGAATAGTAAGGTATCAAGATAATTATTTTGGATGTAGGTTTGTCAATTTATCCAAGGATCAATATTTAAAAATAATTAGGTTTATTTATACAGATGAAAATGGATATTACAATGCTTACCATAAACAACATTTTTATAAAGAATTAAGTAGTGGTGAAATTACTGTAATAGATAAATCCTCAGAAGAAAATATATTTATTGATAATACACGTATATTAGAAATAAATGTTGAAAGTCAACCTCAGACTATAAATGAATTAGAGAATATAGAAATTGTAACAGATATAGAATTACAATCTATAGAAACAAATGATGTAAGTAATATTATTAATAATGATTTTACTAATACTATTAATAATAATAATAATAATAATAATATAGTTAATGATGGAAATAATAAATTATCTACAGATGTTAAGTACTCTAATTTGTCTATGGATGATATTCTAAAAAATGTACTAAAATTAGATGAATATCAGATTATAATAATGAAGATGTATAATGAGCTACAAGAAATACACAAAGGAATTAAAAAATCCAAGGATATTGAAAATGATCCCCATTAAATTCAACCTATAAGGGGCAAAACTAATTTACACTGAATTACCCTATACTTTCCACATAAGTAGTAACGTAGTGGTAAATTTATGTTTACTAAATAGATAGACACCAAAAATCTATAAAAAATTTTTGGTGTCTATCTTAATTTATTCTAAATTTTCACCAATAGTTTGACTTCACTATTTTTTGTATAAATTTTACTTTTCATTATTTCAATAAGTGGTTCAGCTTTTTCAAAGAAAATAATTACAATATCTCCGGGCTTTGCAAGATTTAATGCTGCCTTAAGCGCTTCCTTCTCATCCAAAATTATTTTTACATTTATCTTTTTAAAGTTTGTTTTTAAAACTCCAGCTTCTAAAATGTCTGCTACTTTACCTTTAGCTCTGCCTCTTCTATCTTCATCTTCCTTTATAAAAATATAGTCAAAATTTTCTCCTGCACATTTACCCACATCTATTATATGCGTATCTGGCCTATCTCCTGGTATTCCAATAACACCCAAGAGTTTATTGTGTTTTAAATTTTTAAGTGCATCAAGTACACATTTATAGCCCTCAATGTTATGCCCATAATCTAATATTACCGTTACATCATCTATTAAATACATATTGAATCTTCCTGGATTTTGATCGAAATTACAATAGAATGTCTTTAATCCCTGCCGAATAATATCATAACTTATCCCCAGACCTACTGCAGCAGCGCAAGCAGCCATAGCATTTTGAATGTTATATTTTAAGATGCCTTTCAATGTTATTCCTATACTTTTTATGTCTATTAACTTCTCAAAATCGGTTCTATTTTGTATTATTAAGTTACCCTCATCTACATAAATTCCATAGCCACCATTTTTAATGTTCGTTCTCATAATCTCATTATCTTTATTATTAGAAAAGATTATAAGATTACTCTTAAACCTTGGTAATATACTTATACTCATTTTGTCATCCCCATTAATAACAACATACCCATCTTTTTTAACTGCTTCACCAACCAAAGCTTTAACTTTTGCCAAATCCTCAATTGTTTCTACTTCATCTAATCCAAGGTGATCTTCAGTTATATTTGTAATAACAGCAACATCTGCAAGGTCATATGCTAGCCCTTCTCTTATCATTCCTCCCCTTGCAGTTTCAAGGACTGCTGCATCTATATTTTTATTCATAAGAACAGTCAACGCACTTTTAGGTCCTGTGGTATCTCCCTTAAGTATACATTTTCCATCAATATATATTCCACTAGTTGTCGTCATTCCAACAGTATATCCTGCATTTGATAATATATGTGAAATTAGTCTTGTGGTAGTTGTTTTCCCATTTGTACCTGTTACCGATATTAATGGAATTTTTTTTGGTATATCATTAAACAATTTATCAACTATATGACCTGCCACATTACGTGATATACCAAAAGATGGATTATGGTGCATTCTAATGCCAGGCGCAGCATTTATTTCAATAATTACTCCACCCTCATTTAGAGATTTGCCAATATCTTCGCACCTCACATCAATTCCGCAAATATCAAGCCCTATAGCACTTGCAGCCCTTTTACATATTTCTATATTCTCGTCACTAATTAAATCTGTGCAATCTATTGCAAACCCACCCGTTGATAAATTTGCATTATCTTTTAAATATAATTTTTCTTTTTCAGGAAGAACTGAATTTAGTGTACATCCCTTTTGTTTAAGGTATTCTATAAGGCCTTCATCTATTTTAATTTTAGTTAATTCTTTTTCGTGACCTTCACCACGCCTTAAATCCTTATTAATATTTTCTATAAGTCTATCAATATCATTTATACCATCACCTATAATATATGGTGGTATTCGCTCTGAAACAGCCACTATATCTCCATAAACGCAACAAACTCTATAGTCCCTTCCATTTATGTGCTTTTCTATTATTATGTCGCCGTATTCCTTAGTTAGAAGCTCATATGAGTCGACTAACTGTCTCTCATTTTTTATATTAGCGATAACCCCCTTGCCTTGATTTCCAAACTGTGGTTTAAGTACTACAGGGTAACCAATATCAATTGCACATGAGATAGTTTCCACCATATTTGCTACCTTCATTCCACGTGGTACAGGTAAACAATGAATACTTAAAACTTGTTTTGTTAGCAATTTATCCTGTGCAATACTAACAGCTATAGCACTTGTAGCACTTCCCATAGTTGCTTGTATAATCTTAGAATACTTCCCATAACCTAATTGGAACATGCTTTCTTCCCCAATCCTTAATATAGGAATTCCTCTCTTTTTTGCTTCCGTGCAGATATTCAATGTACTTACTCCTAATTGCTCACACATTAATATTTCCTTTAACCCATTTAATCTTAGGTCTATTTCAAATAATTCATTATTGATTAATGAATTAACAAGGTCTACTGCTATATTTGCAGCCTCTATACCCGTATTCTTATACTCATATTGATAAATAATATAATAATTATCGCCAGATATCTCCCTAGCTTTCCCATAACTTATTTCCACCCCAATCATGCTGTGGAGTGCTAGTATTATATGTTCAGTTATATGTGCCAAATATGTTCCCTCTGTAAGTCTTTTTATAAAACCTCTATCCTCATCTATACCACATCTATGATTACCAAGCTCCGGCAACATAGAGACTAACTTATCATTAAAGTTATAAATATCCTTACTAGGAATTTCACTATATCCATCTAAGTCTAAATTAAGCCTTATACACTTCTTATGAGAATATATATTTCTTCCCTGAAAAATCATAAAACTAACAATTTTCATGTGATTCTCCTTCCTAATGAAATATTAATTATACAAATGGTCTTTTAGATATTAGGTCAAACTTATCTCCAGATTTTAATACATGCATTTTAACATCAAAAATTGACAATATATCATTTGGGTGTTGTTCTGACACATTTGTATCGCTTATATTACTGCCATCAATAATATAAACTGCTCCAGAACCTACTACCCTTAAAACATTATCTTTATTTACTATAATCGAAGTATCTTCATCAATCCCAATGCCTAATACTTCCGGATTTTCAGCTACTCCAACTAATAACCTTCCCACCCTTCCTCTTTGAGCAAAATGCTGATCTATTATAACCCCAGTAATTAATCCAAGTCCTGGAGCCATTTTGAGAGTACATTTTTTTGCTGATTCATCATCTATTCCAGTTACTATCATGACGTCACTCATTACTGACGCACCAGCTGAAGTACCAACAAACACACAATCTTCTAAATATCTACGCTTAATACTACTATATAAAGGTGTACCTCCAAGAATGCTGGTTATTCTAAGTTGGTCACCTCCAGTAAAGAATACTAACGAAGCTTTTTCAATAAGTTCTAAATTTTCAACCTTTAAAGCATCTCCTCTATTTCGTACATCAAGTACGCTGAGATTTACAATACCTAAATCATGAAAAATATTACTGTATTCTTTCCCCACTTCTACTGGCAATTCTGTTGCCACCGTTACTATAACTAACAATTGACTTTCCTTTTCAATATGCGCACATACCTCTTTAAGTATCTTTTTATCACCCTTCTTATCCTCTGCTCCGCCTATTATAATTAACCCTTCTTGTATATTAATTGCCATTCACCATCCTATATCATATTCAATTTAATTTCTAAAACATCTCTGAGATAGTAATAATTTTATCTTTTTTTCCATATACCATTTAATAATAATAATAATAATAATAACTCATGAATGAATATTAAAATTTCCTACTGTACATCAAAAAGCTATCTTTAAATAATATTATATCTAATTATTAGTGATTATATGTACGTCTGTTTATTATGATTAAAAAATAATGATTGAGGAAATAAGAACTGTATATAGGATATTTGTTCATTGAAATTTTGTTAATATTTTAGTACCAGACTTTGTTCCCTCAATTTTACTCTTTATTAATTCTATTAGGGGTTCAAATTTTTCAAAGAATATAATAACAATATCTCCAGTACTTGCAATATCTAATGCTGATTTAAGTGCTTCCGTCTCCTCTAAAATTTTTTTAATATTTATATTATTAAAATTGGATTTTAAAACTCCTTTTTCTAAAAGGTCCGCCACTTCACCACTTGCCCTGCCTCTTCCATCCTTATTTTCTTTTATAAATATATAGTCGAAATTCTCTCCTGCACATTTGCCAATATCCAATATATGACTATCCGGTCTATCACCTGGAACTCCAATAACTCCTATAAGATTATTGTGCTTAATACTCTTAAGTGCATCAATTACACCCTTATAACCTTCTATATTGTGCCCATAATCTAATATAACCGTTACATTATCTATTAAATACATATTAAACCTTCCTGGATTTTGATCGAAATTACAATGGAATGTCTTTAATCCCTGCCGAATAATATCATAACTTATCCCCAGACCTACTGCAGCAGCGCAAGCAGCCATAGCATTTTGAATGTTATATTTTAAGATGCCTTTCAATGTTATACCTATACTTTTTATGTCTATTAGCTTTTCAAAATCAGTGCTATTTTGTATTATTAAATCACCCTCATCGACAAAAACACCATAGCCACCATTGTTAATGTTTACCCTCATGATTTCATTATCTTTATCATTAGAAAAGATTATAATATTACTCTTAAGTCTAGGTAATATACTTAAACTCATTTCGTCATCCCCATTAATAACAACATACCCATCTTTTTTAACTGCTTCACCAACCAAAGCTTTAACTTTTGCCAAGTCTTCTATTGTTTCTACTCCATCTATTCCAAGGTGGTCCTCAGTTATGTTTGTAATAACAGCAACATCTGCAAGGTCATATGCTAGCCCCTCTCTTATCATTCCTCCCCTTGCGGTTTCAAGAACTGCTGCATCTATATCTTTATTCATAAGCACAGTTAAAGCACTTTTAGGCCCTGTGGTATCACCCTTAAATGCACATTTACCATCAATATATATTCCACTTGTTGTAGTCATTCCAACAGTGTATCCTGCAATTGATAGTATATATGATATAAGTCTTGTGGTAGTTGTTTTTCCATTGGTACCTGTTACCGCTATTAGTGGTATGTTTTGGGGGATATCCTTAAATAACTTATCAACTATATGTCCTGCTACATTACGCTGTGTACCAAAGGATGGATTGTGATGCATTCTAATACCAGGTGCAGCATTTACTTCAATAATCACTCCACCCTCATTTAGAGGTCTGTTAATGTCCTCGCATTTCACATCTATTCCGCAAATATCAAGTCCTATAGCACTTGCAGCCCTTTTACATATTTCTATATTCTCATCGCAAATTAAGTCAGTACAATCTATTGCAAACCCACCCGTTGATAAATTTGCATTATCTTTTAAATACAGTTTTTCTTTTTTAGGAAGAATAGATTGCAATGTACATTTTTTTTGTTTGAGGTATTCTATAATTCCCTCATCTACTTTAATTTTAGTTAATTCTTTTTCGTGACCTTCACCCCGCCTTGGATCCTCATTAACATTTTGTATAAGTCTTTCAATAGTACTTATACCATCACCCATAATATATGGTGGTATTCGCTCTGATACTGCAACAATATCTCCATAAATGCAACATACCCTGTAGTCCCTTCCGTCGATATGTTTTTCTATTATTATGTCGACGTATTCCTTAGATAAAAGTTCATATGCATCTATTAACTGTCCCTCATCTTTAATATTGGCAATAACTCCCTTGCCTTGATTTCCAAACTGGGGCTTAATTACTACAGGGTAACCAATATCCCTTGCACATGAAATAATATTCATCTTACTTTCTACCTTCATTCCATATGGTACAGGTAAGCAGTTCATACTTAATACTTGTTTGGTTAGCAATTTATCCTGTGCAATACTTACAGCTATTGCACTTGTATCACTTCCCATAGTTGCTTGGATAATTTTAGAATACTTCCCATACCCTAATTGGAACATACTTTCCTCGCCAATTTTTAATATAGGGATTCCTCTCTTTTTTGCTTCCATGCAGATATTCAATGTACTTACTCCTAATTGCTCACCCATTAATATTTCCTTTAACCTATTTAATCTTAGGTCTATTTCGAATACTTCATTATTGATTAATGAATTAACAAGATCTACTGCTATATTTGCGGCCTCTATGCCTGTATTTTTATACTCATATTGATAAATAACATAATACTTATCTCCGGATATCTCCCTGACTTTTCCATAACTTACATCGAGCCCAATCATATTATGGAGTGCTAGTATTATATGCTCAGTTATATGTGCCAAATATGTTCCCTCTGTAAGCCTCTTTATAAAACCTCGGTCTTCATCTATGCTGCATCTATGCTTATTTAGTTCTGGTATCATACATACCAATTTATCATTAAAGTCATAAATCTCCTTACTAGGAATTTCACAGTATCCTTCCAAATCTAAGTCAAGCCTTATACACTTCTTATGTGAATATATATTTCTTCCCTTAAAAACCCTAAAATTAAGCATTTTCATGTAATTTTCCTCCCTGATGGAATATTAACCATCCTATTATATATAATATTTATATTTTTTACGCTATTGTTATTTATACAATTTAATCTATTTTTCAAATGTTCCTTTAACTAATACCTGTCCCTTAGACACCATTTCTACCCCTTTAGCAAATACAGTTTCTATATTCAAATCATTTTTATTAACTAATACAAGGTCAGCATCCCTACCTTCCTTCACAAATCCTTTATTATACAGTTTTAAATTAGTAGCTACATTTGAAGTAATCACTTTTAGTGCAACCTCGAGATCTACACCATCCTTTAGCACTGCATCTTTAACCTCTATATACAGAGACTTAGTAGATCCAATTCCTAACCCTATAAATTCTCTCTTTTTATTGAAAATAGGCATACTCCCTTGTCCATCAGAAGTAAATTGAATTTGTTCTACTGGTATTCCTCTTTCTAATGCCATCTTAAGACCTCTACTTGCCTTAACTTCATCTTCCTCAAGATGGTCTGGATCAGAGCTAGTAGTCAAATCAATGATTCCCCCAAGTTTGGCAAATTCTATTCCTTCGTCAAACAAATTAATACTTCTATTAATATGAGTTGGTATAACCTGATGAATTGGTATTTCGGTTTCCTTTACCATATTCACTAAATATTGTAGCCTTCGTTCTCCAGAACCAAGATGAACATTTACAATTCCAGCTTTACCTGAAAGTAATCCACCTACTCTAGCCTCTGCTACTACCTTTACAAATTCCTCAAAAGTCGGCTGTGAAGACCTATGGTCTGAAATAGCTATCTCCCCTATTCCAATAACCTTATCTATAAGCATAATGTCAGATCTACAACTATTTGTAATTGTATTCACAGGTATTTCATAGGAGCCTGAGTAAATATAAGTGCTAATGCCTTCCTCTTCAAGTGCTCTTGCCTTAGCAAGAAGCCCATTCATATCTCTACATACGCCATCAGTACCTAAGCAACCTACCACTGTTGTAATTCCACCAGCTACAATATCAGAAAGCTGAATTTCAGGTGTTCTAGTCTTAAAACCGCCTTCACCTCCACCCCCAGTAATATGCACATGGGCATCTATAAAACCTGGAAATACAAGTTTACCTTCTGCATCAATTACTCTTACCTTCGCAAAATCTTGTGGAATGGATACACTCTTAACAATAGCTTCAATTTTCCCTCCCGCAATAATTACATCCATTTTCCCTATGTACTCAGGTGCATAAACCTCACCGTTTTTAATTATTATAATCATAAACTTTCTCCTCCAGTTTTGTTTATCCAATTTAGATAGTATAGCAGCTAACCTTTATACCAAATGTAATAACGAATTGGGACAATAATATCTCCCAGACTAATTATTATTATTTCCCTTATCTATTTTTTTTATGAATTTTTCCTTCCTAATAGCTGTTATCTGTTTATGTTACTTCGAACTTGATATCCCTTTACTTTAATAGTCCTCTTCAGAATCACTTGGAATCTATATTACTATTTATGCTTAGTCCCCTCTTGTAGCATCAATCATCACCTGTGGTGCTGCACTATAATCATTAAAACATCTTATTTTAAGCATAAAAAAGAAGCCTTTTACAGCTCCTCTAATACTTTACGAGTAAACTTACATAACTATTTACCCTGAATATTTTTCTTAGCCTTTTCAATCTCCTGATTTATTTTATCTGCCTGTTTTTGATTAATCACCTTATTTTTCACCAATTTATCTAATCTATTAATGCTATCTTTGGCCTTTGACACATTTTTTGTTACTTCTTCCATTACTTTATCTGATTGAGTCTGTGTTATTGTCTTAACTTTAACTAGTCCCTTAAGAGTATCTTCATAAATTGTTTTCATAGCTGTCGAGATACCTTTTTCAGTATCATTAACCGCTGTTTGTGGAGTAATTGATTCTTTTTTACCAGTAGAATTACAAGCAGTAAACAGCATAATAGAAATACTAGCTATAATAAATATTGAAGTAATTTTTGCATTTTTCATTTTTACACCATCCTAAGATTATTTATTTTCCAACTTAATTTATCTTTAGGATAATCCAGTGAAATTATTCTTTTTTATACTATTCAAACTCTTCATATATTTACATACTTATTTTTGCACATAAAAAAGAAGCCTATCTCTAAGCTCCTCAAACTTATACTATGTTCTATTGGTAAGAAAAAACTATTTCCAGTTTTTTCTACGGGGTCAGACCTTGTTACATAAATTGGTAACACAGTGGACAATTTATGTTTGCTAAGTATAAAATTCTTAATTATGTAACTATATATACAATTTAGAAGTAATTTTCAATAATTAGTAGAATATATATATCAAAAGAATTTAAGTGAAATGAAGGGTGGTATTTATTTGGAAGAAAAATATATTTACAGAAAGCATTTGCGTGAACCAGGAAAAATTTTCTTATTTATTGGTTTAATGTTTATCGTAGTTTATGTTATTAGTTCAGCAGCAATGATTTTAGACAGTAATGAAATAAACAAAATCACATTATTTTTAATTATTTTGGCTATTGGCGTAGGTATAGTTATTTTAATGAGTTTAGAGTTCTTGTTCATTTATTTTACACTTTACAAGAAGTTCAAAAATATAAATGTGACTTTGACAGATGACGGAATAATATACAAAAACTCTAGTCGTGAGATAATCATTCCATATGAAAATATTAATGCATTAAAGTTCCCATCAATAAAATACACTGGTGGATGGGTGAAAATCAAACATTCCAATGGGAATATAAGGCTCACTGTAGTTTTAGAAAATATCGGAGACATGGTAAAGAGGCTAAAGAATGAGCTTGATGAAAGAAATATGTCCACCGTTTATAATGAAAAGGCAATATATAAGTTTTTCAAAACAGCAACATACTGTGATCAAAGCTGGGGAAGAATATATGACAATGTAAAATTCCTTATGATTTCTCTTGTGGCAAATGTGGGTGTTGGAGCTATATTTTCAGGATTTATCACTGACTTTCCTGTTAAAAGCTTTGTGCTTATAATATCTGTAGTAGGACCTATTTTACCATTCATAATTTCCGAAATAATCATCGCAAGAAAATTAGCAAAACAAGCATCAAAAGAAAATTTTTCAGTCCCTAAGAGGGATAAATTATTTGAAAACATAATGTATAAATGGAGTTTTGGAGTTTATACAGTTATTTATTTTATAGTTCTAATCGTAATCTGTGTTTTAAACTAAAACACATCCTTGTTAACTACATTTCCAATGTTCATGGTTTGTTCACATCCACCTGAGAATTTTTTGCTCTTTGCCTTCTTAAATAAATCCTTTAATTGACTATAAGATTTGCTCAGAAAAATATCATATATTTCATTATTTTTCGCTTATGCATTTGGGCTTCTTAAGTCTATACAATTTTTTATGGGTTATATAGTAAGCAATTCCTAGCGGCACACAAGAACCAATCCATGCAAGAGGACTGGCCATGGCTATACCTGTAAAACCTAAGTACTTTGATAAAATAATAGCAGCAAATATTCGCATAATTAATTCCATAACCCCCGCTAAAGTAGGTGCAAGAGTCTGTCCTAATCCTTGAAGACTAAATCTGTAAATAAAAAGCAGTGCTAACACAAAATACATTGCTCCATTGATGTTTAAATAAGTTTGTGCAAGCGATACTACTTTGGGTTGGTTATCCCCTACAAAAAGTAATATCATAGAATGGCCAGCTAAAACATTAAACAGACCAACAATAATACTAAAACCTACTGATATGATACAACATTGTTTTATACCAATACGGATTCTTTCTATTTTGCCTGCACCATAGTTTTGGGCTACAAATGTGGCCATTGTGATACCAAATGACATCATAGGTTGGATAGCTAATGAATCAATTTTTTGTGCTGCGGTGTATGCAGCTACAGATAATTCACCTAAATTATTAAGTGCAGATTGAATAGTAATTGCACCAATTGCTATAATAGAATTCTGGAATGCCATAGGAAGTCCCATTCTTAAATGATCCCATATGATTTTATTTGTTAAATGCCAATCACACCTATGTAGTTTTAAAATAGGCATTCTTTTCATGATAAATATAAAGCATAATATAGCAGAAATTGCTTGAGATATTGTGGTCGCCCACGCCGCACCTGCAACACCCATGTTGAATCTTAATATGAATACGAAATCTAAAATAATGTTTATAACACTAGCAATGGCTAAAAACATTAGTGGTGTTCGACTGTCTCCCAAAGCTCTCATAACATTAGAAAACAAGTTAAATAACATGGAAACTACAATGCCGCCGAAAATTATAATTATAAAATTATAAGCACCTTCTATTATTTCTGGTGGTGTATGCATTATCTCTAAAATTGGTCGTGCGAATATAACACTCATAATTGTGAGAACCATTGTGATTAATAAACTTAGTATAATACTTGCCACATAACTATGACGTACCCCTTGTTCATCGCCAGCTCCAAAGCACGTAGCAGTGATTATGGAAAATCCAGCAGTTAACCCTTGTGAAAATCCAAGTATAAGAAACATAATGCTCCCAGTACAGCCTACTGTTGCTAAAGCATTTACTCCAAGTGTACGTCCTACAATCAGAGTATCTGCTAAACTATAAAATTGTTGAAAAATATTACCTATAAGTAATGGCAGTGTGAAAACTAAAATAATTTTAGCTGGACTACCCTTTGTTAAGTCTCGTATCATAAAACATGCCCTCCATTAACCAACTGATATATATACCATATTATATCATGGATATTATTGAAAGAAAACTTTGATAAATACATTAATGATGAGTATGTACTAAAATATATTTCAGTTTTATTTTCATCACTATATGAATCCCAAACTCTATCCAGCGTAAAACAAAAGGACACATTATAATCTATGTGCCCTTTTATATTATTACTTAATTATAAATTTTTTTCATATTGTTCTTCCATTTTTTTAATAATGCTGAGTTTATTCCTTACCTAAGATTATATAACCACTTAATATACCTTACAATTTCTGCTTTGTTAGATTCATTTTTTTTATATCTAGCCATTCTTTCTTTAACATACTCTGTCACCATTTCATCTGTAGTCATTTCACTTATTGGTTTTTCCATTAATAAATCACTTCCCTAATTTTAATATATAGATTAATGCCTAGAAACAGCCTCTAAATTCATATTTATAACTCACCTATTAGATCTCACCTGGCAAGATTGTTAAACCCCAATTTTGGGGCACATTAAAAATAGCCGTTCTTTTGAGAAGAATGGCTATTAATTATCGTGTACTTCATTCGCACGCTATAATATATTATATGCTACACGTGTTGAAAAATTGCATACTTTAAATATTAAAATAATACTTACAGTTATGAGCCTACTGAAAAAGTATCGTTTTTCAGAGAAATGTTGGCGAGACCTCTATTGTACCCGCTTTGTGATGCTCCTAGTCCAATCATTACAATAGTTTGAGAAATAGTTGATTCTTCATTTAATTTAATTTAGTTTTAATTTTTGTAAATGCCTGCTCTAATTTTTCTATTATTAAATCATATGTTGTAAATCCTTCTATAATTAAATCAACACAGATTGTTTCTAAATTTATTTCTCCTTGGGGAGTATTAAAAAACGAATTATTAACTAACATCTTTAATTTGTTTATTTTCAATAAAAAAATACTTTTCTTTATATCGGATAAAATAATCATAAATCTGTTGCTACTCCATCTTCCTACGACTGCATTTGAACCTATATTGATTGAGATAGTTTTTGATAACATCTTCAAAAGTTTATCTACAGTAGCGTCGCCATATTTTTGATTTAATTCCTTCAAATGAACCACTTCAAAAACAATTATACCAAAAGGAATCTTGTTTTTATTTGCTTCTTCAATTATACTATTTAATTTCATTTCTATGTATCTTCTGTTTGGTAAATCAGTTACTTTATCTAAAAATGAATACCTGATTAGTTCATTAATTACTTCCTTAGACATAGCTTTTGTATTTCGTTCCATAAAAAACTCTATCGCCCCTTTAATTGTTTCATTTGAATCTATTAAAGGCATAACCCTGATACTAACTGGGACCCTATGACCCTCTTTGTGATGTAAAAACGCTTCACCTTCATTTATTTCTCCACTTTTCAATGTAGCTTTCACAAAGCAAAAATCTTCGCACATATTTTGACATTTTTCATTAATGTGCACTAATATATTATCTCTGCAATATTTTCCTACTACTTCTTCAGAAGTGTAACCACTTATTTTTTTCGCTCCTTCGTTCCAATAAGTAATGCGTCTTTCAGTATCTAAAATATATGCCCCTTGATGTAAATTATCTAATACAGTCTTAATCAATAAATTTAAATCCATACAAATTCCACCTTTACTATTATTTATCTAGCAAACACCATAAGTGTGATATGAACCTATTGTGGGTACAGCCGACATACGTGTAAAAATAGGTCCCATATTGAACATTAATTCCAATATGTAGCTCTAGTTGTTGAGTTGTTAAACAATAGAAGAAGATAGAGAAATAACTAAATCAACTTCACATTATATTCATAATTAGAATATTTTCCAGAATACGATTCACTATCAAAGATCCAATTTATCAAAACTGTCAGCTGACTTTTTATTAAATTATACCACTTTTACTATAATTTGTATTAAAAACTGATCTAATCTTTTAATTTAAATAGTACATTCATTTTATTAATATGTTATCTTGAACCAAAAGAAATACATATATCTGATCTATATGGGTATTCTATAAATGTCATCAAATTATATTTTTCGAAGAAAAACTACCGAAATATATTTAAATAGTTCTCCTCCCAGGCTCAAGCGCCTCACTAGCCATCATATTTTCAAGCTTTAGTAAGAAGAAACAAATTCTGTTAAATGTCTGCATTATCCCGGAATTGTAGTCATACCTATAGATATTATAGTAAGGAGCGAATTGGCTTTTATACGATCCAAATTCAAAAAACATTCATCCGCTTCTAATATTTTTTGGAAATACTTATCTCAAAAATCGTCACACCAATTGTGAAGTTACCTAAATCTCAAATAATCCATTGTAGTGCTGCAACCAATCAGGAGTGTCTCCTGTTAGTCCCGTTACTTGTCGTCCAATATCCGCGCCAACATACATTGATGCTCCTTTTAATATACCAAAAGTTCCAGTTACTATATATAAGGGTACATCCAGTAATTACATGTGAATACACCCTATATGAAAATTCATCTTGGAAAAATCAACATTATGATAATATGAGGAATAATGCGATTTGGTGACCTCTTCTCCTATTATGCGACAGGAAACGGTTACGTTTACATTTTAAAATTTGATTATTAAAATTTTAAGTGTTAGCATTTTAACATAGCCAATTCGCCGAACTGATTATTTTAAATATGAAGGAGGTATTGTTATGAACAAGTATCAAAAACTTTTTGAACCAATAACAATAGGTAAGTTGAAATTAAAAAATAGACTTTCTATGGCGCCAATGGGATTGATTTTTTATTCTGACCCAAATGGTGGGTTTAATGAAAATGCGCAAAACTATTATGTAGAACGTGCTAAAGGTGGTATTGGGTTAATTACTACTGGTATTTGCAACGTAGATTACAATGAAGTGGAAGATTTGATAATGCCCTGTCCAACATACAGACCAGCATTATTTTGTAGTTCTGTAGCATCTATGATTGAAAGAATCCATGCTTATGATACTAAAATAATGTTACAGCTTACAGGTGGTTTAGGTCGTTCTGCAATTCCAGGACTTGTAAAAAAGCACATAGCCCCCTCTGTTAATGAAAATCGTTTTGACCCAAGTATAATTCATCGAGAAATGACAACTGAAGAAATTCAAGTTTTGATTGATAATTTTATAAAATCTGCTGCAATTGCTAAAAAAGGCGGTTTTGATGGTGTTGAGATCCATGCAGTACATGAAGGTTATTTACTTGATCAATTTGCAATCAGTTTTTATAATAAACGTACTGATGAATACGGCGGAGATTTAAGAGCAAGATTAAAAATCACAACTGATATTGTAAAAGGTGTGAAAAAAGTATGTGGTGAAGATTTCCCAGTATCTTTGCGTTTTAGTGTTAAATCCTTTATAAAAGCTCTTCGCATGGGTATATTACCAGGAGAAGAAGCCCAGGAAAAAGGAAAAGATTTAGAAGAAGGTTTAGAAGCTGCAAAGATTTTAGTAGAAGCTGGGTATGATATGCTAAATGTTGATGTAGGAACTTATGATTCGTGGTACTGGAATCACCCACCAATGTACTTTAAAAAGGGAATGTATCGTGAATTTGGAAGAGCTGTTAAAAAAGCAGTTGATGTGCCTGTTATACTTGCAGGTAGATTGGATGATCCTGATATCGCACTGGATGCACTTAATGGTTGTTGTGATATAGTATCATATGGACGACCACTTCTTGCAGATCCTTATCTTCCAGAGAAAATTCGTACAGGTAATTTAAAAGATATTCGTCATTGTCTTTCTTGTCACGATGGATGCATGGGAAGACTTGCCACAGGGTCTCCATTGTCCTGCGCAGTTAATCCTGCTTGTGGAAGAGAAGATAAATATGGTTTAGCAAGCACTGACTCGCCAAAGAAAATATTAGTAATTGGTGGTGGACTTGCAGGTATGGAATGCGCACGCGCAGCAACAATTCGTGGTCATAAAGTAACCATAATTGAAAAATCCAGTAAACTAGGTGGAAATATTATTCCAGGTTCTGTTCCAGATTTCAAAACTGATGACAGAGAATTAATTAAATGGTACGAATACCAATTAGAAAAACTTAGTATAAATGTTATAAAGAATACACCAGTAGATAAATTATATGTTGAAAACTTTGATGCTGATATAATTGTAGTTGCAACAGGTTCATCTCCAATTAGTATTAATTTTGGAAGCGAAAATAATGTATATACTGCAAATGATGTGTTACTAGATGTATCAAAAGCAGGCAATAAAATAGTTGTTGTTGGTGGAGGACTTGTAGGCTGTGAAACTGCCTTATGGTTAGCACAGATGGGTAAAAAAGTAAGTGTTGTTGAAATGCAAAGTGAAGTTTTAGGTGGACCTCATGGAATGCCTATGATGAATTATTCAATGTTAGTTGAGCTTTTAGCATTTAACAATGTAGATGTTTATAAAAATACAAAAGTTGAAAAAGTAAATAAACATTCAGTAGTTATAAATAACGCAGAAGGTCAAGCCGAAATTTCAGCTGATACAGTTATTACCGCTGTGGGTTACCGTCAAAAGAATGATTTGTATAATAGTCTTAATGATGGTGAAAAGGTACTTTATAACATAGGAGATTCTAGAGAAGTTCGTAATATTATGAACGCAATTTGGAGTGGTTATGAATTGGGAAGAAGTATCTAGATACAAATTTAAAATTAATATATGAATATAAAGACCACAGAATATAATATATCTGTGGTCTTTTAGCACCCATCATAAAATTTATATCTACTGATGAAAAATGGTTGGATTTATAAATCCGTTTGAGTTAGAAGTTTTTTAATGCCCTCAGTTGCATCCAATAATGGAGAAATCGATTTATCACAATTTATATTATTGATAACTTTTGCAATAAGGCCAGACATGTCAACCTCCCTAAACCATTCTGCCTGTTTAATTATTTCAGGTATATAAGTTAAATTTGTAGAGAATACCCTTTTAATATATCCCTTTTCATAAAATTCATTGAACTTTTCAATACCTTTTGTGAAAAAAGAAAAAGTAGTTGCCACATATATGTTATTAGCTTTACGCTTTTTCAATTGAAGAACGATATCAAACACGGATTCTCCAGATGCAATCATATCATCAACAATTAAGATATTTTGATTTTCAACATCTCTACCCATATACTCATGTTGTACTATTGGATTCTCGCCTTTAATTATAAGCGAATGATCTCTCCTTTTATAGAAGAGTCCTATGTCAAGTCCTAACATACTAGAATAATATATCGCCCTGTCCATAGCACCTGTATCAGGACTAATGACTAACATTTTTGTTCTATCAATAAATAAACCTCTTTCCTCTGTAAGAAAAGTTTTAACAATTTCATATGTAGGATATAGATTTTCAAGAGAAATCTGAGGAATAGCATTTTGAACATTTGGATCGTGAACATCAAATGTAATAATATCATTTACTCCTAATCTCTGAAGTTCTTGTAATCCAATAGCGCAATCTAAGGATTCTCTCCCCCTACGCCTATGTTGCCTTGAAGAGTAGAGTAATGGCATTATCACAGTCACCCTTCTTGCTTTGCCCCCTAAAGCAGATAATACCCTTTTAATATCCTGAAAATGTTCATCTGGACCCATGTGATTTTCAAAACCAAACATATCATAAGTGCAACTATAGTTTCCAATATCACATAATATAAAGATATCTTTTCCTCTTACAGACTCGGTAAGTTGTATTTTAGCTTCACCATTAGAAAATCTTATTTGCCGTATTGGGAGTAGATATGACTTCTGATTAAAATCCCCACCTGCTATATTATTGCTTGAATTTTTCAGTCTGTTTTTTTGTATATTACAATCAATTTTATTTCCTAATTCACTACAATTTTCTAATGCAATAATACCTAACTCTCCATACATTATTGGATTTAAATTCATATATCTTCAGCTCCTTATCAATATAAATAGATATAAAATGTAATATTAATGTTATTTAATTGGTATAAATACATAGTACTACAAATAGAGTATATTTTATATTGTTTTATAAAACAATACCATGTATTTAACTAAAGCAGTTGAGACTTAGATACTCTTGATGTATTCTTCTATATTTCCCTTTAAAGAATCCATAGCATTTTTTAGTTCCTTAAGCGATACTTTTATAAGTTTTTTATCCTTTACTAATAGCTCACCTTCAACCATTACCGTACTAACATTACTAGGATTAGCTGAATAAACTAGTAGAGAATAATAATCATATATGGGCTGCATATTTACAGAATCTGTTTCAAATATTGTTATATCTGCCCTTTTTCCTACTTCAATTGAACCAATTTTTTCTTGAAGATTTAAAACTCTAGCCCCTCCTATTGTTGCCATTTCTAATATTTCTATAGCTGGGAAAAGAGTTCTGTCTTCATTGAAAAGCTTATGTATTTTTCCAACTAAAGACATTTGAGTTATTATATCCAGAGTATTTCCACTCATTGGTCCATCTGTACCAAGTCCTACTTTCATTTTTCTTCTTCTATATTCTTTAACTGGAGCAACTCCTTTTGCACCTTTTGAATTAGCTCCCATGTTATGAGAAATAGAAACTTTTCTTTTATCAAGAATATCAATATCCTTATCGTTTACCAAAACGCAATGTGCGGCTATAAAATTCTCATCTAATACTCCTATGGAATCTAAATATTCCACCGGTGACATATTATACTTTTCTTTAATTTCTTTTACCTCGAAATCCATCTCAGCTAAATGCATTATCATTTGAACATTATTTTCTCTAGCTATTTTATGACATTCTATCAGATGTTCCTTATCATTTGTATAAGTGGCATGGGGGGCAATGGCAGGCGTAATTAAATTATGATTTTTCCATTTTTCTATGAATTTTTTTGAATATCCTATTCCGCCATAAGCTATATCAGTATCTGGCGCTATAAAATTAACTATAGTTTCTCCAAGTACTCCTCTTATACCCATTTCTTCTGCTGCCTTTGCTACAAAGTCTTCATAATAATACATATCACAAAAGGTAGTTACTCCTGCGAGTAGCATCTCTGCAATTGCATATTTAGCTCCAATGTATACAAAGTTTTCATCTACAATTTTATCTTCTAATGGAAACAAGTATTTTTTTAACCTGTCTTTACAATCATCAGCTAAAGTTCTAAAAGGAACCATAGATCCATGGCAATGCGTGTTTACAAAACCAGGAATAAGAATGCCCTCTTTACCATCTATAATTTCATAATCCTTATATTCTCCTATATTAAAAGGATCCTTGAATATCTTTTTTATTCTTCCATCTTCTATTATTAATCCACCTTTTTTAATTATGTCTCTATTTTCATTCATAGTTAAAATAGTAACATTTTCAATAATAGTTTTTTTCATAATTCCCTCCGTTTTTACATTCTATTTTACAATCAAATCCACAATTTCTTGAGTTTTAACTCTAATTAGCCCCTTATCCGTTATTTTTATTTCAGGACTTACCGGTAATGATAATGTACTAAAGGACATTATTTCATTATTATGCTTATAACCTAAATACTTAAGTGCTTCTCTAACTTTTTTAAGTTTAAGCCCTACATAGTCTATTCTTTCATCAGATATTATCCCTGCAACCTTAAGTTCTAATGCTGCAATAACTTTCTTGTCGCTGGATACCACATATCCACCATGAAGCTCTATGACCTTATTTGCTGCAATTACCATATCTTCAATATTTCTTCCCATTACCATTAAATTATGATGATCATGCGCCCAGGTAGTTGCAACAGCACCTTTTTTCATAATTGGTCCTTTAACAAGACCTAGCGCTACATTACTATTTATATTATATCTGTTAAAAACTGCTATCATACCGCAATCGCTATCCTCAAAATCTAATATTCCATTTGTTACTTTTATACTTTCAACTACTTCCTTCGTAAAAGTGCTATTTTCATTTATCTTTATCACTCTACATTGAACGTAACTTCCTTCTAGCTTTATTTTAAAATCCTCTTCACATATCTTATTTATTTTCATTGAGTTATAGTAATTCTCTGGAAATCTGTTAACACTATCCCTATATACTAAATCTCCATTTTTATAAATTATTTGCCCACTTTTGTATACTGAATGTATTTTAAATTGTTTTATATCCTCGAGTAATATGAAATCTGCTATCTTTCCTGGTGCAATGGCCCCTCTATCTAGTAGTCCCATTCTTCTAGCTGGTGTATAGGTAGATACATAAATGGCCATCTCCTGAGGCATTCCATAGCTTATAGCTTTTTTTATCAACCTATCTAAATGGCCGTCTAGCAATCTATCTGCCATAACATCATCTGTAACTAAAGCAAAATGTTCGTATAATTTATTTTCTATTAAATATCTCATATTGTCAGCATTCATAGATTTCTCTTGTAGCTCAATAAACATCCCTTTACCTATTTTTTCTTCTAAAGACTCTACACTTTGCTGAGTATGGTCACCTAATACTCCCTGATATAAATATCTAGATAAATCTAATCCATCTATTTTAGGACAATGCCCTTCTATAGGTGTATTAATATTATGTTTTTTTGCAATTGAAATAATTTGATTTATTTGAGAATTTCCATCCTGAATTAAATCTTTGAAATTCATAACCTCACCAATGCATAAAACCTTAGGATCTTTAAATAGTTCAAAAACATCCTTAGGCCCTATCTGTCCTCCTGTGGTTTCAAGCTCACTGTTAGTTGATGGCACAGAACTAGGTATTCCATAAAATACATCTATAGGAAGATTTAAATCTAAATTCATAAACTCTTTTATTCCTTCAATTCCATAAACATTAGCTATTTCATGTGGATCTGCAACTACTGTTGTAACTCCAAACTTTTTTACCGCATGAGTGAATTGAAACGCTGTAGTCATGGAACTTTCTATATGCATATGAATATCAATAAGTCCTGGTATCATATATTTCCCATCGCCTTGGATTATTTCGCTTGATTCTAAATCAGTATCTTCGCCCTCTTTATAAGTATGAAAAAACTTTCCATTTAAAATAGCCACATTTCCCT
>Ga0209123_1001450_pt1 | contig 23500 bp, 21 predicted proteins | sample BarGraIncu00431A_FD_184500 | JGI IMG/M metagenome (GOLD analysis project Ga0209123, IMG submission 184500) | Arctic peat soil microbial communities from Barrow, Alaska, USA - Barrow Graham LP Incubations 004-31A (SPAdes) (version 2) | ecosystem: Environmental > Terrestrial > Soil > Wetlands >...
AACAGAAGTTGAAGCTATTTCTCGACAGGACTCAGGTCGAGGAATTCAATTACGGACCGCACTGACGAACCGAGTGTCCACGATGTCATGGCACTGAAATCTGTCCACGATGTCGTGGCACTCATCACCTAGAACGTAGAACCTAGAACGGCCTTTTCTGCCTCACCTTTTCTCCAGCATTGCCGACACGATCGCCTGGGCTGCATCGAGCTGCGCCAGGCTCCTGGCGTTTCTCTCGACCTGCGCAAGCTTTTCGGGGTGCTCCATCAAAGCCAGGATCTCCTGCGCCAGGGCCTCGCCGCTCAAATCCTCCTCGAGAATCATGAAGCCGGCGTCCTTGGCGAGCAGCGACTGAGCGTTTTTCTTTTGATGATCGTCGGCTGCATAGGGAAAAGGGATGAAGATGCACCCCTTGCCGCAAGCGGTCACCTCGGCGATGGTGGTTGCTCCGGCCCGGCAGATCACCAGATCCGCGGCGCCGTAGGCTCCCGACATGTTCTCGATGAAGCTGGAAACGACCGCCTGAAAACCGAGGGCCCGGTAGCCGTCACGCACCTGGGTCAGGTCTTTCTCCCCGGTCTGGTGCGTGATGCGCAGCCTGTCCTTCACCCCGGATAAATACGGGAGCGCCTCGATGAGCGCAGTATTAATCCGGTGCGCGCCGGCGCTGCCGCCGAAAACCAGCAGACTGAAAGTGTCCCCGACGCTACGCACCCGCTCCTGAAAGCCCCAAAGGATCTCCTTGCGGATCGGGTTGCCGGTCATCAGGGTGATACTCTTGGGGAAGGACTCCGCAGCCTCTTCCATGGAGATGAACACCCGGTCCACGACGTGCCCCAGGATCTTGTTGGCGAGGCCGGGAGCCGCATTTTGTTCATGAATAAAACGCCTGATCCCCATGCCGCGCGCGGCCAAAACCAGGGGGGCCGAGGCGTAACCGCCCACACCGAGCACGATGTCGGGACGAAATTCCTTCAGGATCTTACGCGACTGAGCATAGCCCCACAAAAGCCGTCCGGCGCTCAGCATCTGTTTGACGCTGCCAAGCCCCTTCATGCCGCTTGCCGAGATGAGCGCCAACGGGTAGCCGAGCTTGGGTAGCAGGCGCGCCTCGATGCCGTGGCTCGTGCCGACGAAAAGGACCTCGTTGGCGGGGTTCAGTGCCAGGAATTCCTCGGCGACCGCGATCCCCGGAAAGAGATGTCCCCCCGTCCCACCACCGGCGATGATTAACTTCATGTCGTTACCCTCATCTTGGTGGATACATTTAACAGGATCCCGATGGCACAAAGCGAGATAATCAGGGAACTGCCGCCGTAGCTTAGAAAGGGGAGCGCCAGCCCCTTAGTCGGCAGCATCCCGGTGACAACCGCCATGTTGATGAACGCCTCAAGGCCGATCAGCACGGCGATACCGAAGGCGAGAAAGCGGCCGAAGTTGTCCTCGGCCGCGATCGCCACTCTGATGCAGCGCTGCACCAGGAGCAGAAACATGGATGCGATCACGATCACCCCGACGAAACCGAGTTCCTCGCCGCAAACGGAGAGGATGAAGTCGGTGTGGGCCTCAGGTAGGTAGAAGAGTTTCTGCTTCCCCTCGCCAAGGCCCTGTCCGAAGATCCCGCCGGTCCCCAGAGCCAGCCAGGACTGGATGATCTGGAAGCCCGCGTCGGTCGGATCCTGCCAGGGATCCATGAAGGCGGTGATGCGCCGCATCCGGTAGGCCTCAGTGAACACCAGGTAGCAGGCGCCCGGCAGCGCTACCAGCCCCATACCGAGAATGTATTGCAGCCGGGTCCCGGCAGCAAAGAGCATGACGATGGCGACGGTCCCCATGGTGAGGGCCGCCCCCATGTCGTGCTGCTTCAGTAGGACCGCGATGAAGACACCGAGGATGAGCAGGTAGGGGAAGAAGCCGGACATGAACTGCCGCAGCTTATCCTGCCTTTTGTCCAGGGAGTAGGCCATGTAGATGATGAGCGCCACCTTGGCAAGCTCCGAGGGCTGGAAATTAAAGCCTGGCAACCGGATCCAGCGCGACGCCCCCTTGGCGGCTCCTCCGATGCCCGGCATGAAGACCAAGAGGAGCAGGAAGAAGCAGGAGAAAAAAAGCGGAACCGCCCAGCGCTTCCAGACGTGGTAGTCGATCTGCATGAGAAACGCCATGCCGGCAAAGCCGAGCAGGGCGAAAAGCGACTGGCGCTTGAGAAAGTAGAATCCGTCGTGGTACTTCTTGGCCGCCATGACCGAGGACGCGGAGTAGACCATGACCACACCAAAGCAGGTTAGTATCACCGCCATCATGAGGACTATGAAGTCGAACCCCTCAACGCGTTTCACGCCGCCCCCTGCCCTTTGGCCCGCACCAGCGCCTTGAAGCGCTCGGCGCGCTCCTCGTAGTCCTTGAACATGTCGAAGCTGGAGCAGGCGGGGGAAAAGAGTACAGTCCCGCCGGGGGCCGTGAGATTGCTGGCCAGCTCAACAGCTTCTTCCAGGCTATCGGCCAGGTGCGTGTCGGTCAGCGAGCCCAATGCCTCGTTGATCCTGGCGCGCGCCTCGCCGATCAGAATCAGGTGGCTCACCCGGGCGGAGACCAGCGGCGCAAGCGGCTGGTAGGAACCACCCTTGTCCTTACCTCCGGCGATCAGGGTTATGCCGGAGTCGAAGCTTTCCAGCGACTTCACCACGCTCCCGACGTTGGTCCCTTTGCTGTCCTCGTACCAGGAGACCCCGCCTATCTCCTCGACAAACTCCATCCGGTGCGGGAGCCCTTTGAAGGAGCTCACCGCCTGGAAGGCGCAGTCTCCCTCGCAGCGCAGTAGCAGCGCCGCGGCGAGGCTCGCCATGATGTTATCGAGGTTGTGCACTCCCTTCAGGCGAAACCCCGCCGTTCCGAAGCGAAGCACCTTGCCGGCGTGCGAGAAGGTGATGAAACCGTCCCGGTAGCTGATCCCCTCGGCGAGTTCCTGATGCCGGCTCATCGGAAAGATCCGGGCTTTGAGCTTCCCGGCGCAGGCGGCGACCAGGGGGTCGTCGATGTTTAGCACCGCGAAGTCCTCGGCGGTCTGGTTCTCGAAGATGCGCAGCTTGGCGTCGACGTACTGCTGGAAACTCTCGTAGCGGTCCAGGTGGTCCTCGGTCAGGTTGAGGAGCACCGCAACTGCGGGACGAAAGCTCTCTACCCCCTCCAGCTGGAAGGAGGAGAGTTCTACCACGACCCGCTGCACCTTTTCACCCGAGGAGGCCAGTTCGATGAGCGGACGGCCGATGTTCCCCCCCACGAAGGTGGCGCAGCCGCAGGCCTGAAAGATCTCGCCGGTCAGCGTTGTCGTGGTGGTCTTGCCGTTGGTGCCGGTTATGGCGATCATCGGGGCCTCGATGAACCAGGAGGCCAGCTCCACCTCGCTCACCACGCGCCGCTTTTGGGAGCGCGCCATGGAAAGCGGTTTAATGTCCATCGGCACGCCGGGGCTCACCACGATGAGATCAGCCATCAGGAAGCTGTGCGGCACGTGGCGCCCCAGTTCGAAGTCGATATCGAGGTCCGCGAGCTGCTCCAGGCTTTCCGAGAGCTTCTCTTCGTCGTGCATGTCCGTCACGGTCACCCGGGCGCCACGCTCCGCCAGGAAGCGGGCCACCGCCACCCCGGTACGGGCAAGCCCCACGACCAGTACTTTTTTGTTTTCGAGTTCCATCCTGATCCTTAGCTGAAAATGTCTGGTTTTACCTGCCGAACGGGACGCCTGCCCTAAACTTCAGCATACTACCTGAAAAGCGCCCCTGTTTGCGTAAAAAAACGGTCATAATCCTAGCAACGCTTTATCAGCGCATCTTCAGCGTGGAGATCGCCACCAACGCGAGAATGATGGTGATGATCCAGAACCGGACGATGATCTTCGGTTCTGCCACCCCCTTCAGCTCGAAGTGATGGTGGATCGGGGCCATCCGGAAGATGCGTTTGCCACGGTACTTATAGGAGCCGACCTGGAAGATAACCGAGAGCGCTTCCACCACGAAGACACCGCCAACGATTACCAGCAAGATCTCCTGCTTGGTAAGTACGGCAAGGGTGCCGAGGCCGCCACCGAGGGAAAGCGAGCCGACGTCCCCCATGAAAACCTCGGCGGGATACGAATTGTACCAGAGAAAGCCGAGGCCGGCGCCAACGAGCGCCCCGCACAATACGGCGAGTTCCCCGGCACCGGGTACGTAGGGAATAGCCAGGTAGCCGGAAAGCCTCGCGTTACCCGCGATGTAGCTAAAGAGCAGATAGGTTCCCGCGTTGATGGCGACCGGGCCGATGGCAAGCCCGTCGAGACCATCGGTCAGGTTCACGGCGTTACTGGCCCCCACGATGACGAGCGTCACAAACGGAATAAAAAGTAGGCCAAGTTCCGGGTGCAACTTCTTAAAGAAAGGGAAGTAGAGCTCGGTCGAGAAGCCGGGGAGGTTGTAGAGGACGGTTCCCACCCCTGCCGCCATGAGAATCTGCCAGAACATCTTCTGCCGGGGCGAGAGCCCCTTGGTGTCCTTCTCGACGACCTTCTTGTAGTCGTCCACGAAGCCGATGATTCCGTACCCCACAATGATGAACAGAGTGAGCCAGATAAAGACGTTCTTCAGGTCCGCCCAAAGCAGCGTCGGCACGATGATGCTGACCAGGATCAACACCCCGCCCATGGTGGGAGTCCCCTGTTTCTTCAGGTGCGATTCCGGTCCGTCGGTCCGGATCACCTGGCGCGCCTGCAGCCCTTCGAGCTTCCGGATCACCCAGGGGCCGACGATGAAAGAGAACACCAGTGCCGTAATCATGGCGTAGATGGTACGGAAGGTGAGGTATTTGAAGACGTTGAAGAGCTTGTAGCTTGAAGCTAGCGGGAACAGCAAATGGTAGAGCATCAGTCATTCCCCTCTTGAGTCGGGACAGCCAGGGCATCCCGCATGGCTTGCGCCACCCGCTCCATGCGCATGCCGCGCGAGCCCTTGACCAGCACGCAGTCACCCGACCGCACCCAGCCCAAAAGATCCCGCGCGATCTCAGCGTGATCGGCCGCAACCAGGATCCCTTCCGGGGCAAAACCTGCAGCGCGGGCGCCCTCAGCCACCAGCCCGGCCAGGTCACCCAAGAGGTAGATCCGCTCGACGCAACTCGCCGCGAGGCGACCGAGAGCCGTGTGAGCCTCCTCGGCACCGGCTCCCAATTCCAGCATGTCGCCCAGGACTGCAGCGGCGCGCCCTTCCTCACGAACGTCCCGAAGCGTCTCGAGCGCCGCCGCCATGGAGGCGGGGTTCGCGTTGTAGCTGTCGTCAATCAGGGTCACGCCGGAGAGCTCCTCCAGCTGAAACCTCTTGTCGTATGGGGTGAATTCCTCCAGGCCGATCCGGATGGCTTCGGCGGGCACGCCGAGGGCGTGGGCGGCCGCCGCCGCCGCCAGGGCGTTGTAGATGTTGTGGCGCCCAAAGGCGGAGAGCAGCACCGGCTGCTCCTCATTGGGAAGGCGCAGCATAAAGCTCTCTCCCTTCTTGCCGAGGGTCTTGATGGAGGCGCTGCTCACTTCCGCTCCCCGCAGGCCGAAGGTGAGGCGGTTCACGCTGGTCGGGGAGGGACACTTGGAGACCAGCGGATCGTCCACGTTGTAGACCGCCCAGGCGCCGGGCTTCAGGCGTAGGAAGAGTTCCCCCTTGGCGCGCGCCACCCCCTCGACGCTCCCCAGATGCTCCAGGTGCGCGGGGAAGGCGTTGGTGATGATGCCGAGGTCGGGGGCGGCGATCTCAGCCAAGCGGTCGATCTCCCCGAAGTCGCTCATCCCGAGTTCCACTACGACCCAGCGCTCCTTCCCGGTCACCCTCAAAAGGGTAAGCGGCAGGCCGATCAGGTTGTTCAGGTTCCCCTCGGTTTTGAGGCCCGGGCCGGTCTGGGTGAGGATGCGTGCCAGCATCTCCTTGGTGGTCGTCTTGCCGTTACTGCCGGTGACGGCGACCACCTTGATCTTGAAACGACGACGGTGCCAGGCGGCGAGGTCGCCCAGGCCCCTCAGCGTGTCCGGCACAACGACCGCGCAGCTCCCCGCGGGAAGCGCGTGCCCGGCCTGCCAGGCCGCGTCCACCAGGAAGATTGCGACCCCGCGCTCAGCGCAGGGGGCGATGAAGTCGTGACCGTCAAAGCGCTCTCCCCTGAGGGCGATGAAAAGCTCCCCGGGAGCTGCTGCGCGCGAATCTGTGGAGACCCCGGTTGCCAGCGTATCCGGTGCACCTACTATGCTGCCGCCGGTCGCCTCGGCTATTTCTTTCAGGGTAAAGGTTGCCATGATCTTTTTTCACCTGCTTTTTTTATTATCGCTCGGATCAGACCGATCCGGCCGATGTTATACGCCTTTCACCAGCGCAAGCGCTGCCGCCGCTTCTTCGCGGTCGTCAAAGTGGAACTTTTCCGTGCCGACGATCTGGTAGTCCTCGTGCCCCTTACCCGCCAAAAGAACGATGTCGCCGGGACGCGCTGCCAGGATCGCCGCACGTACCGCGTCGCGCCGGGACTCGACCGCCGCGAAGCCCTTCTCCCCGAAGCCTCCCGCCAAATCTTCCAGGCAGTACTCGTGAAGCCCCAAGGGGGCGATGCCGGCCCGCACGTCTGCCATGATGGCGAGCGGTTCCTCGGTACGCGGGTTATCGGAGGTGATGATCGCCAGGTCGCTGTAGCGCGCCGCGATCTCGCCCATGACCGGCCGCTTCCCCTTATCGCGGTCGCCGCCGCAGCCAAAGAGGGTGATGATGCGGGCGGTTTTCAGCTCGCAAACCGTCGACAGCACGTTTTCCAGGGCGTCGCCGGTGTGGGCGTAGTCAACCAGCACCGTGATCCCCTTGTCATTCTCCACCCGCTCCACCCGGCCGGGAACCTTCTTGTGCCCCTCGATCCCTTCCCGAAGCGCGGCGTCGGGAAGCCCGAGCGCGAGACCAGCGGTCACCGCAGCGAGGATGTTGTACAGGTTGAAGCGCCCCAAAAGCTCTGACACCAGGGAAAGTTCGCCACGCGGCGTCCGGAGCCGGCAGCTGATGCCGTGCACCGAAAAATCGACCTCGGCGACGGTCACGTCCGCCTCCCCCGCCATGGCGTAGGTCAGCACCGGACAGGTCGCGGCAGCCTTGATCCTCGCTCCGTACGGGTCGTCCAGGTTCACCACGGCGCGCCGGGTCGGCTTCTGGTCATCCGGGACCACCAGGTCGGTGAAGAGGCGCAGCTTACTGGCGAAGTAGGATTCCATGTCCAGGTGGTAATCAAGGTGATCGCGGGTCAGGTTAGTAAAGACCGCCACATCAAAGAGGCAGCCGTCGGGACGGTGCTGCTCCAGGGAGTGCGAGGAGACCTCCATGACGACGCCGCGCGCGCCGAGGTCAACCAGTTCCCGCAGGGTTCTTTGCAGATCGACCGACTCGGGAGTCGTGTTGGGCGCCGGCAGGGTCAAGGCGCCGAAACGGTAGCTGATGGTGCCGAGCACCGCGGCGGGAATGCCCCCCTTTTCCAGGATTCCCTCCACCAGATAGCTGGTCGTCGTCTTGCCGTTGGTTCCGGTGATGCCGACAGTCGGAAGCCCCGCGGTCGGTACTCCGTAAAAGCAGGCGGCCATGAGCGCCATGGCGCGCCGGGCGTCCGGGACCAGCACGAAGGTCACGCCGGGAACGGCGCAGGGGCGGTCCGCAACGACTGCGACCGCCCCCCCCTTGACAGCGGCTCCCATAAACTGGCAGCCGTCACTTTTCACTCCGTGCAGGCCAAAGAAAAGCCCACCCGGCCTGACACTACGCGAATCGTAGTGCAGTCCCTCTATCTCGATCTCGCTGTCTCCGGTAACCTGCGCACCTTCAAGACAGCGCAACAGTTGCGCGAGTTTCATGCTTCCCCCATTATGATCAAGCGGACGGTACGAACCGAACCCAGACCTGGTCCTGGGTGTTGATCCGGCTCCCCGGCGGCGGGTTCTGCTCGATTGCCCTGCCGCTACCCTGCAGTTTAACATTGAGCCCGCGCTTTTCCATGATACGCAGCACCTGCCTCATGCTCATCCCTTTGAAGTTCGGCATGCTACCCGCCTCGCTCCCCTCGACAATCCCGCCCTCGGCAGCCGCCGGCACCGTCTCCGGTTCGCTCTGCGCCACTGCCGGTTGCGCCCTTTTCTTGACGGCGCTGCGGTCTACCGGAACCTTCAGGTAGCAAAGCGTTTGCTGCGCGATGGCGCTGAAGGCAGGCGCCGCAACGACTCCGCCGTAGGGACTGGTGGTCGGCTCGTCAATTACCACGAAGATGGTGAGACGCGGCTTGTCCAGCGGGACGAAACCGACGAAGGAGGCGGTGCGCTTCTTCGCCGAATAACCATGAGTCGCCGGATCAACCTTCTGCGCGGTCCCGGTCTTCCCCGCCACCCGGTACCCGTCAACGGCCGCGTTGGTACCGGTACCCCCCTCGTTTACCACCCCTTCCAGCATGCCGGACACAGCCTTTGCTGTCTGCGCCGAGATGACCCGCCGCCTTACCTGCGGGGTGAACTGTTTCTGCACGACCCCGTTGTCGTCGGTTACCCGGTCCACCAGGTACGGCTTCATCAGGTTGCCGCCGTTGGCGACGGCGGAAACCGCGGTAGCGATCTGCAGGGCCGTCGCGGTCACCCCTTGCCCAAAGGAGATGGTGGCGAGATCGATGCCGTACCACTTGGCCTGCTGGCGCAGCATACCTCCTGCCTCGCCAGGGAGGTCGATGTCGCTCTTTTCTCCAATGCCGAACCCGGTCAGCCCTGCATAAAGGCGCTCCGAGCCGAGACGGCTGCCGATTTTGGCGGCGCCGATGTTGCTCGAGAACTTGAGGATATCCGGAACGGTCAAGTTCCCGTAATGGTGGGTATCGTGGATAGTCCTGCCGCTGTAGCTGTAGCTGCCGTTTTCACAGTTGAAGCTGTCTCCGGCCCTGATCACGTGGTCTTCCAGGGCTGTCGCCACCAGGAGAATCTTGAAGGTGGAACCGGGCTCGAAGCTGTCGGAAATGGCGCGATTTCTGAGCGCCCCCGGCCCGTACTTGAAATAGCTGTTCGGGTTGAAGGTCGGGTAATTCGCCATCGCCAGTACCCGCCCGGTGTCGGGCTCCATCACGATGGCGATCCCCCCCTTGGCGCCGTTTTTCTGCACCGCCTGGGCGAGTTCCTTCTCCGCTATGTACTGCACGTTCTTGTCCAGGGTGAGAACGACGTTGCTCCCCTTGGTGCCGCTCTTCCCCTCGCTTCCCTTCTTAAGGTCGATGTCACGTCCCAGGGCGTCACGCTCGGTCACCAGGAACCCGGTGTTGCCGAGGATGGTCGAGTCGTACTTTTTCTCGATCCCTTCCAGCCCCCCGGGATCGGTCCCGGTGAAGCCTACCACGTGCGCGGCCACTTCCGAGTTGGGGTAGAAGCGCTTACTCTCCTTGACAAAGCCGATCCCGTCCAGATCCAGGTCCCGGACCTTCTTGGCGGTTTCCGGGGAAATCCGGCGCGACAGCCAGACGAAGTTCCGGCTCGCCTTGAGTTTTTCCTGCAGCTCGGCGACTCCGTAACCCAAAAGGGGCGCAAGCTTCGCGGCCGCGTCGGGGAGGCTCTCCAGGTTGCGGGTTTCCGCATAGCAGGAGTCCATCTCAATGGAAACGGCAAGCGGCGCGTTATGCTGGTCGTAGATCGCACCCCGCCCCGGGGTAAGCGCCACGATCCGTTGGTGCTGCTTCTCGGCGAGCTTTATCAGGTGGTCTTTTTGCAGCACCTGAAGGTAGAAGGCGCGCCCGACGGTAAGGACAAATACCAGGCCAAACAGGAAGGCCACCGAGCGCATCCGGACCCTCGCCCATTTTTCCCGTTTCTCTATCACTTGACCAGGACCACCTGCTGATCGGTGGGGAGCATCATGCCGAGTTCGCCCTTGGCGAGCGCCTCGATCCTGGCCGGAGCCTTCAGGGAGGCAACCTCAACCCGCAGACGCTTATTCTCCTGCTGCTCATCCTTGAAGTACCTGGCGGCCTCCGAGATCTTCAGGTTCAGGTCGATCACCTCAACCCGGGACCAGACGTGGAAGATGGAGACCAGCGTCAGGAGCACCATGACCCCGGTTAGATAAGGGAAGCTGTTCCAACTCTCCCGCGCGACCGCGACGCTTCTGGCCGGTGCGGCGACTTTGCCGTAGGCTACCTTGCTATGTCCCATGATAAAACCCTCTTTTTAGACTATCTTTTCCACAACCCGAAGCCGTGCGCTTCGGGAACGCGGGTTACCGGCAATTTCTTCCTCTTTGGCGCGTAGCGGCTTTCCGGTCAGCACCTTGAACTGCGGCACCCGGCCGCAGACGCAGCCCGGAAGCCCGATGGGGCAGGTACAGCCGACTGCGGCGGCGCGAAAGCTCGACTTGACGATGCGGTCCTCCAGCGAGTGAAAGGAGATCACCGCGCCGCGCCCTCCCACCCGTAAAAGGGCAAGGAGGTCGACAAGCCCTTCCTCCAGGCTCTTCAGCTCCTCGTTCACCGCGATCCGCAACCCCTGAAAGGTCCTGGTGGCCGGATGCAGCCGGTCCTCCCACTTGGCCTTCGGTATGGCGCCCTTGATCAGGTCGACGAGCTGCAGGGTTGTCTCAATTGGCTTCTCATCCCGCGCGGCAACGATGAAGGCGGCGACCCGCTTGGCCCAGCGCTCCTCGCCGTACTCAGAGATAATGCGGAACAACTCCGCCTCGGGGAGGGTGTTCACCAGGTCGGCGGCGCTGAGGCCGCAGCTGCGGTCCATCCGCATGTCCAGCGGCGCGTCGTGCATGAAGCTGAAGCCCCGTTCGTCCTTGTCCAACTGATGCGAGGAGACGCCGAGGTCCAACACGAAGCCGTCGATGGCATCCACCCCGATCTCTGCGAGCGTCGCGGCGATGGCGGCGTAGTTACGCTGGAACAGGCGCGCCCGGCCGCCAAAGGGGGCAAGGCGCTCTGTGGCGACCGCGATCGCCTCGGCATCGCGGTCGAAGCCGATCAGGATGCCGTCCGGAGCGCTGGCCGACAGGATCAGTCCCGCGTGCCCGGCCCCGCCCAGGGTGCCGTCCACATAGACCCCGCCCGCTCGCGGCGCCAAAGCAGCCAGCACTTCGTCCGGCATGACCGATATGTGGTGAAAGTCTTCCATTTTTTTAGAGCCCCAGTCCCGCAAGCGCGGGGGAATCGATCGGGTAGTTCTGCTCGTCCTGCTCGCAGACGCGGGTCCACATCGCCTGGCTGTAGATATCGATCTTGGTCTGCATGCCGACGAAATTGATTTCGCGCTCCAAAAGCGCGCTTTTCCGAAGGTCGTTGGGCACCAGCACGCGTCCCAGCTTGTCAGCGACACATTCCACCGCCGGGACCAGGACGGTGCGCCTCACGGCGGCGAGCTCCGCCAGGGAAAGCCCGAGGCCGGCACCGGTCTTCAGCTGCTCCTCCAGGGCGAGAAAATTACCGTACGGGTAGATCACCAGGCCGTAGCCGAATTGGCCGTCACCCAGACGGGTCGGGCTTGATTTGGTCAGGAAAAAACGCTCATCACCGAAGCTGTCGACCAGAACCTCGCGAAATTTCGCGGGAATGCTGGTGCGCCCCTTGCCATCGATGGTCGTCTCGAATTTCCCTCTAAACATGGCCACCCCGGCACATATTCCCACTTCATACCACTTTATACCACTTTTCGCAGGAACTATACGGTAGGGTAGCCATGATGTCAAGGCAAATTTGCCCTGCGAAAAGGGAATTTTTCAGAGGTTTTCCAAGGGTTTAACGCCGGGGGAGCAGGGGTTTGCGGAGTGCGGAAAACCGGGGGATCAATTGAGGAGTCTTTTCGTTAAGTTAAACCGGGCCAACTTTTCTGGAAGTAGGCGGAGGTCGATTCCTCCGCCACCGGGAACGGCTCTTCTCCCTACGGTTTTTTTCTGTCGAAGAGGGAGACCACATTCCCCCCCTTGCGTGAGACGGAACCCTTTCCCACCGAACTGAGCGGCTTATTGGGAGGCTCAGGTGAAACGACCTTTTCCAGCATGATGGGGGTCTCGCCCATGGTAAACGGTGCCCCGTTTACCTGGCTCTCGTCCAGAATCCAGGTATAAACCTGCAGCGGAACGGTGAGGACCAGCAGTTTCACCTTCCACCACCCGGGCTTCACGTCCGGGGTGATCTCTTCGATCCTGGCATAGAAGGCCGGCTTATTGTCGATGTGCGCGAGCACGAGGTCATGAATGGTCGCCATGGGTACCTACCTCCGGTTGTTCCTTACCTTACCTTGCTACAGGGGCTTGCGGGAGCCTTAAGCGAGCAGCGCCCCGTACATCGTTTGTTCCGGAAAAAGAGAGCGGATTTCACCGTAGCACCGCCTGAGTTCCCGCTCCATCCGGTAAAAATTGGCGAGCTGGTCCTCGGAAAGGAGATCCTCGATCCGCTCGCAGTTGAAAGTGATGCAGTTAAAGGGCCGGAACGCCACCGGGATCAGACACCCCGCCTGCCCCAGGTAAGGACAGAGCCCGTTGTCGAAGAGCGGTTCGAAGAGCGGCTCTTCGAAAGCCAGGTAGACCAGCAGGTCCGCACGGGTGAAGTGATACTTTCCCGCCACGCAGCACTCTCCGCCGCAACCGGCGCAATGTCCCGCCGCGCCCACGCGCGCCACCAGCGCCTGCATGGCGCACTTATGTTCCCGAAGTTCCGCCGCAAGTACATGCAACTTTTGCAGCGACTGTTGCGGTAGGGCCAGATAGGCAGCGGTCACCAGACGCACCCCTTCCTGCCACTGCCCTCCGAAAATGTTACTACCGACCATTTACCAAACTCCATCCAGCACAAAAAAGCCATCCAGGCATACCGTAGCCTACATGGCAATCCGCTTCCCGAAAGCGAAGCGGCATGTCATAACCCTCAGCCATTTCCGAAGCAGCGGAGTTGAGCCTCCGCTGCTTCGACGGCTGCCTTTTCGTTTGCGCCATAAGCTTCTCTATTGCAGTTGCGTTACTACCATAAACAAAAATCTATCTAGTAAAAATTGGCCGAAGCAGCCCGTAAGCCGGGTTCTGTTCCCGCAGCCGGTTACCCGGTTGCGAGCGATGGTCATTCATCTAGGAGCGCCGTTACCGGCGCCCTCAAGCAACCAACCCGGAAGCACGGACGGGCCGTCCTTAACGCTTCCCTATTTGGTCTTGCTCCTGGTGGGGTTTACCTGGCATCCGGCGTCACCGTCGGACCCGGTGAGCTCTTACCTCACCCTTTCACCCTTACCTGCCTTTCGCTCAAACCTCGACGGGCAAGCCTGCCGCAGCTTGAGCCTTGACGGGCGGTCTTCTCTCTGTGGCACTTTCCCTGGGGTTGCCCCCGCTGGACGTTATCCAGCACCATGCCCTATGGAGCCCGGACTTTCCTCCCCCCGTGAGGGCGGCGGCCATCTGGTCTGCTTCGGCCAAACTGTTAAACTGAATGCTATTCTACGTTCTACGTTCTAACCTAGAACCTAGAACGTAGAACGGTTTCTGGTTTTAGTTCACCTGCGGTTCGTGGCGCATGACGAGGATGCGCTGGCAATGCGGACAGGTGATGACTTCATCGGCACGGTACAGCGTGTTGTAAAGCTGCGGGGGCAGGTGCATGTTGCATCCCATGCAGTTTCCGTCCCTCGCCTCGACTACCGCTATTCCCTTGCGCTGGTCGCGAAGCCGGGCATAACGCTTCATGACGGAGGCGGGAAGCCCCTTGACGGTATTCTCACGGGTAGCCGCGTCGGCCGCAATCCCTTTTTCCAGGCCTGCCACCCGCAACTGCACCTCGCCCTGCTGGGTCGCGACATTCGCCTCCAGTTCAGAGAGGTCCGACTGCTTCTGGGTTATATCACCGGAGACTTCCTCCATCGCATTGATCTTCTGAAGGATCTGGTCCTCCAACTCAGAAATCAGCTTCTTGGCTCCGGAGATCTCTTTGGAGACAGCCTGGTACTCTTTCTGAGTCTTGATTTCCTTCAGGTGGGACTCGGACCTGACGATGTTCTCGTTCTCGGCGGCAAGATTCGCCTCAAGACCGGCCTTCTCCGCATCCAGTGCGGCTGCCTCTTCGCGACGCGCCGCGATCTTCTCGCGCGCCTCGGCAAGCCTCGACTCCAAGGCCTGGGCCTCGGCGAGCAGCTGTCCTTTTTCACCGTCCAGACCATCGATCCGCAGGTCAATCTCCTGCAACTCGTACAACGCGTTCAAGTTGTTACGCAAAATCTGCCTCCCCAACGTCTTTTAGTATGCAAACAAAGAACTGGAAACCTCACCAGAAACTGAAAGGCTCCCGCTCTCCCTGGTACGCCACGACCTCCGTCTCGAACTTCTTTGCTTCCAGCGCACGCACGAGCGCGTCCGCCAGCCCCCGGACCATGGGCAACTCCGTGGCAAAATGCCCGGCGTCCAGCACGGCGATGCCGAGTGCCTCGGCCTCCCGCGCTTCATGATATTTCACGTCTGCGGTCACCAGGAGGTCAGCTCCCTTGCGCGCCGCTTCGTGCAACAGCGATGCGCCGGAGCCGCCGCAAAGGGCAACCTTTGTCACCCGCCGTCCGGCCTCGCCCACCAGCCGCACGCCGCTCGCTGCCAGGACCTCCTTGACCTGCAGGGCAAAGGCACCCGCAGTCGTCGCCTCGGCGAGCACCCCGATCCGCCCCAGTCCCCGGGTCGCCCCCTGGTTCAGCACCGGATAAAGGTCGAAGGCGGGCTCCTCGTAGGGGTGCGCACCCTTCAAGGCGGCAACCGCTCCGGAGAGCCGCTCCTTGGAAACGAGCAGCTCCAGCCGGCTCTCCGGCTCCTGCTGCGGCTTTCCGACCGTGCCGACGAACGGCTGCGCTCCGGCTTGAGCAGTGAACCTGCCGACCCCCTCCCCCTGAAAGGAGCAGTCCCGGTAATTGCCGATCCGCGCCTGGAACGGGGCAAGCGCCTCGAGCAGGCGTGCCTCGAACCCTTGCGGGACGAATACCACGAGCTTTAGCTGCTCCTGGGCACCGGTGATCCTGAGCGGCAAGGCTCCCAGAACACCGAGCCTTGCGGCGAGCAGATCGTTCACACCGCCCGGGGCGATATCGTAATTGGTATGCAGGGAAAGGATGGCGAGATCGTTCTTGAGGGCACGTATGGTGAGGCGGCCGGTTTCGTCCGCGCCGGAGATCTTTTTCAGCGGGGTGAAGATGAAGGGGTGGTGCGTGACCAGGAGATTGCAGCGGGCCTCGATGGCCGCCTCGATCGCAGGGCTTCCCGGGTCCAGTGCCACCATGATCCGGGAGACCTGCGCGGCCGGGTCACCGAGCTGTAGCCCGACGTTGTCCCAAGCTTCAGCGTACTGGCTGGGGGCAATTTTGTTAGTAATTCCAACTATATCGGAAACTCTAGGAATAATCATCGCTCTCAAAAGAAAAAGAGTGCAGCCTCTCGGCGTGCACTCTTTCGCTCCACTTTACGTGTATTTTTTCGTCTGACCAGGTGCTTTAAGGGCATCCCCACATCATCCTAATTGTAGAGGTGGTGGGCCCACCAGGACTCGAACCTGGGACCGACCGGTTATGAGCCGGTAGCTCTAGCCAACTGAGCTATAGGCCCGAAAAGCGAAATTAAACTATAGGTTAAAAGCGTGGCACTGTCAAGCCTCAAATTTTAATGACAATGACCGCTCAGTACATCTCGTACTTCAGCAAGCGACACTCTATCGGGCCGTTGTAGAGTACTATCCTGCGCGAGGCCTTGAGACCGACCGACTTGGCGAGTTCCAGGTTCCCGGTGAAAAGGTAGGCTGTGTACCCCTTGCAGCGCTGCTTCATGGTATCGCCAATCTCCTTGTAGAGCGGCTTCAGCTCCTCTTCCTCACCGAGCCTTTTGCCGTAGGGAGGATTGAAAATCAATGTTCCGGGCCCGGGCGGCGGGGCCAGCTCACCGATAGCGCCGCGCCCCAGGCTGATCAGATCAGCGACACCGGCGCGCCGAGCGTTCTCATGAGCCATGGCAACCGCCGAGTGCGAGATGTCCGAGCCAAGGATCGGTGCCGGCAGCGCAGTCAGCACCCCCTGGCGTGCCTCGTCAACCAGCCGCTCCCAGAGCCCGCGATCGAAGCCGGGCCAGCGCTGGAAGCCAAAACCCGCGCGCAAAAGGCCCGGTGGAACCCGCAGCGCCTTGAGAGCCGCCTCTATGGCAATGGTCCCGGTGCCGCACATGGGGTCCAGAAACGGCTGTGAGCCGTCCCAGCCCGACAATTCGACGAGCGCCGCCGCGAGATTCTCCTTGAGGGGCGCTTCATGGCGGTCCAGTCGGTAGCCGCGCCGGTCCAGCGGGGTCCCGGAGCAGTCGAGACTCACGGTGCAGCGGTTCCTGAAAAGCCGGACGTTGACCCGCAGGTCGGGATCCTTGGTGTCCACGTTGGGGCGGCTGCCGCAGCGGTCCCGCAGTTCGTCCACGATGGCGTCCTTGGTCTTCAGAGCCACGAAACCCGAGTGGGTCAGCGTCGAGTCCCTCAGGTTGCAGTCGACGGCAAGGGTCATGGAGGGGGTGAGGTATTCGGTCCAGGGAATGGTGCGCGCCCCCTGATAAAGATCTTCCGGAGTCTCGCAGGGAAACTCGGCGAGCGGCATGAGAACCCGGCTCGCGGTCCGCAGCCAGAGGTTGGCACGGTAGGCTGCCTCCAATCCGCCGGTAAAGCGCACCCCGCCACCCTCCGCGGCTACGTCGGACACTCCGAGCCTGACCAGCTCGGCGGCCAGGACCTCCTCCACTCCCTTTGCGGTGGTGGCGAAAAACTGCTGTTGTGACATGCAAACTCCTAGGGTAAGGGTTTATCCGGGGGCGTGGCAGCTGCGCACGGAAACCACGCGACTGCCCACATGAAAGGCTCCAGCCCTCACTCATGAAGACTATACACTTCGGAGCTTACGCCGTGCAATGCAAAAAAGACCTTGAAGGCAGGGCCTGTACGCGAAGGACGGACAGGTCCTCTGACGGGGGCACCCGCAAGTGGTGCCCTTACAAAACGCTTTCTCTGTAGGGATACCCTTTGCGGGCACTGCCATTAAGTTAAGGACTGGTGCCAGCCCGGGTAGAGACGCATTGCATGCGTCTCGCTGACCTGATCACGCTCAGACAAACCAGAAAGCGGCAGCGCTGAGACGCATGCAATGCGTCTCTACACTACGGGCTAGCCCACCCCTCCGGGAGCACTCCCCATTAAGTTGGGGCACAGCCCCAGAAGCGGGCACCCGCAAGGGGTTCCCCTACGAAAATGCGCAGTTGTAGGGATACCCCTTGCGGGTATCCTCGCCGACCTCAGCCGAAACCAACCGTGGCGCGCGGCCACGAGTGCCAACAAAAAGAGCGGACTTCCCGAACACGAGAACCCGCTCCTTTTTGTGGTGATGAAACCAAGCCAAACTACATAAAGAGAAAAAAGCCGTTAACGAACTGCAGCACGCCGTAAGCACCGATGACCACGCCGATGACCCAGACGTACTTTTTCTTCAGGAGCGCCGCTATCGAAGAGAGCAGGATGGCTATCTGCAGAAATATGACAGCCACGCCGAAGGCCTGGCTGTGCCGCTGGGCGTCGTCCCGGACTGCTTCGAGTTTTTTTGCATCGAGCGTGATCTTGTTCTTCTCAGCCTCGTATTTGGCTATTTTTGCCGAGTAGCCGCTGATCTTCTGCTGGTAGGTTGCGGCCAGTTCCGGGGACAGCGTCCCCCCCTGGGTCTTGGCCTGCATCTCCAACTGGTCCTTTTGCATTTCGTAGAGATACCCCTTGATGCTCTTGGACTGAAAGAACGCCCACTGGTCCGACGCCTGGGTCTGGCTCAGCACGGAGCGGGTGGAAAAACCGCCCCCCTTGAAGGTCGCCATGGTGGCGCAGACCGCCAGGATGATCGTGGAGAGAGCGAGATAATTGAGCCAGGGTTCCTTCTTTTCTTCCGCCATACCACCTCCTTGTGTAAATTGGGCAGATTTTTTCCGATAGAGGGATTGCGGTCCCACTCGGGGCGCTAACCGCGCTGCGATGAATAACCGATAAAGGCCCCCAGAAGCTTGGAAGCTTCCAGGTTCTGCGGGCTGGCCGGGAACTCAGTAGAAAGCCGTCTGAGAATCTTCTCCCCCTGCACCTTGTCCCCCGACTTGAGATAGGCTTTGCCGAGATAAAGGAGGGTGTCGGGCAGCTTGGGAGAATCAGGGAAGCGCACCAGAGCCTCGTTTAAGCGCTTGATGGCGGAGTGGTACTTTCCGGTTCTGAGATAAAAGTTCCCGACGTAATTCTCATAATCCATCTGCTTGACCCGGCAATCCGCGAGCTTCTGCCTCACCTCGGCCGCATGCTCGGAGTCGGGGTAGCGGTTCAGGAAGCTCTCCATGGCTATGACGGCGTTTTTGACCGGGGTCTGTTCGGTGTCGAACCCGGTAATCTGGTAGTAATGGCTCATCGCCAGCCGATAGGAGGCGTAGGCGCTTTTCTCGTGGGTCGGGTGCAGCTTGCGGAAGTCCTCGTAGGCCGCGGCGGCCTCGATGAACCCCTTGTTATCGTAATGCGCGTCGGCTATCTTCAACTCCGCCTGGGTGGTCAGCTCGGGGGAGCTGTAACTCTCCTTCACCTTCTTCCACTGGGTAATGGCGTCCTCGTAGTGGCCGCCGGCGTAGGCAGTCTCCCCGTCCTTGAAATAGGCCTGCGCGCTTTTCGTCACGGGGGGGGCCGAGGCGCAGGCAACCAGCAGGGCAAGGGAGGATAACAGGCCAAAGTGCAGCAGGGCTCGCAAAGACATGGAGCGACTCCTATAAAGAATGAAACGTACGTCGTCGAAAGCGGGAAACTGCGCGGCGGGCGACCGGGACCCGGGCGGCGCCAATGAAAAAGGTCCCCGAAAGCCGCCAAGCGGCTCGTCGGGGACCCTTGGGTCTGCCTAGCGGTTGGAACGCTTACGCATGTTCGGGTCAAGCACCTTCTTCCTGAGCCTGATGGAAGTAGGCGTCACCTCGACGAGTTCGTCCTCGTCGATGAACTCCAGGGCCTGCTCCAGCGTCAGGAGCCTCGGAGGGGTAAGCTTGATGGCGTCGTCGGTGCCCGAGGCGCGCACGTTGGTGAGCTTCTTACCCTTGCAGGGGTTCACCTCAAGGTCGTTGTCCTTGGCGTGCTGGCCGATGATCATCCCGCCGTACACTTCCACGCCGGCGCCCAGCATGAGGGAACCGCGCGGCTGCAGCGCGTCCAGGGAGTAGGCGGTGGTCTCGCCCTGCTCCATGGCGATCAGCACGCCGTTTTTGCGGCCCGGGATCTCGCCCTTGTAAGGCTGGTAATCATGGAAGGTATGGGTGAGGACGGCGGTGCCGCGGGTCTCGGTCAGGAACTCGCCGCGCACGCCGATCAGGCCGCGGGCCGGAACGATGAATTCGAGACGGGTGCTGTCGCCCATCGGGGTCATGGCGACCATCTCGCCCTTACGCGGTCCCATGCGCTCGATGATGACGCCTGCGTATTCCGAGGCGACGTCGACAACCAGGTATTCCATCGGCTCGTGACGCTTCCCTTCGATCTCACGCATGATGACTTCCGGCTTGGAAACGGCCATCTCGAAGCCTTCGCGACGCATGTTCTCGATCAGGATGGAAAGGTGCAGCTCGCCGCGGCCGGAGACCTGGAAGGTGTCGGCGTTGGAGGTGTCGGCCACGCGCAGCGATACGTTGGTACGCAGCTCGCGGTCCAGACGCTCACGGATGTTTCTGGAGGTGACCAGCTTCCCTTCGCGACCGGCGAACGGGGAGTTGTTGACGATGAAGTTCATGGAGAGGGTCGGCTCGTCGATCGCGACGTAGGGAAGCCCGATCGGGTCGCTGGCGCTGGCCAGCGTCTCGCCGATGCCGACCTCGGTGAACCCGGCGATGGTGACGATGTCGCCGGTGAACGCCTCGGGGATGTCGACCTGCTTCAGCCCCTCGTAACCCAGAAGCTTGGTGACGCGGGCCTTGGAGATGGTGCCGTCGCGCTTGATGAGGGCCACGGTCTCGCCGGCGGTTACCTTGCCGTTGAAGATCTTACCGGTGGCGATGCGGCCGATGTAGTCGTTGTAGTCGATGTTGGTGACCAGGAGCTGGAAGGGTGCGTTCACGTCGCCTTCCGGCGGGTGGACGTTGTCCTTGATCAGCTCGAAGAGGGGCTCCATGTTCTCGGAGACCTGGTCCATCTCCATCATGGCGTAACCGAGCTTGGCGCTGGTGTAGCAGATGGCGAAGTCGAGCTGGGCGTCGGAGGCCTGCAGTTCACAGAAGAGGTCGAACACCATGTCGACGACTTCGGCGGGGCGTGCACCGGGACGGTCCACCTTGTTGATGACGACGATGGGGCGCAGCCCCAGGTCGAGCGACTTCTTGAGGACGAAACGGGTCTGCGGCATCGGGCCGTCGAGCGCGTCAACCAAGAGGAGGACGGAGTCGACCATCTTCAGCACGCGCTCTACCTCGCCGCCGAAGTCGGCGTGACCCGGGGTGTCGACGATGTTGATCTTGAAGCCGCCGTGGTGGATGCTCAGGTTCTTGGCGAGGATGGTGATGCCGCGCTCTTTTTCCAGGTCGTTGGAGTCCATGACCCGCTCGGTGATGGCTTCGTTTTCCCGGAACACGCCGGACTGCTTCAGCATAGCATCGACCAAGGTCGTCTTACCGTGGTCAACGTGGGCTATAATGGCAATATTTCTGATCTTTTCCTGCATGAGTGAACAGCTCCTTTTTTGCTGTGGCTGCTAAAATAAAAAGACGAGCATGGCGCCCGTCTTCAAAAACAGCCTAATATGGCATTTTTTTATGCACTTGACAAGCTATTTTCTTATAATCCGGCGCCTTCCGCCCATTGCGGCCATCTGCTGCTTCTGGATAGCGGCCAGGCTCTCCAGGTGAAACTGCAGCCACATCTCGCCGTAACCCTTCATCTTCATCTTTTTCCCTTCGCGCAAAAGGTCGAGATTCTGCTTCAGGTTCTCGTCACCCGGCAGTTTGGTAAGCCCCTTGGCTACGACTTCGCACGCCTTGACGTTTTCTCCGCACTCGTTCAGGCAGTAACCGTAGAGGCTCCAAAGTAGCGACTCCTTCGGGGAGGCCAGCACCGCCTTTTCGAAAGTTTCCCGCATCAGGTCGCGCTTGTTGCGCTTCATATAAGTGACGGCAAGCATCCCCATGGTGACCCAGTTCTTGAAGAAACCCTTCTCCAGGTAGGGAAACGCGGTGGAGAACTCGCGTCTCACGAAGTAAACCATGCCGATGGCCGAATTGATCTGGCTCTCCACGTAGATCTGCCACTTGGCCCAGACCAGCGCGCTCTTCAGGTCCCGGATCCCCTTTTCGAAGCGCTGGGCCTGGATGTCCTTCATGGCGGGCTCCATGATCGCCTCGAGCTTCTTGGTGATGTAGCGCGAGATCAGCAGGAAGCTTCCCAGGAAAACGACCAGGGCGAGCAGCAGGCCGGCCCACCAGTAATGAAAGCCTGCGGGAAGCGTAACCAGGAAAAAAGCGACGAGTGCGGCGGCTGCAGAGATGAGGAGATTGTACATCGGTGGTCATCCTTTCGTGATGCTGTTTCAGGTAGGTTATCCAGTAAAACTGCTATAGGGGTCCGACGACTACCCCGCTTCCTTGACCAGAGCGCCTTTTTTCTCCTGATACTTGGCGACAATGATCCGCTTGCCGGGCTTCAGAGCCACTCTCGTCTTCAGGTTGTTCCAGGCCGAGAGTATCCGCGCCGTGACGTTGAAACGCCTGGCGAGAGCACTCAGGGTGTCTCCCCGTTTCACCGTGTAGTATTTGTTGAACGCCTCGGCTTTCTGAGGGGACCGGGCGAGCTTCGCGGCCGGAACTGCCGGAGCGGCCGCAGCGATCTGAACCGGAACTGTCAGCAGGCGCCCACGCAGGTGATGCGCCTTCTTCCCGAGGTTGTTCAGCTCGGCGATGGTCTCCGGCGTGGTCCTGAAGCGCCGCGCTATGGAGGCGAGGGTATCTCTGCGCTTGGCCCGGTACTGGGCATTTTTGATCCGCTCCCGGTAGCGCTCGCTCTCGGGAATCTTGGCATACTCGAGCGCAAAGAGCTCGCTTTTCCCCTTGGGAATCTTCAGCTCATACCCAGGATAGTCGGGGGGAGTGCAGGAGCGGCGCAGTTCCGGGTTCAGCTCGCGCAGGGTCAGAGTCGGGACGGCCAGGGCCTTGGCGACCATTTCCAAATCGGTCCGGGTCGGGATCTTGACGATATCGAACTCGATGGGCGGAAGGTACGCCACGTCGGCAAAGCCGTACTTGGCGGGCTCCTTGGCGATGATCGCCGCGGCCAGGAGTTTAGGGACGTAATCCTTGGTTTCGCGCTTCAGGTACTCGCCCTTGGTGAGTTCCCAGAAGTCGCGGCTGTTGTACATGTTGATCGCCCGCAGGATCTTGTTCTCGCCGGCGTTGTACCCCGCCGCCGCCAGATACCAGTCATTATTGAACAGGGCGTAGAGTTCCTTGAGATAGAGGGCCGCGGCGACTGTCGACTTCAGGGGGTCACGCCTCTCATCAATCCAGGGGTCGATGCGCAGCGAATAGCGCTTTCCCGTTTCCGACATGAACTGCCAGGGCCCTACAGCACTCGCTACCGAAAAAGCGTGCGGGGAGAAGCCGCTCTCGATCATCGCCAGATAGACCAGATCCTCGGGGAGCCCTTCCTTTCTGAGCACCTGCCGCATCATCGGGATGTAGCGCTCGCTTCGAGAGAGCCACCTGGCAAAGGAACCGCGGGCGGATTCCTGAAAATAGCGGGTGAAATAGGCAACCTTGGAATTGAAGGTGAGCGGGATGTCGGAATCCGGCAAATTCTCTTCCGGCAGTTTCAGGTCGAAGGGCTCGGCGGATTGCGCGGCAAGTTCCTGCGCGTCGGGAAGGTCGTTTTGGGACAGTTCCGCGCCGGCGGCGCTTTCGGCGTCGGGCAAGGCGGAGGCAACTTGGGTACGGCCAACGCTTTCGAGTCGGGTCGCCTCCGGATAGCCGGGGGTTGCTCCGGAATCAGGCGGGATCGGCGCGGCTACAGCAGAGCCGGCGCTGCAAAGCGCCAGGAAGAGCAGGAGAACCTTGGTCATGGAGTACCTTCCGATGATCTCCGCACGAGTATGGTGCGGGAGTTGCAGAATAGCGGAATCGGGGGGGGTTGTCAATTCAAAGGGCGTTTTGCCTGGTAGAAACGGCTGCGGCGCGCGGCCCGGAAAGCGGTTCCGGTCTGGCAGGGTTACTTGGGGTAGCTTCAAGAGGTGACGCTACAGTGCTTTGCTCCGGCCGAAAAAGCGGCAGGAACCTGACCGCTAGGCAACAAAAAAGCCCCCTGTTCTTGTAACCAAGGGGTTCACTTAACGTGTTGAAAAAAGTGCAGCATCCGGTACAATCCCCCTAACCTTTTTAATGGGTTAGGGGGATTTGCTATGTCTGGAGATTTTTCCGGCAAGGATTCGAGGGTTCCGCCG